>Ga0181389_1000317_pt1 | contig 19960 bp, 15 predicted proteins | sample 12SPOviralmetaG_FD_130121 | JGI IMG/M metagenome (GOLD analysis project Ga0181389, IMG submission 130121) | Marine viral communities from the oligotrophic San Pedro Time Series (SPOT) site, San Pedro Channel, CA, USA - 12 SPOT_SRF_2010-06-29 | ecosystem: Environmental > Aquatic > Marine > Strait...
AGATTATTTTCTGTTGTAACAGAGGGTTTGACTTTGGAAAAGAAAAACAAAGATGCTATAAAAATTCCTTTCGCTAAATCTCCAAAAGTTTGTATTACAACCAACTATGCAATTAAAGGCAAGGGTAGTTCTTTTGAAAGAAGAAAATGGGAGCTTGAATTAGCTCAACATTACACTAAAGAATTTACACCATTAAGAGAGTTTGGAAAATTAATGTTTGGAGAATGGAATGAAGAAGAGTGGTGTTCTTTTGATAATTACATGATAGAATGCTTGCAAATATATTTAGCACATGGATTATTAAAAAGTGAGTTTGTTAACTTAAAAATTAGAAGATTGTCTGCTGAGTCATGTCATGAATTTATAGAGTGGTGTGGACTTGTAAAAGGTATGCCTTTTAATGACAAATTAGAAGTAAACAGAAGGATTTATAAACAAGAATTGTATATAGATTTTATAGAAGACAACCCTGATTTTGCGCCAAAAGCAAAAATGACAGTATCCAGGACAAGATTTTATAAGTGGCTTGTAGCATACAATCAATTTAAATATGAATGCGATCCTGAAGAGGGTAAGGATGGGCCTGGAAGATGGATTAGATTTAGAAACAAACATGAACTAGAAAAAAACTTAGAAATAGAATTTTAATTATGGAATTAAGGGATTATCAAAAAGAGATTGTTAGATTAGGTGTAAATGTTTTAAAAGAACACAAATTTGTTTATCTTGCCATGGAAGTTAGGACTGGCAAGACACTTACGAGTTTGAGTATTTGTAAGACTCTTGCTGTTTCTAACGTTTTATTCATTACAAAAAAGAAAGCTATATCCAGTATTCAAGATGATTACGACTTACTCAATCCTGATTTTTCTATTACTATTATTAATTACGAGTCGCTTCATAAAATAGATTCATCTCTGTATGATGTTGTAATATGTGATGAAGCTCATGGTATGGGTGCTTATCCTAAGCCTAGTAAAAGAGCAAAAGATGTAAAATCTTTAATACAAATAAACAAAAATCCCTATGTAATATTATTATCTGGAACACCTACACCAGAGTCTTATTCTCAAATGTATCATCAAGTTTATGCTTTACCAGACAACCCGTTTAAAGAGTATAAAAGTTTCTATAAATTTTCACATCATTACGTTAATATTACACAGAAAAAAATAGGGCCAACAAGTATTAACGATTATAGTGATGGTAAAGAGTCAATTCTTTATGAAATGAAACCATACATGATTTCTTTTACACAGCAAGAAGCCGGTTTTAAAACACAAATTACTGAAGAGATATTAACTGTAGCAATGCATGAGTCAACTCATAACATGGTTAAAAAACTTAAAAAAGAAAGAGTTCTACAAGGTCAAGTAGAAGTTGTGTTGGCTGACACAGCCGTAAAACTTATGTCTAAAATTCATCAGCTGTATTCAGGAACTGTTAAGTTTGAAAGCGGAAATTCAGGTGTAACAGATTGGGCAAAAGCTAAATTTATACATGGTTATTTCCAAAACAAAAAGATAGCTATATTCTATAAATTTAAAAAAGAATTAGAGGCTATCACTGACATATTTGGCGAGTCTGTAACCACCGATTTAAAAGAGTTTAAAGAAACTGACAAGTGTATTGCTTTACAAATTGTTTCAGGAAGAGAAGGTATTAGTTTAAAAGAAGCTGAAGCTCTTGTGTATTATAACATTGATTTTAGTGCCACAAGTTACTGGCAGTCAAGAGACAGGATGACTACTAAAGACAGGCAGTATAATAAAATTTACTGGGTGTTTGCTGAAAATGGTATAGAGCATCAGATTTATAAAACTGTTATAGGTAAAAAGGATTATACTTTAAATCATTTTAAAAGAGATTTACTTACACTTAGATAATGACAGAACAACAAATACAAAGTAAAAGGATCAAAGAGTTGGAAGCTGAAGGCTACTACGTTTTAAAATTAATTAAAACAAATAAAAATGGCATTCCTGATCTTGTGGCGTTTCCAAAAAACTGTAATGTTTTGTTTTCTGAAATAAAAAAACCAACAGGCAAAGTATCCAGGCTTCAAGAATATAGATTAAAAGAGTTAGAAAGTTATGGCTTTAAAACAGAAATATATAAAGGATGAATAAATTAGAAGAAGAAATAGAATATTATAATTCATACAAAAAAAACCTTATACAGTTTATAATACACTCTTGCTCGTATGCAAAACAAACTAAAACAGTTAAAAGGATAAGATTAACTGCTAATGAAATTTTGGGTTTACAAAAAGAGATTTGTAGAGTAGAATTGTTTATTTATGATCTAAAATTAATAAAAAATCAAGATGATTCTATATTAAATTATCTAAATAATAAACATTTAAATTAATTTCACTATATTTAAAATTAAAACAATGGCACAAAACGTAATTGAAAACGAAATTTTTGAACATTTTAGAGTTGAAGAAAAAAAAATTACTGATGCAACTATTTTATTAAAAGAAAAAGGTTATATTATAATAAAAAAGAAGGCATAGTAAATGGCTCATAAAATTTCAGTTGATGATGTGAATGCAATCAAGCACATTAATTATGTGACTAATAACTCTCACGACCTTGTAACTGAACTCTACGAAGATCTTATGGAGCGAGATCATAATGAAGCAAAACTCAAAGCTCAGAACATTTGTCATATCATGACAGAATTAATTAACTCTTTATCGGATGAAGTCTAGAAAGGCTGAAGGCCCGAGACTTAGGTTGTCTATTGAAGAGGTAGATATGATTCGTGAGCTTCGTGCTCAAAATTTAGAAAACGTTAATGACAACTCTGCTTTAACTGATCATTTGAATGAAAGAGGTATTGATAAAAATGATGTTATCAGTGTAAAGCATTGGCAAAGTGCAAGTGGTGAGTATAGGTTTTCAATAGTAACTAAAGAAAATTTAGCATTAAAAGAAAATTTAATATTTGAAAAAGTAAATAAGTTTGTTGAAGAACATTCTCCAGACTACAAACCTATAAAAAGAAAAAAGCAAACGGATCCACACCTGCTTGTTATTAATCCTGCTGATATTCATATTGGAAAGTATGCTAAAGCTCTTGAGACTGGAGAAGAATACAATTCTCAGATAGCAGTTGAAAGGGTTATGGATGGTATACATGGTCTTATTGACAAGGCTCAAGGCTTTCAGATAGAAAAAGTTTTGTTTTGTATAGGTAATGATGTGTTGCATATTGACAATGTTTACAGTACAACAACAAAAGGAACACCACAAGACACGGATGGTAAGTGGTGGGAACACTACGAGCTTGCTTTAGCTTTATATGTAGAGTGTATAGAAACGTTAAGAAAGATTGCTCCAGTAGATGTAGTTCACAGCATGAGTAATCATGATTATCAATCAGGCTTTCATTTAGCTCACACTTTACAAGCCTGGTTCCGGAAAGCAAAAGATATAACTTTTGATGTCACAGTAGCACACAGAAAGTATTATAAGTATGGAACATCTTTAATAGGTCTTGAGCATGGTGATGGAGCTAAAATGGACAACCTTCCTCTTCTTATGGCACAGGAAAAACCACAGATGTGGGCTAATACAAAGACTAGATATTGGTACTTACACCATATACACCATAAAATCAAGCATAAGTGGAGAGACGCTAAGGACTTCATAGGAGTCACTGTAGAGTACATGAGGTCTCCTTCGGCAGCTGACAGCTGGCACGCACGAAAAGGCTTTACAGGCGCTCCTAAGGCTTGTGAGGGGTTTGTACACCATAAAGAGCTTGGTCAAGTGGCTAGATTAACTCATTTCTTCTGAGGTAGGAATTACATTGTTGCAATGTTTGCAATGAAAATAAAATCCATTCTGGTTTGAACCATGTAAGTTCATAATCTTGTTACACCTCCTGCAATTCATTCATTAAATTTTTAGAATTTAAAAGAGTAGCACATTTTTCATATTCTTCTAAGTCTTCAAAGTATTCTATAAGCTGATCAAACACCTCTTCATAATCATCTATTACATCTTTAGTAGGATCAAATATTAAGGTTACTTTCATATCTCTGTTTAACAATTGCTCGTAGCCAACTTGATTAGTTATTACATAATAACTTTGTAACATGTAAATGTGTTCGTCAAAATGCTTCATAATCTTACAGGTGATTTAGGAAGACCACTTCTACGTTTTTTTGACAAAGGTGATTTTGGTAACCCTCTTCTTGTTGTTTTCTTTTTCTTTTTATTTAAATTTTTAATATATTTTTCTCTAGTTTTGATAGTAGATGCGCTTTGTTTTTTTAACAACTTTAAACTTTTTTCTACAATTGGCCCTACATCAGCAGGAACCATCCCTGTAGTATACATTAAATATGACGTAAATAAAAAGTAAAGTTTTTCTTTATTTTCATCAGTCAATTCTTTTTTAGTAAGCTTGCCCATAAACTCTACATTGTACTTTCCTGTAACACCCATCTCTGCCATTTCCCATAATGTGTCCAAGTTTTTTCCCGCAATACCTAATACCCCCATGGTATCAAAAAAAGTTCTTTTATCATTAGTAAAAAACTGGAAAGGCTTATCGCTTTCACTGGTAAGGGATATAATTTTATTTACTGCTTTCATAACTATAGGATCTGTTACAGGAATAGGAGATAGCAAATCTTTTATAACATTACCCGACCTTCCTTTTATTCTATTTTGTTTAGTTTTTTCCTTAGTCTCTTCATCTTCCTCGTCTCCAAACGCTAACTCTGAAATTGCTTGACCCAAGAAATATCCCATAGAGTTAAAAGTCAATGTTTCTGCCATTAAACCAGATAATGAACGGCCAGCTGCCTTTTTATCTTCTCTATTAGTAGTTTTACTTGACAAAACACCAATATCATTATACATTCTTGTTTTTTGATTTAATAAAAAGTTAGAAAAAGCAAAAAATATTTTTCTACCTGCTCCTATGTAAACATTTTTTGATGTAAATAAATTCCCTTGTAAATCAGAATCAGAAGTGTTTTGCTGTCTATCCACTTGTTGTTGTGCATAATCTCCAGCCTTTGTATTTACTTTGTGAGTGTTCCAATCTATAGAGTTAGGATCAATACCTTCTTTTTTTAACGCTTTCATGTAATAAGCTATCCAAGAAGCTCTTGCTGCTATCTTATCTGGTTTTACCAACAACCCTTTTAACCAAGTTTGGTTTAAATTTCCTATAGCCTTAGCAGTTTTCCTTAACCCACCTTCCGCAGCTCTATCTATTTTTCTATTTGAACCGTCTAAGGTTGTTATATTTTCAACACCCCTATTAGCAATAGCGTAACCACTATTATTTATAAACTCTTGTACTGATTTTTTTCTTAAAAGATTTACCCCTTTGCTTGTGTAAATTGCTCCTGCATTAAAAACTGTTGCAATTAACGGAACCAGCTGTTTTGGAAACTGAACTATAGAACCCAAAGCTCTTGACACACCAATACTTGCAATGTAATCTATTATATTTTTTGCATTCTGATCTTTTTCAAACTCTTGATTTACTTTTCTTTTTAAATTAACAAAATTAGTTAATCTGTCAATAAACAAATTTCTGTCTGTTTTCTCTGGTATTAATTTTTTGAAACCATCGGAAGAAACAAATCCTTTTAATTTTTGCGTAGCATTAGCAGTATATACATCAGTTAATGCTTTTTCTAAAGCTCTTGTTTGACCGCTATCAAAACCTAAATCAATTATGGAATTTTTAGGAAGATTGTTAGGTCTTTGAGCTTCCATCAATACTCCAGTTTTTTTACTATAAACTGTTTCGTTTGGAGTATTGTAAATTGACTCTCCTAACTCTACTTCACTAGTTGGTTCACTAATTTTAGTAAAAACATCAGTGGTGTAGTTCAAGTCTTTACCTAAAATTTTATTATATACATTTAATGAAACTTTGTCTAGCGCTTCTTTGTTTTTAGCCCATTCTTGAGTTATAAAATTTACTGCCTCTACATTTACAGCATCAACTTTTGATTCTAAATCGTTTATAGTTTTACTTTCTTTTAAAACTTTATCATAGGCTTTTTGATAAGCAACTGCTCTTTCTTTTTGCGCATCATCACCTTGCTCTAACTCCTTTATACTGTCTACTATTAACTTTTTTCTCCGATTAAATTCATTATTTTGTTCTTTTTCAGATCCAATTACTGTTCTTCTCATAAAAGCAAACAACCCTCTTTCTGTATCATTATATAATGAATTAAAAGGTTCTCCGTTAGGCTCTTTTTGTTTTTTACTTTTAAAAACATTTGACAAACCTTCCGCAAGCCTACCTTTGTTTTCTATAAATTTTTTAGAGTATGCACTAATAACATCGTTAGCCATTTTAGTGGCCTTAGCTGTACCTCTTTTGTATTCACTTATACCTGACATTTGCTCAAACTCTAATGCTTTACTTTGCCCTTTAAATAGTTGTTCAATAACATTATTTAATGTAGCAATTTGTGTAGCCCATGTACGAGCAAATCCTTTTCCTCCAAAAGCAAACTTCAAACCTTTAGAAACAAACCCTTTTGTTTTAGACAATGCATCAGCATTCTCTATCCCTTTATATGATTCTAACATAGCTTCCATGCCTCCAGTTGTTTTGTTAGTAGCATAATTTACTAACGCATCTAAAGTCAACATCTGTTGTTCTGGCTTTAATAAATCTAAATCCATCTTCATAAAACCTAAAATAGTTTCTACGTCTTTTGTAGGTATTTTAGTTTTTTCTCCGGTCAAAGGATCTGTTTTAGTGCCAAGCTCACTCTTTATTAATGCACTAAAAGTATTAAACGCCTTTTTTACAGCTTCTGCAACCGCCCCTGGCTTTACTTTTAGTTTTCTCTCCTGAAAGTCTAAATCTTTTTTTGGATCAAGTGTATTTAGAACCTCCCTCATTTCAGCCAATGTAAATTCTTTACTGTCTAAATCTGTTAAATCTTCAAAAACTTGTTTCTCCGCATCATATAATTTTTCTCTTTGCTCGTCTATTGTTTTTTTAGAATACTCATCTAAGGCAGCAATATTTACAGCCTCAGGATTTACACTTGCTCTTTTGTTAAATTTTTTAATTTTAGCATCAGGCTCATTTATTAATTGAATGCCATCTAAATCAGATTCAATACCTTTTAAATCTGCTTTTGAAGGTTGTAATTTATATAAAACGTCTGATAGTTTTTCTAAATAATTATCCAAGTCATTAACTAACTCTGGTTGTATTAATAAAAACTGCTCAACGGACGCTTGTACATTAGCTTCTGCTTTTTTAGATTTTAATAATTTTTTAATTCTTTTCTTAATATTATTTGCTGTAGATAATTTCTTTTTATTATTAGCATTTTGAAATACTTTTTCTACATAATTAGTCACTTTTAAAACTGCATTCGCATCATTAACATTAACACCAGTAACAGCTTTGATTAAAGCAGCCGCTTTGCTGTTAGTAATGTTCCCAGGTATTTTTGCCAACATTTTAATAGAGTCAACTAATGCTTTTCTTCTTGTTTTTTGATCTAATAATAAGTCTTTAGATCTTTTTATCTCTCTTTTTAAAACATCTTTTAATCCTTTAATTTCATCTATCTCTATATTTTTTTTGTTTTTTATACCTAATATTTTTTTAGCTGAAGGCCCTTTCTTTTTTCCAAAGTCAGGAACATTGGGATCTGTTGAATCTTTAGACGCTTGTGTCCTAGCTTTTTCTTTTGTTGCTTCAATAGGTTCTCTATTAGGATCAATAGATAATACTGTATCAATATTAGAATCAGTAGCTTCTAGTCCTGTTAATTTTTTAAATCTTTCTTTTAATTTATCTATATTATTAGTAATTCCAGTGTCACCTTTCTGATACTCATTTATAGCTTTTGTAGTAGGATAAGCTTTTATAAATTCAGTAACCTGTTCTAAAGTTAAATCAGGAGCATCATCTACCCATCCGTCTTCTATACTTCTACCATTTTTACTAATCCACCTTGAGCTTACACCATCTTCTGAAGGTTTTAAACCTGTAAGTCTTTCCCAGCTTTCCGCTGTAAATTTCATTCCAATTATTTCATTAATACCCCCTTCAACATCTGCCATTTGATTCCTACTGTTCTTCTCTTCTAAAAATCTTTTTCTTTCATTTTCTATTTCCTGAGCTACTTGTTTTACATTTTCAGATTGATCAGAAATTATATTAGAAACCTCATTAGGGTTGGTTACACCTTCTGGAATTACAGCTTCTTTTCCAGCATTTACATCAACAACATTAGTTAAAATAAATTTACCTGCTTTTTTTATACCTTGTTTAGAGGCAGTTTTTTTAGTTCCTTTTTTTACTATACTTTTTACAGTACCGTCTGGATTTAGATTTACATCCATGGTAGAATTAGGAACACGAATCGGTTGTGCTATTTTCTCTCTAGCAACTATTTGCGTTTCACTTTTTTTCGTTTCACTTTCTGTTTCTTTTTTACTCTGGATGGCAGGGGCCCCGGTGGTGTCTCCTTCGACCACTTTTTGGCCATCTCCGGTTTGTTGGCGTACATCCATGCTCTCTGTTTCTCTGACTTGAATGGCATCTGTTTTTGTTTTAATTAATCTTTGTCTCGCTTTTTCTATTTCCTCATTAGACTCCAGTAATACAGGAAGCCCTGTTTTTTGTCTTTGTGCGTTTTCGTTTTGTAAGTTTTCTAAAGCTTCTTGTTTAGTTACTTCTACTTTTCCTGTTGCTTGTGCATTGTCTTTTTCTAATAATAAAGTAAGCTGTTTGTCTACATCAGCTATTTCTGCATCTACCTTTTCTTTTAATGGCCCTTCTAACCCTTCTCTTTTTTCCATTAATCTTTGTCTTTGCTCCAGTAAATTACCTGCTGGTAAAATATTGTCAGACATAGACACCTGGTCTTTTGTTTTATTTAATGCAGTTTGATATTCATAAATTTCAGAATACACTTTTGCACCCTCTTCTTTACTAATCATACCGTTACTGACCAAATTATCTATTTTTTTAGTCAAATCACCGTCACTTAACGCCACATATCTTAATAAATCTTTTCTTTTATTACCACTTAATAATCCAACAGAACCTAATCCAGTGGTGGCACCTAAAGTCATTATAACAGTTTCATAGGTATCTGCTTGACTAACTCCACTATTTAAAATTTCTGCTCCCAATACTGAATTTACTACCCCATTAATGGCTTTTCCAGAAAAAAGAACTGGCAATTCTTCAATAAACAATTCTTTTAAATTTTCATTTACTAAATCTTTTACTTTACCTTGAAAACCTCCTTGTTTTACCCATGATTTAGGGTTACGAGCTAAATCTATTATTTTTTTTCCTACACCTTTTGTGTTGCTTAAAAGTTTTGTGTTCCCACCAGCAAGAGTTGAAAATATTCCATCTAAAGAAGCTTTTGCATTACCTGCCGTAACAGCATAGGCAGTGGCTTCTTGTTCAGACAAACCAGCGTTTATTAATTCTCTTTTTATACTTTCTACTTCTTGCATAACACCACTTGCATAAGATGTTAAACCCATTCCTCCACTCGCTTTTATAGATTTTTGACTTCCTAACTTTTTTAAACCTTTATTTACTGTTTTTTTTGCTACTCCTCCTCCTAAAATTAATCCTCCTAAATTTACTATTGTAGAAGTAAGGCCAGATACTGCTGATCCAGCCGTAACATTTACTGTTTCTCTTTTTATTTCTTTTGCTTTGTTAAGGATGTTTTTATATTCAGCATCGCTAACAATACCCTGTAAACTTACATTTGTTTTTTTATCTACTATATCTCCATCAGAAGTAACAAAAACCTCCGTTTCTTTACCTAAAACATTAGCAGTAACAGGTTTACCTTGAGTAACCGAAGACCTAGCAGTACCAAGTTTATTAATCTCCATACTGTTACCTAAACTATCAACTAACGCAGACATAATTCCTTTATCATCAAACCCTGTTCCTGTAGTTATAGCATCTGTTATAGAAGGCACAAATCCTATAAGACCACCAAAAAAACTAAGGACTGCATCAGCACCGTTTTTAGCTGCTTCTTTCCCTTCCTCTACAAAATATGAAGCTCCTCCTTGTCTTCCAGACAAAAACAATTCTTTTCGTTCTTTAACATCGTCTCTTATAGTCTTTTTTAAATATTTAAAATTGTCTGATATTTTTACCCCTGTTTTTATGTTGCTTACTAAATCATTTTGTAAACCTTTTTTTGTTTCAAGAAGCTGTTTTCTTATAACAGGATCTGTAACAAATTTTAATTGATTATCTATTCTGTCAATATCCCCTTCTATTGCATCCCCTAACGATCTGGTGTAAGCAGCAAGGTTTGCAGACATGTTACCTTCTTTTATTTTTCTTTCTGATTTTTCGCTGAAGAATAAATCTCTTACTTGCTTATACGAACTATCTTCTTTTCTTCTGTTTTGTGTTTTCCAAACCAAGTAATCGTTTTTGTCTATGCCTGTGTTGTAAAAAACATCATTTGGTATCTCAGTATTACTTAAAGTTTCTTCAGAATCTAACTCAGGTTTTATCTGAACCCTTTGACCGTTAATCACTTCAGTGTTCTTCTTAGCATTTCCTTTCATGTATTTATTTAATGCTAATATTTGTTTACTAGAGCTATCCATAAACCCATCATATTCCTGGTCAGCTAAGATTTGCTCTTCAGTTCTATTTGCATCAGCTTCTTGCTTGGCAATAAAATCTTCTTCAAACTGTTCAAATTGCTGTGAAGTGTTCTGGAATAAAGGACTAATTAAATTAACACGAGAGTTTTCAGAGTTTTGTTCTCTTAAGTTTTTTCTTTGCGTCTCTATAGAATTTATATAGTTTTGCTGTTCGTCGGTATTTAATTCAGTAAAAGGAGTTCCGTCAACTATTGTGTTTTCGAGTATACTTATAGATTCCAATTCTCCAGATGGTGTTTGTATCTCTTCGGTACTCACATCCGTAACTTCCTCTACGCCATTTCCAGGTAATTCTGGAGACTCTTTTTTTTTTAACCCTACATTAGAGTTCCAAGTATCAATATCGCTAGAGGTATAATTGTTTTCTACTAGATAAGAATGGATGTTTTTTTGAATCTCCTCGCTTCCTGCAAAATTAACTTTCCAAGTTTCAAAATCACTCTCTGTCATTCCGTCAGAAGTAAGTTGATTCCAAATATTTTGTAATATCTCTTCGTTCATTATTTATTTTTTATCCCATACCTCCTGTTGAACCTGAACTATTATTAGGATCAGCAGGTGCTTCTTCAGCAGCAGGCGCTTCTTCAGCAGGTTTTTTGTTTTTAGATTTTCTTCCCTTTAAAAAGTCTGATTGATTATCAGCAGCCTCAGAGCTTATTTTTCCGTTAACAAAATCTCTAATTGATTGAGCTGTTTCTTCGGTTCCGTCTAATCTAAATTCTGCCGTTGTCCCGTCTGGAGCTTTAATTTTTACCGCATCTCTACCGGCTAGTGCTTGCTCAACTTTAAAGCCAAATGGCGTTAAAGCTGATTGTAATTTAGGTTGCGCTGATTCTTCTGACTCACCAACTACATCTAGATTAACCACTTCATTTACATATTGTATTGATTCTTGTTTAGGAGTGTCAGTGCTTTTTTGACCATACACTCTTCTAATTGGATTACCGTCATCATCTTTTAAATTACTATATTCCATATTTTTATCAAAACTATCTCTTCCTTTAGTAGCTTTGTCAAATGTGCCTTTAAATTCAGGAGCATCTTTTCCTACCAAGAATCTGTATGCATTTTTGGTAAACTCTTCAACATTGTTTCCTTTTGGAATTGTATTAGACTCCATACTGCCATCCTCTTTTTCATAAGATATAATTAAATTACCTTCCTCATCTTCTACAAAACTTTTATAAACCATTCCTGACTGCCCCATTATTTGTGTTAATGCTGAGTCCATTGAAGCTTTATCTTTAGCGCCGTATAAATCAATTAAACTATTAACTGTTTCTACCGCCGCTTCTTCTTTTTTGTTTATAGCCTCTTTACCTGGACTTTTATCATCATATCCTTGAGTTTTGCTTTGTATAGAATCTAATTGTGATTCAATTTTATTACCTACAATATCTTTAGCAGCATTTACTTGTGATTCGCTTAACTGAGGCACGGGTTTTTCTCCTGACATATTTACTTTTATAAACTTAGACGCATCAAAAGGCTTTGCATCTTCACCAGTTCCGTATTGAGATTCCCATTTTTTTCTAGCCTCTGCTTCTGTTCTACCTAAAACATATCCACTTTGTGTTAGAACTTGCGTGGTGTCATAGACATTGCTAGTTAACTTTGCTGTGGTTTCTGTTTTCCATGTATCAAAAGAAGGAGATTGTCTATAATCTTCCATGGTTGTAACTACTCCGTTTTCTGATCTTCCTGCTTCAACTATTCTAGCGATTTCAGCGGTTTCGGCTGTAACTAATGCAGTAGTGTCTTTTCTTTTTTCATCAAAAGACATTCGTGCATTTATAGATCCTGGATTTGCAAAAGCCTCTGGATTCTTTCCAGCATTTGGCATAACTGTATAATTTCCGTCTTTATCTAGTCCCATGCTAACAACCTGAATTTGACCGTTAGCAGGATTAGTCATGACTGTTTTGTTTTTTAAATTACCAAACGACTCAATGTCTTCCGCAGTAAACATATCTAAATCAGACTGAGTTCCATTTGTAATAGCCTCTTGTTTTGCTGTATTCCATTTATCCCAATTCTTAACTACATTGCCAAAATCAGAGTATCCGTTTTTCTGAGATTGCATAAATAAAGAATAGTCTTTAGGTTTTCTTAATCCTCTTTTCACTAAATCCATTTCTCTTCTCAGATATTCTTTTGATCGGTCACTAGCTTCTAATACTATTTTTGACAAAGAACGATCGTTTACATCTGGAAGTTTATTCAGCTGATCCATTTGATCTTGAGTAGCTTTATCTATAGCATCTCTCTCTTGAAGTTTCGCTTCTTTTAATAATGTTAACTGATCACTTATAGTGCTTGCAACCGTACCCCAATTAATAGAAGGATCTGTATCTAAACCTTGATATACCGAATACCTATTTCCTTTTTTATCTGCCATAATAAATTTTTATTAACTGTTTCCTGTAAATATAGGTGCTGATATTCCTGTACCTGTACTCACTGGCACAACGCCTGATGATGCTGCTGGTTTAACTGTTGTTGCAAAATAATTTTCAGGAGCAAAAGCGTTAAAATCAAAATCGCCTTGCTTCATTTGCTCTATAATCAAATTTATTTCTGCTCTAGTCATATTTTCAATCCCAGGTATTTCCCCTAATTTCTCTCTAATTCCAGTTTCATCTAATCCGAAATTTTCTGTTAAAGTAGTCATATCCTCTTTTCCAATAGCTCCATATAACCTATTCCCTATCCTGTCTCCCTTACTTTTACCATAAGTTTTAAGTATATCTTTACCTGCACCCACAGCAGATTTTAATCCACCCACAGCCGTTTGCATTCCAACTTGTTCTAATTTCCTTTGGTCTCGAGCTCTTGCCGAAGCATCAGCGGCTCCTCCTACATTTATATCAATTAAATTTTGATTTACATTTTGCCTTGCATCTGCTTTCATTTTATTATTAGCGTATAGCGCTTCTCCCATTGCGATTCTAGTTTTCTCACCTTGCTCTCCCGCTAATGCGCCAACTCTACCGACTCCAGAAGCTACTGCTCTAGCGTCACCTTCTTGTAAAGCTTGCAGTCCTTGTTGTTGTTGTTGTAAAGTTTGTTCAAACTCTTTATTAAAAGCATCCATTGGCACATTTAATCCTTCATAAAAGTTTTTTTCAGCTTTTCTTTCAGCTTCTTTCATTAATAACTTTGATTCCCTGTCTGCTTTTTGCGCAGCTCTACTAGCTTTAGAAGCGTTAGAAATACCCATTCCTGTGCTTGCTAAACCTAAAGTTGCTGATGTAATTCCCAATACTAATCCTGACATAATAATTTTTTTTTATTAATTACCAATTCTGGTAAATCTTTATAATTTAAAGTATACACATCTTTTTGTGCTTTTTTTATTTCTGTTTGGTCAGTGCGATAAACACAAACCCATTTACAATCCTCATGCATATACGCTACTCTTTGCGTTCCTGTCTCAGTCATTACTTTCATAGGAGCTTTTATTTTTTTTACCTCTCCTGCGTCAGTTAATATTGACATTTCACCTTCTAAAAAAAACGAAGGATGGTTTTGTTTATGTATAAAACTCACTACCAGAGAGCCTTTCGGCATAAATATTTCTCTAGTATATAAACCATCTTTTAAGTCATGAATAACAGGAAAAGATTCTTGCATTTCATCTGTACTATGTTCTACAGCACCATCAATCTTACTTAACTGGTTTCTAAAAGTTTCAATATTTTCCCACAACAACCCTCTATTCTTATGAATATAATTTAATAAAAGTTCTGGAGAATTTTTTTTTGTAAAAAACTTTCTGACTACTTTTTTTAAACTACTAATTAAGCTCATTAATCAACAAAGATACTAAATTCTAAGGATAACTTTTCATGACATCACTACCCACTGAGAAGAGTTCAACCGGGCTTGTATTACCGTTAGTTAAAGTAAATTCCATATAGTAACCTAGCACACCATGAGATTCTGCAATACTGTTTTTGTAGGACATTATAAAGTCTCCTTGTACAGGGATATATGCGTTAGGATCGGATGCGTCTACGGTAAGTGTATTGGCCGTCATTGAAGTAATTGATCCTACTAACTCAGGGGTTGTCTTTGCGTAGATAGCATCACCTACACTTAGAATACTTCCTAAGGGTTCTGTGAATGTTATAACTGTAGCATTTGCAGCACCAGCAACAGCTGTAGCAGAACCTAAACCATTTGCAGATCTAAAGTTCCAATTTACAGTGTCAGCCTTACTTCTAATATATGTAAACCATTCTCCCTCTTTCTTTTCAAAATAAGCGCTTGCCATAGATCCACTGTTTAAATCTGTATGTAAATCTGACACTGTCCAACTGTCGTCACTTTCTAAAGACAATGTTTTAAATAATTTTATATCTAATGTTGGTTTAGGATTAAACACACTAGTAATAGATGATGTTCCCTGAATACCATAATAGTTATTACGCAAAGAGTTTGTATTGTGTTGATATAAATTACCTCCTTTAAAAGAATAAAAGTAACTATTCATACCAATCATAAAGTCTGGATAGAAAGTATAGAACGATGGCCAGCCTTTGCTGCCGTCACTATATGATAATGTTTGTAATGTTTCTATTGCCATATCTTTTTATTTAACATAATTGAGGATAACCGAAATTTACAACACCACTACTATTTACTTGAATATAATTTCTGTTATTACTTCCAGTGCCACTTAAATAATAATACCCACCAATTAAAGTGGTTGTTCCAGCAGAATCACTGTAACAAGTATCCCCAGTAGCTGGTAGCGTGCCACTTCCATCGTGATAATAAGTTTGATTAGCCGGAGGGTTTGATCCGTTAAACGGACACACTCCGCTAAAGTTACCCATAGTGGATGAGCTGTATGATGTTAATGCTGAAGGACATGATGTGACAGAAGCTACTACACCCGCTCCTCCTGTTATTTCTATATAAATCCCACTTCCAGTTGTAGCAATTTTATAAAAACCATTACCTAACACAGTAGTTTTACATAAATCACTGTAGCATACATCTGTTGCAACCGGAGGCTGACCAGAAGATCCGTTATGGTAATAAGTTTGATTTATAGTAGCAGCACATGCGTTAGTTGATGTGGTTTTAACCAAACTAGACGTAAACGCTACCCCTACTGAAATTGTGCCAACACTAGCAACAACACCTGAACCACCTGTTATTTGCATAAACGTAGTTGAAGTTAACTTATAATATCCATTACCTAAAACATTTTGTCCAGGATCTGAATAACATACGTTAGTTGCAACAGGCGTACTTCCTGAACCTGTATGGTAATATGTTTGATTTATTGTTGCTCCACATGCAGCTGACTCGCTTGCTTCTACCGTAGAAGAACTGAATGTTGTACACTCACAAGTATATGTTGTACTTAAAACAGGTGTGCTAGGCGCACCCGTTTGTTGTCTAAATGTATTGCTAGACGTTTTGTACCAACCGTTTGGAGCCGCTGTTGTCAATGCCGCATTTGTATATATGGCTGTAGCGGTTGCAAAGGAAGTTGTGTTTAAAAAGTAGGTTCCTTGCGTGGGCATTTATTTTATTTTATTTATGGGGCACAATTGCTTATTCCCGCTACATACCCGTCAGTTCCAGTAATATGAATCTTTTTATTTGCTGAGCCGTCTACATAGTGATAATGTTTTGGATCAGCTACTGCTGTACCTGCTGAGTTTGTAAACATCGTATCACCTGCTGCTGGATAAGTTCCGCTTCCGTTATGATAGTAAGTTGTTCCTGGCGTTAATGAACATACTCCAAGGAAGTTACCACCTATTGTAGCTGTAAACGATGTTAAACTTGAACATCCAGTACAACACACATCATCTGCACTTGTTCCTACACATAAGCTAATTGAAGTTGCACAATCTGAACATGTAGTTTGTGTTCCTAAAGTTCCTGTTCCTCCCGTTACTTCTCTATAAACAATAGCTCCTCCGTTACCAGGGTTAAATGAATAGAATCCATTACTTGCAACTGTAGTTCCGTCAGCTGTACTATATAATATAGTTGAAGTTGCAAAAGTTGTTTGGTTCATGTAATATGTACCTGACACACCTGTACAACATCCTATTGCTGCTGTACTACCAAATGTTAATCCTACTGCCGGGAAACATGTAGCACACGATACTGCTGTGCTTAAACCTGTTCCATCTTCTGCATTACTTGTTTTCTCTCTACTTTGAGAACTATATGAATAAAATTGATTAGCTGCAAAACTACTCAATAATGGATTTGTATAAATACTGTTTGTTGCTGTAAAAGAAGTTTCTACATAAAATGATGAAGTAGTCCCAGAACAACATGCTGCGAATGCTGACGCTCCGTAACCTAAAGTCAAAACAACTCCACATGAAGTACATGCAGCTGAAGTCCCTAGCGTACCATTACCTCCAGTTACCTCTCTATAAACATTGTTATTGTCTTTATACCATCCGTTAGGAGCAGCTGTTGTTAACGTTGCTTCTGTATATATATTTGTAGCAGTGTTGGCGTTTCCTGAAGCCCAGACTGTATCATTTAAAAAGTAGGTTCCTTGCGTTGGCATAAACTAATAATTTTGTTCTTGTAAATTTACAAAAAAAAAATATAATATCCTTAAGGTTGACTAAGGAGTTCCACAAGCTTCAAGTAGCGCTACAAACCCTGTATTATTTGTAATTCTAAAAAACGTACTTGTTCCAGATGCATTAGTGTGATAATAATCATTAGCTAAAGGATTTACTCCGTTAGCGTCGGAGTAGACTAGCTCTCCAGCCGCAGGTATAGTTCCGGATCCGTTATGATAATATGTTTGTGTATAGTTAGTGTCTCCACATACCCCGTTAAAAGTCCCTCCTATTGTTGCAGAAAAAGCTGTAAGTGTTGTTCCACAACCAACACAACAGACTTCAGATGCTGAAGTAGAGTCATAGCATAACGACAATGCATCTCCACAGGTCGGACAATTTGCAGCTGCTTGCAGAATACCATTCACCTGTCTACGAGCAATAGTACCTAAAGAATAATAACCGTCAGCAGCTAAAGTGTTTAGCGCTTGATCAGTGTATAAAGAAATTGCATTTGCAAAACTTAATCCATCAAAGTAATATGTTGCTCTTGTTGCCATAATTTATTTAACAATTTTGTAATCCATTTCCGTCTATATCTCCCGAGCCGTCAGTTCCAAACCATACGTTAGCAGCTCCATTAGTTCCAACACTATACAATAACACTATACCTGTAGCAACCGTTCCTGTGTTATCACTATATATAGTAGTTCCAGCACCGTCACTTGGCCCTGTTCCTGTTGTAGTATAATATACTTCGTCTAAAACTCCAGAATACATACACGCTGTTTGAGGGTTTGCTTGTTGTTTGGTGTTGAACGGATAGTAAGTTACCGTAGGGCAAGTTACTACCGCATATACTTGTCCAGTACCTAAGTTTAAATTAATAAATTCTGTTGAAGATATTCTGTAGTATCCGTCAGTCAACTTAGTCTGCCCTTGATCTGAATAACAGAAGTCTCCAGCTTGAGGCGCTGCATTAGCCCCAGTATGATAGTATGTCTGATCTATTGATTGTGTACATATAGTTGATATTTGAGGATCATTTACACTAGAATTAAATGCCTTTATTGCACAACTTCCATTACTAACAACCACTCCACTACTATTAACTTGTATCCATTCATTATTACTTCCCACTTCATAATATCCAGATTGTAATCTTGTACTTGATGCGCTGTCATCACATGTTGAAGAAGAATAAACAGTATCACCAATTGAAGGTAATACGTTTACACCATCATGATAATATGTTTGACTTGCAGGCTGTACACACGCTATAGCTATAGAAGACTGTACTGTACTTGATAAATATGGTGTACAGAAATCTCCACAACCACAACACGCATCACCGACTACACTAGCATCATAACAGAACGAAGCTGAGTTAGTTGTTCTGTAATCGTATATTAAATATAAGTATTGATTTTGAACAGGTAAATTTATTGAAGATATTGTTGCTTGATATAATCCACTTGAAGGACTGTTTACATCTGAGTTTGGCACTGTAGTTGCAGCAGCCAATAACGCATTTATATCGGTACTATTATTATCATATAAAGTGTTTGATGATAGCCATGCAAAATTATCATTGTTTACTACCCATGTATAGTCATCAAAATTAATTTTATTTGACCTTACCGTTACGTTAGATCCTGAGTAAGGATATACACCTATTGATCTTGTTCCTGATTGTATAAAATATTGTGAAGCTATTTGAACGTCTGATCCAAAAGTCATCATGTTTGACGCTACTGGACTTGAAACGTTTGCGTCGTCCCATTTAAATTCGTTATGAATAAACTTACCAACATCTTCACTTGAACTTATACCTACTTGAACTACTACTAAAGAAGTTTCTGTAGGACAGTTACATGTTATATCGTAGTCGGCTGATGGGTTTGGCGTAACCGTAACTAAAACAGTTGTTGGACTATTTTTAGTTTTATTAAAATTTAAACTTCCACTAGTTGTAGCATTACTTACTGAAGCTACTTGAGTGCCGTCCCAAACCATACTTACACTCATAGTTCCTGACGAAATAGTATAATCAAACACTACATTACCAATTACATTTCCTATTTCTATTGTATATTCTTGAGCACTTGTAGAATTTACTAATGATTTTTGTGTTCCACAAGGTAATATTACCGGTGGTAATGGTACTGTATCTCCATTAGTGCTTAATACATATTCGTCCATATACGGATCATAAGCTCCTAGTTTCTGTGTATTTAACTGAACATTAAACTGATCTCTAAACCATGATCTCATTCCGGTGTCAGATATAACTTCTAACGCATCATTATTAGCTGATGTACCTTTTAGTTTTATTACAGCAGTTCTTTTAGTGTCGGTAAAATACATGTCATAACCCCAAGAGCTGAAGCTTTCTGGGTTGTAACTAATACCATACTCTTCTATTCTAGCTATTTGTGTTCCTAAAACTTGAGGCACTGATGCAATAACACCACCACCTGTTGAATCACTAATAAGATTTTTTCCAGTTAACACATAACTTATCTTATCTTCTTGCAACACAAGAATATCTGTTTCTCTTGAATGCAGTTTCATTATAGGGCCAAAGCTTGTTTCTAAATCTTTGAAATTTACTAACCCTAAATTAAATTCATTTAAGTTATTTAAATTAGAATTACTACTATATATACCACTGTATGTTAATTCAGCAAATCTATCTGCTTCTTTAAAATCTTCTTTTGA
>Ga0181389_1000318_pt1 | contig 19949 bp, 17 predicted proteins | sample 12SPOviralmetaG_FD_130121 | JGI IMG/M metagenome (GOLD analysis project Ga0181389, IMG submission 130121) | Marine viral communities from the oligotrophic San Pedro Time Series (SPOT) site, San Pedro Channel, CA, USA - 12 SPOT_SRF_2010-06-29 | ecosystem: Environmental > Aquatic > Marine > Strait...
ACTAGCCAGTTGTCCTTTGCTGTATGCAGTTTTAGGATACTGATTAGCATGTTGCATCAAGTATTCTATAGTACTCATTGGTATTTGATATCTATTTGAGTCTATGTATGCTAATACATCACTCCATTCCTTTAGTATAATCTTATCTGTCATCGTATATACTCCTCAACCACACATAATCATTAATCCGTTGTAGTGCGTTTATATCATTTTGGTGCTTGCCAGCATAGTCGTTGCCCTGCTCTGCACCCTGTTTTGCTTCTGCACTATACTCTGCATCTGCTATTGGGTTAAGCCATGCCCCTAATCGTTGTGTTGCATCAGGATCTTTACTGGTTGCTAACTTAACACACTCCCTAAATGCACTTCTCCATGTGCTGTATGCATCAGTATTGAACCTAGTAACACATGCAACGGTGGGTATTACTTTAAATCTACTGCTTAAACCAGTTGTAAAGTCCATTCCCCATGTTGTAGCATCCAGTATTTGTTGCTTATTAAACAGTTTAACACCACCATAACCATACTCTTCGCCAGTTACAGGGTTACTACTGTGCCATACATGTACAACTTCTTGGTCATATACGTCTGGATAGTATGAAAAATCAAAGTCTTCTACTACTTCTGCATCAGCATCTACCACATAAAACATATCTGTAGTGGCTAAACGTGCCGCTTGTTGGTGTGCTTCAAAGATTCCATCCACATCTTTTACATGTAATGTGCCTTTGGGTAGTCTTTCTAACAGTTGTTTATGGTTATCATCGTGGTATGTAATTAAAACTATGCTTAATTCTCGGTATGTTGATCCTATTTCCTTAACATATTGTGTTGCTCCACGTGGCATACTGTTAAGTTTGATGTCATCACTAGTAACTTTGGGTAACTGTTTGGGCCATAATCGCAATCCACCATATGAATGTACAGTATTAGTTACTGGATTTGCACGTTGCCAAGCATGTACTCTGGCATGATTGTTAGGTTCAGGTGTGTATTTGGGTACATCTTGTACTGTTACATCCGAGTCTACAGTCCAAAACCACTCTGCTTCTACACCTTTTGCGTATGTTTGTAACTGTTCTAGTAGTGGTTCAGTGTTATTAAAGTGGTATACACTCCATATCTTGTCGCTACTAATAGCAGTAGGCATCTCTTTTAGCCTATCAAACTGGTTATTAAGTATTTGTTCTTGGTTATTATAGTATATATTAGTTGGTAATAAACGTACTGCTGTGTTTTTACTACCGTTGTGTGCCCACACATGCACTACATCAGCATCATATTGTGTAGGATAATAACTATAATCAAAGTCTACATCAACATATGGGTCAACAATATACATCATACTACTGGCTGTTTGGCTTGCTAGACGCTCATAGACGTCGTTTAACGGCTCATCAAGTTCATTCGGCTGTAACTTATACACTGGAAATTCTTTTTGCGTACACGCAGGCTCTCGTATGTATTTGGGTCTACCTTTCTTTTCCTCTTTACATCTCAAACTAACACCACCATAGTCGTATTGCTTGTTGGTAACTGGATTAAGTTTCTGCCACACATGAGCTTTGCCATCATCAAACACATTAGGTTGGAAGTCAAAGTCAAAGTCTGGTAATACTTCAACATCATAGTCTACTACCCAGAACCATTTAAACGTGCTGTTATCTAATCCTTCTGCGTAACTGCCAAACGTTTCATACTCTACTGCTATACGCACAGGTGAGAAGTCATGTACTTTGGTTTCATTATTCCAATCTACTGGCATCCATGTTAGCATACCATCAGCAAACACATGTTTTATTCTACGTTCAAAAGCATTAGGGCTCCATGGTATATGTGTTATGTCTTTAAATGCTGTAGGTACTATCCACGAGTCTTCAGTGACTGTAGGTGTCGCATCTGAATATATAATCGGGTATTCTTTTCCTCCGACAGGCAATGCTTCGATATATTTGGCATCACCACTCCCATCGACTGGAACAAGTTTGATACCTCCTGCTCTGTTGTCGCTGATATTTGTAACTGCTCTTGGGTATTTGTGTTCCAAGTCATTTGGAAACTTGAATATGTGTATGTATTCCAAGTCGTGTTGTTGTGGTACATAATTAAAGTCCTCGTTGATTTGATGTTCTGCATCTACAAGCCAGTACATATTAGTTTTTGATTTACGGTTATAACGTTCATAGTCCATTAAGTCATCTGTATAAAATACATCATAACGTATAGGACTTTCTTCTTTGTAAGTTAGTTGTTCAAAGTCTATGTTCTTAAATGGTACACTTACTCTAGGATTACGCAATAGTCTAACTCCACCACAACGTATGTCTGCAGGGTTAGTTGCATCCTTAGGATATCTATAATCTAAGTGTCCTGGTATTTTAAATACATGTACATAATCTTGATCCCATGTTGCTGGAACATAAGTCCAATTACCATCTAGGTATTTAAAGTCCTCATCAATAACCCATAGCCATTCTGTATTACTTTGTTCAATACATTTTAAATATGTATCAGGTCTAAAGTCTATGTGGTTAATATAAAACACATCATACTGTATATCTCTAACAGGACAAGTCCTATGTGTTTTAACTTGTGCGTCTCTCCAATTGTCTGGTACTAGTCTAATGCCACCACTCTCCATTGGATATGAATCTTGTAACTGATGTGGCATTTTAAATACATGTATCATTTTGTATTCAAATGGATTAGGTGCCCAGTCAATGTTCTTATCTATCTTATGTTCTTTGTCTATGAGCCATACATAGTCATCGCCTAGTTCATCTCGTTGTGCTAAGTCGTCTACATTGTCTACAAACAACACAGGATAATTTATACTAGCATCTAGGTAATCATGATATTTAATTTTAGTGTCATCCCATTCACGTGGATATAACTTAACTCCCCCTTCAGTATCTGGATACTTATGTTCAAGTTGTCCACGCAAATGAAATGAATGTATATAGTCTGGTTCAAAGTTCCCTGGTGCCCAGTCTATATTGTCAGCAAGTCTATACTCTGGATCCACACACCACACATGTGTTGCATGTGGATTGTCTTCAAAGTAGTTCCCTGGTGTCTTGCTCAACGTGATTTGAAACTGTTTTGTGCATACTGTCTTATTATGCCACACAGTTTCATTGCTACCTTTCTTAGGTAACAGTCTTACGCCCCCGTAATCTTTTTCGTTCCATCGCCATTCGTGATTGTATTTTGCTGTATGTCTATCAGGTACAAAGTCAAATACATCTAAGTTAGTAACTACGACATCATTGTCCACTACCCAATACATACTTGTTGGACTATTAATCTCTTGTTCACTAGATACTTGTTGTGCAAACGGTATTGCGTCTTCTAGTGTTGGATTATTTCCTATATAATATATATTATACATTGCCCGGTCCGAGTTCTTTCATTTTGTTTTGAAGTTCCCAAGTGAGTGACTCAAAATAAACGATCCCCCGATCCGCTGATTCCATTTCTCTAAACATTAATTGATTCATACTAAACTCACAATCATCTCTGTGAAACCTAGCACTTATTCCACAACGTGGACATTGGTCTTTTAGTTTTAATATCATTGCTTCTTCTAGTGTAACATCTCTATCATATAACCACGGATCCTTTGATACCTTTTCCCATGCTAGTCTATCACCGCCATGGTCGTTCATGTAGTCATTGACCCACTGTTTGAATTCCCATCTATCCTTTAACTCTTTAGTTACGTTAGTCATCTCTGCAATGCACCTTTACTTTGTAGTGTTTGGCAAATTCCTCTGCCTCTTGTTCTGTGTTTACTATTGGTTGCCCTTTGATATTTAAACTTGTATTAAGTACAACTGGACATCCTGTCTCTGCATACCATTGTCTCATAGCATGATATAGTTCTGGGTGCTGGTCTCTATTAACTGTTTGCACTCTGCTTGTACCGTCAGCATGTACTACTGCTGGTATCTCTTCTGGCTTTAAACACTTAGCCACAAAACTCATGTAAGGACTCTGAGTTTTACCAGCCGGCATATCAAACCATTCCTTTGCATGTTCTTCTAATACTATAGGAGCAAAAGGTCTAAACTCTTGCCTACGTTTAATCTTATTAACTTTATCTTTTATTGTTGTGCCTCTAGCATCAGCAAATAAACTTCTATTACCAAATGCTCTAGGACCAAACTCTGCTTTGCCATTTGCTACACCAAAGATAACTCCTTTACGTAGACTATCTAAAAACTTTTCTTTGGGCCATGCACCTTGTATGTTTGTACCTAAGTAAGGACCTTCCCACTCTACCATTTTGCCTGTTTGCTCATAGTAGTATAATGCCGCGGCACCTAAACTACTTCCAGCATCACCTGGGTTAGGCATTATCCAGATGTTTTTAAATACATCTTCTTTATATATTAAACTGTTAGCAACACAATTTAATGCTACGCCTCCCATGTATACTAAATTACGACTACCACCGCTGTACTTAAATGCTAGTCTGCAATAAGCAATAATTCTTTCTTCTACAACTGCTTGGGCACTTGCCGCCAAATCAAACTTAACCTTCTTAGTATCAAACTGATATTCTTCTTCACTTAAAAAGTTTTTGGGTAATCCTTTACTCATGTCTACAGTTTCTAAACAGTTATGCCAATCATCTACAGAGTGTGTAAACAATTCTTTTTCCATTCTTTCTTTGTATACAGGTTTGCCATATGCCGCCATACCCATTAGTATGTATTCATCTTCCATAGGTTTTAAATCACATGCACTTGTTACTGCACTATAAAATAATCCTAAACTGCTTGGGAAGTTTACTTCATGTCTTAACAGTATACGTTTACCTTTTTCCCATGTACTAATAGTTGCTGTTTGCTTTTCACCTATAGCATCTATTGTAACTATAGCCGCATCTCTCCAATCCTCATGTGGTAGTGTTAGCATGCCAGCCGCCGCATGACTTTGATGATGTAAACAATTAGTTACAGGTATACCATTGAACTGTGGATAAAATCTTTGTAACCAATCTTCCATAGTTGGTTCTTGCATTGAAGTTTTTATAGTTGACATAACAGTACCCCAAGTCATTTGTCCAAAACGTCTTTGGTTCTTTAACTTGCTTGACTCATGTAATACAATTACATCTGGCATGCCGTACTGACATGCTTCTGTCATTAACTGTTTGTTAAGAAATGGATCATTCTTTTCTCTGCTGTAACGTTCTGCATGTCCGGCAAATAGTATCTTGCCATCTTCAATCATAGTTGCAGACGCATCGTGAAACATTCCGCTTATTCCTAGTATCTTCATCTATCTGTAAATAAAAGGATCCTGTTTGCGTAACTTTTCAAGTTTCTTTTTTAACATTTCCTCTTCCTCATCTGTTAGTCCGAAGTCAGGTACTTCGTCTACTGGCTTACCGTCAGGTGTGTTTATTGGATTACCAAACAAGTCTCCCTGGTCAACTATACTAGTCGGTTTGCCTAATCCATTCATATCTTCTTTATCTTTTGACATTATACTGTCTCCAGCCACGTTTTAAATTTGTTATAATACAATTCATGTATGTATGCATCAGCATGTAGCCATTCGCTGATATGTTCTTTATATTGTTCGTCAAGTCTATACTGGTCAATAAAACTATCGTACGGTTCAAAAAATTTGTCCGTTGGTACTTGGTCTATTAAATGGTCATACCTAGATAATGGGTTATACTTCTTTTGTAGTTGTGCTGTATCCCAATCTGGATTACTTGTTGCACAACTGTTAAACATAACATAGTCTATACCATTTGCTTCAAAGTAATTCTTACATAATACTATATTACTAAATCTACGTTTGATACCAAATGGATGATCCGATGCATATATGTTCATAGCCTTAAACCAATTATCAAAGTTATGTCCAGTTAAGTCTTGTAAATGCTTTGGGTCTGTTCCAGTAGCCCAATGTATGTGATACTTGCTTTCGTCCCATGCAAACTGTTGTCGTTCGAATGTACTCCATGCTTGTATAACCAACACATCATTAATATCTCTTCCATCACGTTGCCATTTACTAACAAAGTCTATTGCACTACGCATTATGTATTCATTACCAGCACCAGAGTATGCATCGTTTATTAGATTAAGTTTGTAATGTTCTGCTAACAAACCGCTCCAAGACTTTTGCAAACCTTTATGCGTTAATGTACCATCGCCAGGTGTTAGTACTTCACAGCCTGCAGTATGACTACAACCTGTAACATATAACCATTTCTTTTTACTTAGGTCCATTCTAACATCCTATATAAGTCTGGAGCACTATCTTCTAGTGACTGCTCTCGTTTTTTATCTAGTAACTTAGTGTACTCCTTGAACAGAGACATTTGCTCTGAAGCATCTTCATTCACATTGTCGTCACCTAAGGCTTTTATTAAGCCCTGTACTGTGGCTAGATTCCTTTCGTCATCTACAAAGTATTTACTTGATGCTAGCCAGTCTTCCAACCTTTTTATGGCTTCGTCTCGAATATTCTTTGGCAAGTTTCTCATATCCAAACATTTAGGGTAATTGTTTAACAATAAACTTATGTCTATGCGTCTACCACTATAGTTTGTAATCTCTTCTGCATAGTCAAATAGTTTTGTTATATCGAGTATATTATATATTTGTATAACTGGACTAAACAATATATTACCCACAACGTCTGATTGTGCATAGTCTCTAATGTGTTTGTCTATAACACTCCACGTGGAACCACCACGTATATATGTATTCATTTCTGCATATCCATCAACACTTAAACACATCAACACATCTCTGAACTTAGATAGCATATCCAGGAACCTTGGTTGTATGTTTGTCATATTACTATTGAACACTAAGTCTATGTCTTTAGCAATACCCATGTCAACACACTTCTGAAGTATCCAATATGTACGTTGTATAATAGTAGGTTCACCACCTGTAAAATATAATCGATTTACATTAGGCAACCAGTTCTCTACGTTCTCTAAAAACTCTGGAGTATCAATCCACTCCTGTTGTTGCTCTGGGAAGTGACCCCAGTGAGTTTGTTCAACTACAAATTGCTTTTCCTCTTCTGTGTATTCTGTTTCTAAATCTTTATGTATAGCACTACTGTTTTGACTCTGACACATCCTACATCTTAAGTTACACATAGTACCTAGTCTAAAGTCTAAGTACATCGGTTCCTCATCTATGTGATAGTCATTGTCTCTACTCTTGTCTATAATGTTCTGTATGTGTTCTGCTTCTCTGTGAAAGCCCATCCAATCTTTAATATAATTTTCTCTATAACTAGGTATGCCAAGTCTTTCTAAATCATAACACGGCTCACATCCAATAACATGTTCACCTGTATCCATTTGACGCCTAATCATTTTCATGTGTTCACCATTCCATGCGTCAGACATCTTATCTCCGTCTGCTAAATCAAATGCCTTACCTGTTTGTACTCCGTCTACTTCTTTTAGTCCGTCACGTTTAAGTTGATTACTTGCTACACAACAAAAACTCATAGTACCCACAGGGTGTGTCATTACATGTATCCAAGGATAAGGACAAAACGTTTTACTATACTCAGACATAATTTTTGCCTCCTTCATACATATCAAATGCTATTGTTCCCCATGCTTTTGCTAATTCTTCATTTGCAATAATTGATTCTATTACTCTTACTGTATGCTCATCTATATTATCTATAGCATCTCCATAGGCTATACTCTTGTGTCTGTCTAGATGTGAATAGTCATTGTTGAGATAAAGTAATCTTTCCATACTAATTCTTTTTCTACTTTTCCAATTCCACTTGTATGCTCTATCCATAACTTCTTTATATATTAAATGAATCATTACTTCATCTTTTATTTCTTCGTCTGAGAAAACTAACTTGGTTGATATGTTTTGTGTACCTCTCCAAACGCCTGTAGCCTTTGCAATTAAACTGCTTGTTATTTGTGATGTTATATCTTCTCTATAGTTATATATTAAATCCCAATCAGTTATATCATCTGGGAACCCTAAAATTTTGTGTTCTTGAACCACATACCTAAAACCTTTTGCCCATGTGTATTCCATTTCCCAAAACAACTCTTTATCAGTGGAGTACTTTTTTGTATATCCCATTTGCTGATAGTCAAACAATATTAAGTGTGATCCTGTTCTACCAGATGTTTTTATTAATGTTTTGCTAGCCATTAACGTCACCCAACCCTATTATTTCCATATCTTCTAATACAGATGTTTGAGGTGCTTCGAACCAAGGCTTAAGATGTTCATATAGTTCAGGGAATGTTTTTGCAAAACTTTCTCCTCTGTAGTCATCACTAAACTTAGTTTGTCTTGCAAACTCCGGAAGCCACTTTTTAACATCATACTGTTCGTTGTTCATATAGTTCAACATGTTTTGTATTCTTGGATCATTATGTCCTTTAAACTTTTCTGTTATTACTTTTTTAACATGTGGTGGTAATACTTTTGCACTCACATGCTCAGGTGCATATACTGTATTAAAATGTATAGCACAATCCATATTATTATCTCTATGATAGTTTAACATGTCGTCCATATACATAATATTAAATATGCCTACTGTATAAAATAAATTTACATGTAGCCAATCATGTTGTTTAAACTTCCAAAAGTTTTCCATTACAGGTTCAAACTTTTGTGGATGTCTGATATAATCAAATCTTTCTCCAACTCCGTCTACACTAAACATTACTTGTACTTGTTTAAACTCTTTCCATAAGTCAATATACTGTTCTGGATATATAGAACCGTTTGTATTATAACTAATGCTTATGTCTTTTGCTCTGCCTTTCTCTACTAACGTTTCTAATATATCAAAATGTCTTTTAATTAAAAATGGTTCGCCCCCAAAGAATTCCAAACTCTCTACTTCTTCAATTTGGCTCTCTAAGTCTGTCCAAAACTTTTCATTTAGTTCGGGCCAACGCCCTAGCCTTCCCATTAAGTTTGCATAGCCGTGTCTGTCCCCATCACCAAAATCTCCATCACGTTCTAGTTCTTCTGGTACCCATTGACTACTTGCAAAACTTGTACATATTCTACATTTAGTATTACAGATGTTTCCTAATTTTAAGTCCATACTTTTTGGTTTGGCATCTTCTAGATTATCTAAATCATTTGTGTGATGTTTAAACTTAACAAGTTCTCTTAAACGTTTACTTTCCATACCTGCATCTTCTTCATTCCAGCAATTGAAACATGCTTTAGGTTTCTCTCCTGCCAAGAAGTCTGCTTTTAATTTAGCAAGCCAGTCACTATCCCATACGTCTTTTAATGTATTGCCATCTGCTAAGTTAATATCTGGAGCCGTTTCTTGCATAACACAGCACACACCAACTTCACCGTTAGTACGAGCTTCTTGGTTTATCCAAGGTAGTATGCAAAAATGTTCCGGTAATTTACTCAACTGTATTCTCCCCTTTTGCAAAATCATACTTCTTAACATTAAAGTCGCCTTGTAATGTTTCTGCATTTTCATACAGGTATACTAGTTCGTCAATCTCTGCTAGTTCTGGTATTGCATCAAACAATGACTCTCCTCTAATCTTGTCCATCTCTTTTGCTTCTTTCATACTCTGTAACATTAAGTGCGACATATCATCTTCTAAGAACTGATGTAAACTTTTAAATGTGCCAGTAACTCTTCCTAACGGATCTTCATCTTTAATTCTTTCTAATAATCCTTCAATGTCTTTTTGTGCTTTACGTCTATAACGTTCAGGTAACACAGTACATCTATGTATATGCTTGCCTAATAATATATTAACAGCAAAGTCTTGTACACCAATCATTTTTGTTGCTACCATCTCTTCGTAGAAGTCTACGATATTTAAAATGTTAAACATACTAACAGTACAACTAATGTTAAAGTCTACCATTGGTATTTCTTTCTTCATACGTTCTCTATTTTTAACAGTCTCACTCCATATAGTTCCTTTACGAATATACTCTCCACGTTTACCACTAGCATCTAAACTAGCACCTATACTAATAACTCTAGGTTCAAACTGTTTCCAAAGTTGTATAGCATCCTTATCTTTATATAGTAAGTTTCTAAAATTAGTATTATAAAATATACGCATAGGTGAATTTAGTTTTGTTCTACCTTGCTCTACTAGTTTTTCCATTATGTACCAATGCTCATCCATCATTAATGGTTCACCACCTGCCCAGTATATTTTTTCTACTGTAGGTAAGTATTGGTCAAACTGTTGCATGAAGTCATACGTTTTACCTTTTTGTATTTGTAGTATTGCTTGTTCTGGAGTCTTACTGTACTCGCTGTCAACAGCATCTTGAAACCAATTACTACTTAGGTCAGGCCCACATGTTCTACATCTCATGTTACATATATTACTAAATCTCATATCCACATAAGTCATGTTTACTCCACTTGGAACGGAACCGTCTTCTTGTGTACTCTTAACTAAATCTCTTTTGTGGAACCAGTTGTCATGGTCTTGCATGAACTCGTCATTACTACGTTTTCTCAATGTGTCATGTCCATAACCTTCTTGCTCGTAACACCTGTTACAGTTAGATATCTTTTTATTGTTAAGCATATCTAATCTAAACTTCTTCATTACATCGCCGTTATAAACATCTTCTAATGTTTCTCTATTTAAGTTACCCACAGGTGTATCATGTTCACTTAAACAACAAGTGAATACTCTACCGTCGGGCCATGGGTGCATGTGTATCCATGGTAGGACACAAAAGGCATCACCATTAACTAGGTCGTCTAATTCTTTATCGCTCTTATTATCCATGCATTTAGGTCCCACTCCCACCAATGTTCTTCTCCGTGTATAAAGTTACGCGGATCATTGTGATGATTGTTGTGCCACCCTTCTCCAAATGTTATTAAGTTAACCAACCAATGGTTAACACTTTTATCGTTTGTATCCCAAGTTCTATATCCTAACCTGGTTAATCCTTTACCATGTCCCCATGTGTTAAAGGCTCCAGTTGCCCATACACATAGGCTAACAGGTATTAAGTATGCATACACCCACAGCATGGGGTCTATGACTGCGAGAATAGTCGTGTAAGCAGTTGTATAGCCAAAGAAGTATTTGTGTGTACTCATTACTCCTTTGTGTCTTATATAGTCTCTGCCTAGTTTTAAATCATAGTTCTCGTCTTTTAATCCTAGTGTCCAACTTCTCCATGTACTCATGTGATGTGGACTATGAGGATCTAAATCTGTATCACTTGCTTTGTGATGTTCTCTGTGTTTAACAATGTAACCAAATGTACTTGATAAACCTGCTAAGGTACCACTGATGTTTAGTACCCAATCCCAAAACTTGTTAGTCTCAAAACTTCTATGTGCAAAATATCTATGCTGTCCAACAAACACACCTAAACTGGCAAACCAAAAGTATACTGCTAGTGTTATCCACCAATAGTTACTTGGTCCAGAATACAAACCAAACAAAAGCCCGGCATGTGCTGTCCACCGTAGCATGTCTCCTTTGGTTTTAGTATACTGTAGTATGTCCTGCATCTTCCACATATCCTTTTAATTTAGAAAAAGTCTGTCGCCAATCCGATTCATCATTTATATCTAATAAATCATTGTAGCGACAAAACTGTTCCCACTTTAGTTCTTGTTCGTCATCGTTATTAAACATGCTTAACAAGTTACCAAGTTTATAATCGTTGCCCATTAGTTTTCTGAAATTTGTATGTATCAACTCTCGTGCCTTAACCGGTATAACCGCAGGACTTAGGTAATCAGGATCATACACAAAGTTCATATCAACTTCTATCCCAATCTGGTTCGCCCATTCAAAAAACTCTGGCAAAGTTGCATAGTTATATGCACTAACCGTTTGTGTAATACGCAAGGTTAGTTTGTCCTCATGTTGCTTTAGTGTGTCTATAGTTTTAAGAACAGCATTCCAATCTGTGCTTGTTCTTATGAAAGCATTCCTATCTGCTAAGTCATCAATACTTAAACAGATTCGTGCCTCCTTAAACTGGGGCCATAGTTCTAAAGCAATGGGTGGTAGCATAGTACAATTAATGTTATACCATAGTATAATATTTTTACTACGTCCACTTTCCACAAGGTTCTTCAAGTAAGTCCAATGTTGTTTAATTAATGTTGGTTCTCCTCCATTAATATAAATTACTTCTAGGTTTGGTGCTGACTCAAATAAGTCATCATAGAAGTTATCATCTTCTGCCCACTTAAAATCTTGAGGGTAGTCTAATCCAAGATACCCTTTATTAACGAAGTCAGCCTTCTCCACGATGTCTCTATAATCGTCGAGCCACTTACTACTACTTGCTGGATTACAAGTACGACAGCGGACATTACATACATTGCCAAGACGAAGCTCAACAAAACGAAGATCCATATCAATACTCCCATCTTCCCTAGTAATCCCACTCGCCCAATTGGCGGAGTTTTGTGGAAAAACTGATTTCTCATGATCCCGTTTGGATCTAATTCCGTTGTCTTCTTCATTGTAACACCTCATGCATGCCTTTGGCATCTCGTTATTTAACATTTGTTTGCGAACTTCTTTATAGTAGTCGCTGTTCATATGTTGTTCTATTGTTTGGTTATTTAAACTTAGAAATTCATCATACTCTCCTTTAAAATTCCTAGCACGATTCAATCCATCGGTGTGGTCTGATATACAACAAGTAGTAACACCACCGTGTGGGTGTGTTGCTAAATGTTGCCAAGGTAGAGGGCAATAAGTGTCCGGTCTACTCATTATCCATACTCCTCTGCACTGATTGGTTTGAACCCATCTCTCGACACAGTATCCGTTTCTTTTTCGTAGTCAAAACTATCTTTTATCAACTCGTGAAGCTCTGGAAAAACTTCTGTAAAGTTCTCTTGTCGATATCTGTCTCCTCCTGCTATTTGTTTTTTAAATGTTATATATTTCTTTTCTATACGTCTGTTGTCCATCTCTTGAAGTTTATCTTTAGTAAGTCTACCTCTAATATCTCCTGGAACACTTTCACCATTTTGGAATAATGGTGTATTCATATAGTCTATTAAACTATCTATCTCTTTATTGTAATCACAATAATCTCCAGAGTAGTCAAATACTCCGAAGTCATGTTCTTTTAAATTTGCTGTAATTTGTTTTTTAGCAAAGTTTGGAAGTACAGCACATGTTAACCATTTAGGATAATGTGCAATGTTATTCCATATTTTAAATTGGGGCCATCTGTTTCTAAAGTAATCATAAAATTCTGGCAAGTACATTACATTCAATGCTGTAACTGTATGTGTAATTTGTACGTTTACAGGATAGGACTTATTAACATGTAGTTCATAATAGTAATCTAAATTTGCTTTTGTTACTTCCCAATCACCTGGATGTCTTAAGTATGTAAACCTGTCTTCGATTCCATCTATACTTACACTAAATGCTAAGTCTTTAAAGTTAGCCGCCATGGACTCTAGTAGTTCTGTATTTGCTATTGTACCGTTTGTACTTAATGTTAAACTAATACGTTGTGATGTTTTTTTCTCTATTAACATTCTTGCAAACTCTCTGAACTGCTTCATGTAAAAAGGTTCCCCACCCATAATCTCTAAACGTAATATATCATTTGTCCAGTTATCTATCTCAGTCCAAAACTTACTTTTTTCTGGATCCATCATGTCTACTTCATCACTAGGCTCCCAAAATGGTACACCTCTATCTACTGCTTCTTCTCTCCACTTACTGCTGTAGTTAGTGTTACAACTTCTGCATTTTAGATTACATGTATTATCAAATATTAATTGTGCATCAATAACTTTAGTTGGCTCTTGATCCCAAACTGTATGTTGGTCTCCATAAAAATTATTCCAATACTGATTGTACTGTATGCGTTTAGATTCTTTTCCGTTACGTTCGTCTATCCAACATGTTTCACAGTTGGCAGGTTCTCCGCCTTCTCTAAGTTCGTCTCTTATCTCTTTTACGAACTCACTTTGTAATACTTCTGTTAATGTACTTGTTGCCAAGTTCATCTCATTGCCGTTCTTATCTTTTATTCTATCTTTAGCAATACAACATGTACGACATGTTCCACCGGGTTCGTTTGATACATGGCTCCACAGTAATGCACATGTTTTATATGGAACTTGAAAGTTCTTATGTTCTTCACCGTCTAGTTCGTATGTATAGCCTAGTTGGTTAGTTGTTGTCTGTGGTGTAGTCATAATCTATCTCTATATCCCTTGCTATACATAAGCGGTTGGATTTATTGCCTCTGTTCAGTGGTGCCCATATTTTATCTTCGCTGGTTGCGAATATAATGCACTTGCTAGGTTTAACATTAAGTACATCGCAGACTGCTAGTTGGGATTGTTTGTATTTGGCTACAATATAATCACTACTCCAACTCTCAACACATGTAATACCAATTAACGCACCAAAGTTATTGACTATCCCATGTTGGTTAGCAAACAATACAGCATCATCTACTTGTTGTTTTTGTAAACGTATGCCAGCTCTTGCTCCTATGATAGGAAATGTTTTACCTAAACTGAAAGTAACTTCCTCTATACACTTGTGAGTTAAGTCAATTTCTATATCATGACACATACCAAAGTATGCCATGTCTATTAATACAGGAACATTTAGTCTATCACATGTATTTAGCATCTCCTCCATCTGTTCATGTTCTGCACCAAAATCACTAAAAGGACAACTAATTATTACGGCTTGACCTACTTTAATTTCATCTGCATTGTGTATCCAATTCCATTTGTTGCCCATAACATTACTAGCAACTTTATGCATCATAAAGTCACCTTTAAAAAATCTAAAGTGTCTCTTGTTGTGTCTCATCATAAACATTTGGAATGCTTCTGATGTTCCATTAGTCATTGTAGCATAATGGAAGTGGTCTAAGCCTATAACGTTATTACGTTTATTATCTTGTATCCAATCAACCATACAAGATATAAACACATTATGTAAACCTGCATTACCATCTGCTTTAAAGAAACCATTCCAGTACTCTGTGCTTTTACAAAAGTCTTCTAGTTCTGCTGTTACGTTGTGGTCTTGTAAAGCCCTGCCGCCTCTATAACTTTCTATTAATTCTTTACCTAGTTCACTTATCATCTATCTTTCCATGTCCGTATTCGCCTGCGTGGTATGGCTCATTGTTATCTTTATCATACCAATACAAACTCTTGTGTGGTGGATCTCTCCAGTCATGAACACTATCGCTTATAAAATAAAACAACCTAAAGCCTACTCTAAACTTGTCCTCAGGACAAGAAATAGGATTAGGATGTCCATGGAAACCACGTTTGTGATATTTCCATATTACTACATTACCCCACTTAGGTGGATAACTACTAATCATTTTTTCTTTATTAAAGTCCCAAAACTGTAGGTCTCCATTCCATTCTGGATTCCAGTCTGGAGTAAAATAAAGAATTAAACTTAATGCTCTATGGGTTTGGCATTCTTCGTTCCAGTTAAAGTCGGAATGTATTTTTAAACTATCCCCTTTATAACTTTTCATATACCCTGCCCCCACAAGATACGGATCAGGAAGTAAATGACCTACGTCACATATTTTGCTCATCCATTGTAGAATCTCTGGACTATGCATAGCACTAACTAGTTGTCTAGCCTGTGGTGCCTCTTTTAAATCTTTACATTCCTCCATGTAACTTTTAGCTCTAGTAAAAGTTGTCCAATACTCTTTAGGTATTGTTTGGCTTTCCTCGTAAAGATTTTTTAAACATTGTTCTGGAAGAAAGTCTTCTAGATGCAATGTAGGGTAAGGTGGAGTATAACGATACTGTTCATTTAGTTCTCGTTGTTCTTCCATGCTACCCCATTTAGAGAGTATATGGTCAATTATTTCCTGATCTCGTACCATCTCTCTTATTGTATTTCCCTTGTGTTACCATAGTGTACAACTTCAACATTATCAATGTTTGGAGTCTTACGCCATGGATCAACTACTATACTACCTTTTGCAAAATTTAATTCTGTGCCATTTCCAGTTGATACCAATGCAGTATCACAGTCAGATATATTATGGTCGTCATACCAACCAGGTACTGTATCTAATTGTTCACCGTAAGTTACTTCTGGATTATGTGCAAGTAAATATACACAAGGATATTTTAAAACATCCTCACTTGGTATATCTCCTGTTTGCTCATCATAGTAGTGTAATTCAAATCCTGCTTCTTTAATGTAGTGACCTACAAGCATACTACTAGAACCTGTTTCATATTCTACTAATGGCTTGTATGCTTTACCAACAATTACTATTGGTAAGTCTGATACTAATGTCTGTGTAGTAGGATGTATTGTACCACCCAACTCCATTAAACGTTTAGCCATATTCTCTGCTTGTACTTCTCTACTTCTCATCACTGCATCAAACAAGTCGTAACCTAGTCCAAGTTCTTGTGCCATAAAACGTAAAGCGATATTATCTCTAGGGTGGCATGCACCACCATCGCCCATACCTGGCTTCATGTAACCTGGTCCCATAATACGTCTGTCGCTGTTAGCCAATGCATCACAAACAACTTCTGCGTTTATGTTACCTTGTGCTTCTGCTACGTCTTGTATCATGTTTACTAAACTTACTTTTGCTGATATAAATGTATTGTAAAATACTTTAATGCATTCACATTCGTCCCATGTACCTATAACGTACTTAGGTTCGTTCTGCATTATTGTTTTGTAGAAGTCTACTAGTTCTTTTGCGTCACCAGTCTCACTTCCATCTGCTGTACCAATCATAACCATTTCTGGATTAACCATATCCCACTTGACTGTGCCCATAGCAATTAAGTATGGATTATACACAAATCGAGTGTTAGTTATTAATGGTATAAACTCTCGTCTAACAGTACCAGGCAGTACTGTACTAATAAGGACTATTAATTGTTCTTGGGTCGCTACAGCATTTACTTTGCTAAGGATATCTTTAACTATCGAGTAATCAAAGTCCTTGTTAGGTAAATGGCTGGTAGGTGCCTTCCCATCATATTGTGGATCATGTGGAGTAGGTACTGCAATAAAGACTATGTCTTTACCTTCAACTGCTCCCTCCAGTGTACCACTCATTACAAAGTTTTCTGGTACTACCGGATTTACATCATATCCAACAACATCATGGACCTCGGCGACCATCTCGGCGCAGGCTTGTCCTAACTTACCTACTCCGATGAATCCGATTGAGGCCATTTTCATCTCCTGTGTTGTCTTAATCTGTTGTAGAATTAACTACATACTTTATTTATCACAATAAAAATGTTATCTTATAGCGGAATGGTAGTATTACCAAGGGTTATGTTTGAATGGTTCCCATTGTCGCCATGGGCTTGTTGTGAATTTATTTAAGAATAATTGCTTATTATGTAATAGTTTTGCTTGTACTGAGTCCTGCATTACTATATCATGTAACTCATCTAGTGATTTATTCATTAAATTTTGTACAGCATCTTTGATAAGTGTCATACGTTTGCTATCATCTAACTCCTCATCATAACTTTCATCGAACAATTCGGGGAATGTTTCATAACCTAAATCCCTTAATGCTCTTAATGAATAAGGTAAGCCTACTACTATAAGTGGTATTTCAAAGTGAAATGCCTTTAATGTTTTTTCACTTATAAATGTAGGGACGCCTGTATGCTCCTCATTGAGAATGTGTGATATAAATTCTTGTTTATAATGCGTTTCTGTTGCTATGTAAAAATAGCAACGATTAAAATATTCATGTGGAGGACTATCTTGCCAAAGGCTGATGTCGTCTTTTACAGTCGTATTGTTTCCTTGCACACCCAATGTTCTATTATTAGATATATAACTGAAGTCAACAGAGCCCTGCCACTTATTAAATTTTATCCAGTCTACTATAGATGTTCTATGGTCTTTATTGTAATTGTTTAAGCATATAAAGTAACGTTCACGTTTGCCTTTATTAGCAGTAAACTCGTGCTCTAGGTTTTTAACTAACATGCGTTGATAATAAATGAAGTATGGTTCAACTGTTACACCTGGTAAATGTTCTTTGTATGTATTACATGTAGCAACATTAACAAGATGAAACATTATATTTTTAGGAATTATATCATGTATTTGTGTTTTAAACCATGCTATGCGTTTTTCTTCTGCAACATTATATAAGTCATACCCATTAGCAAATCTCCATTTAAGTAAGTTAAAGTTCTTAAATCCTTTTAATAAATTTACAATAGTTTTTAATTGGTCACCACTATTGTATTCCATATGTGGAAATAAGTGCCAGCCAAAGTTTAATGTGTATGTTTGTTTCGTAGTTTGAGATTCAATTAGTTTTTTTAAATCTTCTAGAGTGAATGCCCACGTGGCACTAATTTGTTTCTGTGTTACTTCATCATGTGAATTATAAGATAATCCAGGATTGCCTTCTGGGTCTAAACAACTACTAGACTTTCGAATGTTACCAGGAAAAATATCATCGCCTAAAAGTATTAGTGTGTTTACTTCCATCTACTGTTATGCTGAGGATCTACTCTAGTATACCAGTCTAGTAACTCTTGGTCTGCACTATATATTTCTTCGATAGTTAGTCCGTTGTCGTAGCCGTCATTCCTTATATCTGCTATTGTTTTTTGCCATTGTCTTCCGTTAAAGAATTGGTCTTCGGCTGTATCAGGAAACTGTTCCTGAAACGTAGGTGTGTTTAATATTTGATTAAGTTGATTAATAACTGTTTGTTGTTTAGGAGTTATAATAGGTGTAAGGTCTGATATCAATTGATTAACAATCCTATCCAGTATGTGTCTGGGCCAACTCATAAAACTAAAAATAACATCAGGGTGGAATGCAAACATGTTCTTTGTTTCTATCTTTACATCATTCTCTAAAGCATAGTTTACAAAGTCTCTAAGCCCAAATAAGCCTGGTCCAGTTAATGTTAAGTCCATTAGCATCTTATCATGTCCTCCGGGCAACTGTACACCCTCTCTGAAGTTTTTATCCCATTGTTCCCAATCTAATCCTGTACGAATAAATTCTCCAATGCCGCCTATAGCATCTATACTAGCACACATAGTCCAGTCTTTACTTTGTGGTAACCAGTCATACAAGTAATTTTTACCATAACGTACTCTGCTTAGATTACTGTTGTAACGTAAGTGTACTTTCTTTAAGTTATCGTCTTGTGCTAGTCTATCCATTGCTCGCCAATGTATGTCATACATTAATGGCTCACCGCCAACCCAATATAATTCTTCTACAACTCCACTACATATGGCTTGCCAAAATTCTTCCTCTACTACATCTTTTTGAAATGCATCTATTATCTTTTTATTCTCAGGAACCATAAACGGTTGTTGCTCAGGACTCCAATGGTCATTCTTTCTCTTCTCTGCCTCCCAACTACTGCTTAATGGCTCACCACACATTCTACATTTAAAGTTACATAAGTTACTGACTCTGTAATCAAAACTAATTGGAGGCATAGTTGTATGTCCTGTGTCATCTGTGCTATCGAAACATTCATCTATCTTATCATTGAATAAGAATCCAGTAAACCATTGTCTATAATTACTTTGACTTAGCAAGTTATCGTTACATACTGCACATTGGGATATCTTTTCTCCAGCCATAAGTTTTACTCTTATGCCTTTCATGTAGTCGCTGTTCCAGTGTTCTTCTAAACTAACAGGCTTGTAGTCTGCTATAGTGCCAACGGGCCTAAACATACCTGTGCTTTCATCGTTACTAGCATCTATATATTGCTTCTGCATCATGTGGTCTTCACGACTAGCACAACACATTCGCCTTTCTGATTGTGGACTAATGTAAGTATGTGTCCATGGAGCAGTACAAAACACCTTGTTAGGTGAGTCCTCTGTCATTGATCCATGAGCCCATGTAGGCTTAACTCTTTTCATATATTCCTAACCAGCAGTCTTTTTTAGATTTTCCATATTCT
>Ga0181389_1000319_pt1 | contig 19947 bp, 16 predicted proteins | sample 12SPOviralmetaG_FD_130121 | JGI IMG/M metagenome (GOLD analysis project Ga0181389, IMG submission 130121) | Marine viral communities from the oligotrophic San Pedro Time Series (SPOT) site, San Pedro Channel, CA, USA - 12 SPOT_SRF_2010-06-29 | ecosystem: Environmental > Aquatic > Marine > Strait...
TATGGATTCATTAAATCAAGTAATATTTGACGATAAAACCTTTTCTGATCTCCTTAAAGAGATTCACGTTAATCAAAAGAAAAAAGGTAAACAAATTGGTCAACTCATAGCTGAGTTAAGACCTCTTATCCAAAATTTAGGAGATGCCACTGTTGTTGTTCCACTAATTAAAGAATATATGGAAATTAGTGTTAAAAATGACGATCATCTTCTAAAAATGGCAGCTATAGTACAACGTTTATCTACAGGTAACGCAACTGGTGGAGGTGGAGATATGTTAACTGAAGAAGAAATGAATCAACTCCAAAATATTGTAGATGAAACAGAAAAAGGGAAAGAAGTAAAAAAATAAAATGACAGTAATTAAAAATACATCTGTAAGTACATCGGATTTATTATCTGCTGTTACTCAACCTGGTCAAAGATTAATATCTGTAAGAGTTATTGATATTATTTTAGACGAAAATCATTCTAAATTTAATGAATTTGGTAATTATGATTCTATAGGTACTATCTTTTATACTAAAATAGAAGATGATACCCCTTTAGAATCTGAAAAATATGCTAGTTCTGCAAAACCACTTTTTTCTTTTATCAAAAGTTACCCTCTCATAAATGAAATAGTATTAATTGTTAGTGCTAATGATAAAAAAATCTATAATACTCCTAATTCTACTACTAACTATTATTTACCTAATATTAATGTATGGAATAGTCCTCACCATAATGCCCTCCCTACAGTAAAAGGTTTAAAAGAAGTAACAACTATTAGAGATTATGAAAATACTCAAAATAGTATAATTAAATCTCCTACAGATCCTCCCCAAATACCATTAGGAGATTATTTTCAAGAAAAACTTAATATTAAATCTTTATTACCATACGAAGGTGATAATATTATAGAAGGTAGATTTGGAAATTCTATTAGATTTGGATCTACGACAGCTCCAATGAACCCATGGAGTTTAACAGGATCCATAGGAGATCCAATTACTATAATAAGAAATGGTCAAGATAAAAATTTAACTACAGGATGGATCCCTACAGTAGAAGATATTAATAATGATAATTCTTCATTATATATGACCTCTACTCAACAATTATCTAATTTTATCCCTGCATCTACAAATCAAAAATCATTTGGAGCTAATTTTGTAGCTCCAGTTCCTATAGAAATTCAATTTACAGAAGTCCCAACTAATACAGTAGTAATAGAACCAACTTCTACACCTATATCTAATGAGGAATTTCTTATTGATGAAAGTGAACCCTATGTTCCTAACATTCAATCTACTCCAACAAGTTCTAATCCAATTTCAAATGATCCATTTGGGGATTATGAAGCCGAAGTATTAGAAGCAGGTGGAGATGTTGGTTTTTATGAAGTAGAAAAAGAAACAGACAATAACGAAATTACTCCTCAATCTGAAGATTTAATCCCTATAGATCCAGATGATAATCCAATTCCTGTAGTAATACCATCAGGGTCAGATGAAGGAACAACTACAGAAGATGTTTTAACAGAATTAGGACCATATGGGGTATATACTTTAAATGATTTAATATATTCTAACACAGCTAAAGCAAATAATATAAATAATCTTCCAGGAAGAGATTTAGATAAAAGTTATGATTATATAACTAATAATTTAAAAAATTTAGCAATAAATATACTAACACCTCTACACGAAAAATATGGGGATGATATGGTAATAACATCATGTTATAGATGTAATGAATTAGATAAACATCCTGGAATAGGAGGAAGTGGAAAAGGAGAACATACAAGAGGAGCAGCAGCAGATATACAAGTAAAAAATGTACCTACTTCAGAAATATTTAATTATATAAAAAATAACTTTGAAACATGGAGATGTATGATTTGGGAACACCCAGAAAGAGGAACTAATCCTAAATCTCGAGCATCTTGGGTTCATATAGCATATGAAGAAACTTTTAAAGGAGCAAATGGTAATTATAAAGGTTTAAAATTAAAAACAGATAATCCTGACATATCTAGTTATTATAGAGATAGAGGAGGAATAGCTAAAAAAGATAATAGATACACAGATTGGTCTCCTGATCAAGGAGATTGGACTAATGCTAATCAAGATTTATTAACATAATGAGTTATAAACCAACACAACCAGATAAATATAATGGTAAACAAATATTACTTACCTCAGATCGTTTAATATTTAACGCTAAGGATGATTCTATACTATTATTTGCAAATAAAGCTATTGGTTTTAGTACTAATGGAAGTTTTCATTTTGACACTGGAGAAGAAGAAAACAGTAAATTTGTAATTAATGCACCTAAAATATATTTAGGTTTAAAAGCAGATGGTAATTTAGCTGATGAACCTGCATTATTAGGTAATTCAACAGAACAATGGTTAATTGATTTAATAAACCTATTAGAACAAATTCTACTTGATTTCCAAACAGGAAAAATTAATCAACTAGGTAATTTAGGAGCTCCTACTACTCCTAGTCCTGCATCATTAAATAAAATAAAAGAATTATTAAAAGATACAGGAGATTTAAAAGAACGAATTAAAGAAATTAAAAGTAAACAAATTAATTTAGTATAATGGCTACAAAAATATTAAATACATTAGATAGTACTAGTGAAAAAATGCTTAAAAATGTTAATAAGCAATTAAAAGAGGAAGCTGGAAAGCAACTTATAAAATATAAAGCCTTAATTCCTACTAAAGAAAATATTAAACAACGATTAGTAGATGAAGTAATTAAACAAGGTAAAGAATTAGCTTGTAGTGTAGAAGGGCAAAAATTTATGGAAGATTTAAAGAAAAAAATTGAAGATGGATTAGAAGTTGCTAAAGATTTTTTAAAAAAAGCTAAAGAAAAATTACAAAGTATTCAAGAACAAATCCAAAAAATTAGAGATTTTGTTGAAAGAATGTTAGGTTATTTAGATATAATGGAAGGTTTAATACTTACTCTTTCAATTGTAAGAAGAGTAGCACAAGTAGCACTTAAATTTTTAAAAGCTCAATTTGCTGATGGTGCTAAAACTATAAAATTTAAAGACTTAATAGATGGGGCTAAACAAAAACAAGAAGAATTTAAAGGAACAATAGCAACTTTTAAATTTAAAATTAATAAAACTTTACAAGACATACTTAGTCCCACTAGATTAGTAGATATAGCTATAAATGCTATAACCCCTTTAATATCAGCTATTAATGGTATATTGGCTCTTGTTACTACTTATTTTAGTCAATATTTAAATGTATGTAATTTAAATAATAATGGTGAAGTAGATGAATTACTTGGTAATTTGGATGATGATGTTATTGATGGGGTAGGAGATATTAATGGGATTGAATATATAGATTTTTTAGAAAAAGAAGATGGTACTAAAACTGGATATATTCGTTATAAAACTTAATTTAATTATATTTATTAACAAACACAATTATTATGAAGGCAAGCGCTTTTGAAAATTTATTTAGAAAAGTCGTAAGAGAAGAAATAGATTATGCTCTTCGACGTGAAATTAAAACACTTAAGGAAGATTTACGTGATGAATTAAAACCTACAATTGTAGAACAACAAATACAACGTACACCAGTACCTCAAAATGTACAAACTTCTTTAAAAGAAAAAATCATGGGTAAACCTATAGCTCAAAGTTTTACATCTAATGGAGCCCTAAATGATTTACTTAACGAAACTGCTCAAGGAAATACAAATCTTGAATCAACATTAACTCCAGAAGCTCCAATGCCTACTGCAGTAGCTAATGTAGTAAATAAAGATTACCGCGAATTAATGAGAGCTATAGATAAAAAGAAAAATAGTAGACCCTAATGGCATATATTAATGGAAATAAAAAAATTAACCCATTAGATATTAACAAAAATGTTACTATTGGAGTTGCCTTTCCTCTAAATAACATTAATATGTTTAAAGGCACACAAACAATTAAAGAACAAATTAAAACTAATTTAATAAATCTACTACTAACTGAATCGGGAGAAAGATTATTTACTCCTAATTATGGAGTAGGATTAAAAACATTATTATTTGAACCTAATATAAATCAAGAAAATATAAATTCAAAAATAAACCAACAAATAAATTTCTATATTCCTGAAATATCTTTAATAAATTCTAAAATTAATTTTATTGAAGATGAACATAAACTTTATATAACTATATCATATAGATCTAATTTAGATGGGTCTAATAATGCTATCCAACTTAATTTTAACTAATGGCATATAATAAAGTATCAAATAAAACACAAGATAAAGATGTAAAATACCTTAATAAGGATTTTAATTCTTATAAAAATCAATTAATGGAATTTGCTGAAGTATACTTCCCTGATAATTTTAATGATTTTAGCGAAGGTAACCCAGGAATGATGTTTCTTGAAATGGCTGCTTATGTAGGTGATGTTTTATCGTTTTACACAGACACCCAATTACGTGAATCATTTTTAACTTTAGCCCAAGAAAAGGAAAATCTATATAATATGGCGTATGCTATGGGGTATAAGCCTAAAGTAACAACCGCGGCAAGTGTGGATTTGGATATTTTTCAGTTAGTACCCTCTAAAATAATAAATAATGAATATATACCTGATTTTAATTATGCTTTAAGAATAAAACCCAATTCTTTATTTAAATCGACTGAAGGATCTAATTTTTATATAAATAATGAAGTTAATTTTAACTTTTCATCCTCATATGATCCTACTGTAGTAAGTATATATCAATATGATACTACTCAAAATCCTCAGTATTATTTATTAAAAAAATCCACTAAAGCAATCTCAGGTGACATACAATCTCAAACATTTACTATAGGTTCAGCCGAACAATTTAAAACATTAACAATGTTTGATAATAATATTATATCAATTGAATCAGTAGTTGATAGTGAAGGAAATAATTGGTCTGAAGTTCCTTATTTAGCACAAGATACAATTTTTGAAGAAATTGAAAACACAGGTGCAAATGATCCTGAATTAAATCAATATAATCAACAAACACCTTATCTTTTAAAATTAAAAAGAGCATCAAGACGATTTGTATCTAGATTTAAAGCTAATAATGAATTAGAAATACAATTTGGAGCAGGTACAAGTGATAAAGCAGATGAAGAAATTATCCCTAATCCAGACAATATAGGTTTGGGGATTAAAGATGGAAGATCATCATTAGATCAAGCTTATGATCCATCTAATTTTTTATATACTAAGGCATATGGGCAGGTACCCTCCAATACTATATTAACAGTAACATATTTAGTAGGAGGTGGTTTAAGTGCTAATGTACAATCTAATACTATTACTGAACCCGAAAATTTAATAATATCTAATAAACCTAATTTAAATGGTTCATTATTAAATTTTATTAAATCTTCTGTAATATCCACCAATCCCGAACCAGCTATAGGTGGAAGTAGCGGTGATAGTATAGAAGATATTAGATTAAACACAATGGCTAATTTTTCTGCACAACAAAGAGCAGTAACAAAAGAAGATTATTTAATAAGAACATTATCATTACCTCCTAAATTTGGTAGAATAGCTAAGGCCTATATTATTCAAGATGATCAAATATCCCCCTTATTAACTCAATCTGAAAAAATACCTAACCCCTCAGCATTAAATTTATATACTTTAGGGTATAATAAATCTAAAAATCTTACAAAATTAAATACCGCTACTAAAAATAATCTAGTAAATTACCTAGAACAATATAGAATGTTAACAGATGCCATTAATATTAAAGATGCATTTGTAATTAACTTTGGGTTAGATTTTGAAATTACAACTTTTAAAAGTTATAATAATCAAGAAGTAATACTCCAATGTATAACTGAATTAAAAAATTACTTTAACGTAGATAAATGGCAAGTCAATCAACCTATTATTATATCTGAGATATCTAATTTATTAGCGGGTGTTATTGGTGTGCAAACGGTTGAAAAAGTAACATTAGAAAATAAAAATGGCCTTTCTTTAGGGTACTCACAATACAAATACGATTTTGTAGGAGCTACAAGAAAAGGTGTTATATACCCCTCAATGGATCCAAGTATTTTTGAATTAAAATACCCAAATCAAGATATTAATGGACGCGTAACAACATACTAAAATGGCATATTACTCTATATTTCCTGAAAAAGACACTACATTATACAGCCACCCTAATAGGGATACTATGAATACAGGCCATGATGAAATTCTTGAACTTGTAAAAGAAAAAGGGTCTAATAATTCTATCTATTACCCTTCACGAATTTTAATAAAATTTTCTAATAATGATATTAAAAAAGCTATAAGTTATTCCCCAAATTTTTCATCTCACCTTCAATTATTTTCTACTGAACATAAAAATTTAGCATCAAATCAATCCATAGAAGTATTTGCATTATCTAGATCATGGAGTGAGGGAACAGGTAAATATTCTAATCTTCCGTCTTCATCTAATGGAGCCTCATGGGTTTATGTAAATAGAGAATCAGAAAATGGAATTAAATGGCTTACTTCATCATTTAATCAAGGAACAACAGGTTCTATATATGATTCAGTAAATAATAATTTAAATCCAGGTGGAGGGGAGTGGTTTACTGGTAGTGAATTTAAAGGAACCCAACAATTTTCAAATGCTGATACATTAGATATAAATATAAATGTTACTTCTATTGTAAAAAAATTAAGTTCAAGTATATATAATAATCAACTTTATCCAATAGGTATAGCTAATCAAGGTTTCTTAATAAAAAATTCAGATTTTATTGAAGAAAACACTACCGCTAATTATGGAGATTTACAATATTTCTCAGTAGATACCCACACAATTTACCCACCTAAATTAACTTTTAAATGGGACGATAGTAGACATGATTCTCAATCTTTATCTAAAAATAAAGGGGAATTAAATGTTTCTCTATATAGAAATAAAAATGAATACAACCAAAATGATGAAGCTCTAATTAGATTAAATGTAAGAGACAAATACCCCACACGACAGTTCACATCTTCATCTAATTATCTAAATCCTGGATATTTTACAACATCATCCTACTATAGTATTAGAGATGCCCACACAGAAGAAGTAGTAATTCCATTTGATAATGATTATACTAAATTAAGTGCAGATAGTGAAGGTATGTTTTTTAAATTATATATGAATGGATTACAACCCGAAAGATATTATCGTATTTTATTTAAACATATAAATAATGATGGTATAGAAATATATGATAATAATTACCATTTTAAAGTAATTAGATAATGGCTGAAGAAAATATAAAAACATCTAAAATAGTTTATGGAGCTCAATCAGCTAATGAATTTATTGACAGATCTTTTACAGAATTATTTAAGACAAAAGATCCTATAAATATTAATAGATTTTTTTCTATGTATGATGAATTATTTTATAATATACCCCAAACTGGAGAACAATCTCATACTACTTTAATAGATAAAAGTCAAAATTATGTAAATAATTATCAAAATCCACTCCAGGTAGAAGTAGATTCACTTAGAGAAGAAATAATAAGACTTACAGAACAATTTAATGAAACTGAAAATGAAAACCCATTCTATTCCAATGGAACTATATTAGCACCTATGGATACTGATGGGTCCCCCCATGGGTATAATATCCATTATATGGAAAATGGTTTAGCAAGAAAATTAGTAGGTGATTATAATGATGATGTTTTCTTAGCATTAAAAGCCTCTTTAGGATTTTCAGTATCTACAAATTATAACGATATAGTTTTAGCTGTCCCCAAATCCATTATAAGTAGTTTAAATAAAGGACCTTACTTAGATATAGAAGATATAGCTTATCCAGGAGCTAAAAATGCAGAACGAAGATTAGAAGAAAATATAACTCAACAAAACCAAGTATCAATAGATAATATAACAAATAATTCTTGGTGGGAACAATATCTTAATAGTGGTGGGGGGCAATTTAATCGAGAAAAACTTCTTAATGAAGGAGTTTTAATTATAAAAGATGCTATTAAAAATGCTTGGAGACAAGAAAAACAAATAGAAATATTAAGAAATGAATATTCAAGGGATATAAAATATGGTTATACTGAAGAAGAGAGAACTAATGGACAAATATTATTAGATCAACTTTTAGGAACTAATCAAAAACAAGTATCTTACATTAATAACCTTACACAAAAAATTATCCAACCATATAATAAATTAGATGCTATTAGAGATACAATAGTAAGATATAGAAGAATGTGGATGTTATTAAAAGATGCAAATATAAATACTTATGATATTATAACAGATATTAAAACAGCTGTTAATAACCCCGTTAATAAAACAGAAAGAAGTGAATTTGAAGGAAAATGGAGTGATAATAATTTTATAGAATTCTTTCCCGGAATTAATTTAGAAGATGGTGAATTATCACCTTATAATGGAAATTTAGGAGGCCCATCAAATATGGGACAAGGACAATAAATTATTTAATTAATGGCTAAAGTACAAAACATATCAACACAACAAAGATTAAACCTTAATAATTCTGTAGTAAAGAAAACATTAAGTTTTGATTTTGGTTTACCACAAGATTATGTAGAATTACATATATTTAACCAAAGTAATCAATTATTATCTTCAGTAAATAATTTTACAAGTTACACCCAACCTACTCCCAAAGAAATTAATATAGATCCAGTACAAATATTAAATACTAACGGGTATCTTTCAGGTAAATATAAATTAATATTTAATACACAACGTAAAAAAATATTTAATACTTTATCTAAAATATTTACTTTAAAAGAAATTTCACCCTCAAGAACTGAACTTAGAGTAATTGCGGGGAATATTAATAACCCTGAATTTGATAATGCAATTCAAGGGTTTATAAATGAAATAGAAAGTTCAATTTCTTTTACCGATTTTATTTTAAATTTTGGTCAAAATCAAAATATCCCGGGTGTTAATTTAATATTAAACAAAACCCCCAATAAACATGAGATATTAATTAAATTAGCCCAACCCTTACCTAATGAACTATCATTAAATAATAATTTTAATATAGTAACTGACATATCGGATTCAATTATTATTGATATTGATTTAGGAGGAGTAAATTTTACAGATGACAGTATAAATTTAAATGGTCCTAATTTTAAAATAGATGTTAGATTAAATAATAGTGTACCTTCAGGATATAAAAATTATGATCAATTATTAGAATATAGTCTAACATCATCTTATCAAAATCTTTTAAACCAATTAGAAAGAAAGGAAATACCTAATATAATATATGATTATATCCCCCCTATCTCATCTAGTCACACAGCTTTAATAGATAAATCAACTTACCATTTTAGTAATTTTGTACATTTTGGTAGTGCTGTAGAACGATTAAAAAATTTCGAATATAAAATTAAATTAATAGAATTATATGATTCTCAAATTACTAATATAAATTCAATTACAGGAATTACATCATCGATTCATATTCTAAATAATAAGGAAGATATTAATCTTAAAAAAACTAATTTAATAAAAGGTTTTGATGGTTATGAAAGATTTCTTTACCGTAATTCAGGTTCATTTGCTTCGTGGCCAAAATCTAGTAATATATCCCCTTATCCTTTATTTTCTATTTCATCTTCCCAAGTAAGAACCTGGATAGGAGATGAAAAGGATAGCTTTCCTAATTATGGGGGGCAGTTATTATCAGCTTCATTATTTGATAAACAAAACATAGATAATTTAACTAATCTTGTTCCTAACCATATTATTGAAAATCCTGATAATTCCTTTTTTAATTCATTTTTAAATATGATAGGTCAACATTTTGATCAAAATTGGCTTTATATAAAACATATTACTGAAACTAATAATACTCATAATTTACAAGGTATTTCAAAAGAATTAGTTTATCTTTCTTTAAAAAGTTTAGGATTAGAAACATTTGACCAATTTGAAAATTCAAATTTAATAGAATATATTTTAGGTGAAGGTACAGAAGGTAACATATTTTATGATACCCCCACTAACCAAACATTAGTAACTGCATCAAATGATGGGTCAATTCCTAAAGGAGATATTACTAAAGAAATTTGGAAACGTTTATACCATAATGCACCTTATCTATTAAAAACTAAAGGTACTGAACGCGGTCTTAAAGCACTCATGAGTTGCTATGGTGTTCCATCTACTATACTTAACGTCAAAGAGTATGGCGGTTCTACCACAGATAAAACAACATATCAAACATTTAGTTACGAAAAGTCAGGATTAGCTTTAAAAGGAGATTCAGGTACAGATGGATATTTTATAAAAACAAATTGGTCTTCATCTTTAACAAATAATATAACATCACCAGCTAAAACAGTTGAATTTAGAATTAAACCTCATAGATCAAATGAAAATTACCATTTATGGTCATTATTATCAGACCAACCTTCAACAACCTATAATCAACATTTAACCTTAGAACCATATACGGGTAATGATATATCTTCCTCAGGAGATTCAACACAGTATGGGAGAATTAAATGGACTAGTTTTAATGGTAATCTTTCTAAATATACTGAATATTTCCCTATATTTAATGGTGACTTTTGGAATATATTTATAGGGGTAGATAGTAATGGATTACCCCCTGATAATTATATACCAGTTAATTTTGGGGCTTATCAATCTAATTTTAACAAAAACATAAGAAAACACACAGCATCTACACCTTATAGATTTATAGATTCCGTTCAATCTCAAGTTTGGGGTATAACAGATAATAATAGATCGGGGGCTACATATTGTTATATAGGTGGTCTACCTTCAGGAGTAACAGATGGTATAGATGAATTACGTTATTCAGGTTCAATTCAAGAAGTAAGATATCATTTTGGTGAATTACTTTCACATGATACTCTTACAAAACACGCCCTTGAACCTTTCATGTATAGTGGTAATACACCATCATCATCTTATAAAAATGTAGTTTTACGATTACCTTTAGGAAGTAATGATAAAAGAGACAGCGGAAGTTTCCACCCAAATTCAGATATAGATTATTTGGGAACAGTTGAAAGTAGTATGACCACCCAAACATGGGAAGAAGTAATAGAAACCCACCATTTACCCACACCTGACACAGTTGGTAAATCAATAACAAGTGAAAAAGTTAGAATTGACACTGGTACTATAGATAATAATATATTATCTCCTGTCTTAAAATCAGAAACTTCAACACTAGACAGACAACCATTAGATTACCCAGATTTAGGTGTATTTTTCTCCCCCACAACTGAAATAAATGAAGATATACTATATACATTAGGCTCATTCAGATTAGATGATTACATTGGCTCACCATTACCATCAGCCCAATCAGCATCTATGTATAAAGATTTATCCACTATAAAAGACATTTATTTTAAAAAAGTAAAAGGAAGATACAATTATTGGGATTATATTAAATCAATTCAATATATTGATCATACATTATTTAAATTAATAGAACAATGGGTTCCTATGAAAGCAAACTTAAAAACAGGCTTAGTAATTGAACCACATTATTTAGAAAGAACTAAATTTAAAAGAGAAATACCTACAATAGGTGTAGATCAAAGTATGTTAAGTAATTCATATCAAACATTTGAATTTAAAATAGAACATAGTAATATTTCTACTATAAATAATTCATCAATTGTTTCAACTAATAATTTACTACAAACAACTAGTAGTAATAAACAAAGACAAGAACAAGGAACTAATTTTACTATAAATTTAAATAAATACACTACATTTGAAGTAGGGCAACCTGCTATTAATGGAAATGTAACAAAAGGTAGAATGTCTAGTAAGTATTATAGAAATTTAATTAACGGAAAAGAACAAATATATTAAGTAATGTCTGAAGTAACAAGAAGTTATAATATAGAATTTAATGATAGTCTTTTAGATTTAGAAGGATGGAAAAATCCTCGCTATGAAGGCTCTAAACTTACAGGAACCCAAATTAATAAATTTTTATATAAAGTAGATTCGGTTTCTATAAAAAGAACTAAAAAAATTAATAATGTTCAAGATATTTTATACGCATATGGACCCCAACCTGTTATAGAAAAAAAATCAACTGTTATTTTTGTAGGAAATAACATCCAACAAGGAGGATCGGACATTGATGGAGATAATGCTTTAGTAGAAATTAAAAATCATAGTTATGTTAATATAGATAAAATTATATTTCTTAACCCAAATGTTAGAAGTGGGGAAAATGCCATTGAAGAAATTATTACTAGAGAGCAAATGGATAATAATAGTTTTAATCAAATAGTAATAGATAATTGTCCTGAAGGTTCCCAAGTTAAAATAAGACTATTAGATAATACACCTAATAATTTATCTGATTCCCATCATGTAAAATTTAATAGAGGATCCCTTATGAAAATCTACACATATACTGCAGACACAGCATCAAATGAAGAAGATGGTGTATTTGGGGGATTTGGTGTTAGACATAATCAAGGATCTTTAACTAATAATCTAGCATCAGGATCTTTAAATGAAGGATTTAGCACAGGCACAGGTAATTTTGGACTATTTGGATTTGGAATGACATCTGCTATTAGTCATTCTAAATTTACTAGTTCCATTAATATAGTAACTAATTTTCCCTCAGAATTATCTAATTATAACACTCAAATTGATAGTATAAAACAACTAAACCCTATATCCTCTTCTTCACCTTCTTCTATAAATAGTTATGATTACCCCGATATTAAAAATATTACAACTAAAATTTTATAAAACATAATACATGGCTCAAATAGAAGAATATAATGAATCCCCAACAACAGGAAGTAGCTTAACTGCTTTATATGATGATATTATTTATTGGGAATTAGCAAAAAATAATAATCAATTTTTTGTTACTTTTGAAAATGGCCTGTACGGAATCCCTAATAATAAACAAGAATCTATAGGAACCATGGAAATAACATACCCTCATGTTAATTCTAACACAGGTTCTTCTAATTCTTTTATATCTAGTTCTAAACGTGTGGGGGGTAGATTTGATGCTTTTTTACAAGAAGAAGAAAAATTAGAGGGAAACTTTGGCCATAATTATAATGGATTTATACCAATAACAGAATTAAAAGGATCTAGATATTTTGAAACTACCCTAACTTCATCTCTTTTTGAAGTTAAAACATACACATATGAAATATATAGTGGTAGTGAAGGTAATGGTGAAACCCTAACAACAACACGTACAGTTAGTGCTTCATATTTTTACCCTTTTTCAAGTCATCAATTATCAGTATTAAGAAAAAATCCTAATCTAATTCTAGACTTAGATTCAGATAATGAACTACCTGATAGTATTGGTGAAAAAGGATATGTAATAATACCAGAAAACTTACATAAAAATATTAAAAACAATTTAGAATATTACTTAGAGGCAGCCTCAAAAGAAATATTCTTATAAATTTTTTAAATTTAATTATATTTATAACAAAACACAATTACAATGGGATATTTAGACAACAGCTCAATTACAGTAGATGCTATTTTAACAAAAAAAGGCCGTGAATTACTTTCAAAAGGTAATTTTAATATAACACAATTTGCATTAGCAGATGATGAAATTGACTATTCATTATACAACATAAACCATCCAGATGGTTCTCAATTCGCAGGTCAAGCAATTGAAAATATGCCTATATTAGAAGCATTTCCTGATGAAAATAATATGATGAAACATAAATTAATTACATTAAATAGAAATAGTACTAAAATCCCTATTATATCAGGTATTAATGATATAATAATGACTAGAAACATTTCTCAAACTATAACCCCCACTACTAATTATATAGGAGGTACAGATACATCAGCTACAGCTGAAACAAACTATATAATAACTATAGCAGATAGAAGATTCTTTACTGAATTAATAGGTGCTAACGGAAATGTAGTAAATACAAACACATATTCTGATGGCACATCAGTAAGTGCAGTAGCCACAGGCCCCTCATTTACTTTAAAACCTACAAATTCTCTTTCTCTCTTTGGTACCAATAATCAAATTTTAACCACAGCAACTATTGAAGGATTAGATACAGGAGCAAAAATAACTATATCTATAACAATTAACAAAGCTTAAAAAACACACTATGATCACATTTCAAGACGATGATAAGTTACAAGAAACTACAAAAGTAACAACTTCTACATGGACTAATAATGTAAATAAGTTAACAACAGTTTTTACTTCTTCAGTTCAAGCTATTTTTACATCCCCTACAAGTTCAGGAGCTTTTTTTATAGATGTACATAATGATGCTACTACTTCAAGTATCCAATACTCAGTAGCTTATGGGCATAAATTAGGTTCAGGATCTCTTCAATTCAATTCAGCTGCTCCCGGTTATAGTCCTACTAGTGTTATATATAATCAGTATCGTCAATTAGTATATGGTGATAGTACTACTAATTTTTCATTTGATGGTTTTGTTCCGGATGATATTTATGTTATTAATATAAATAGAGCTCGTTATAAACATAATCTAAAAGCTAGTACCTTAAATTTAAAATTACAATCATCAAGTATTATACTTAATCTTACTGATGACTCAATAACAACCACAGGTTCTGAAAAATTACAAAATGTAGGTAGAGAATTTAATTTGGTAAGTGGATCAAGTGGAGTTAGATCAGGTTCCGTTTTAACTCAAACCCCTAATAGTGGATCTTTTGGTTTATATTACCCCGATAGTGGTTTTATTATTATAAACCCCGCTGCGGTAAAACAACATCTATCAGGATCTATTACGGATCCAGGAGCATTAACTCCAGTTACAAGTTCAAATAATGCAGATAATAATCACCAAAAATTAATTCATGCTATATCTAGTGGTAGTAGTTTTACAATAGACAGTGAAGAAAAAGTAAGTGCGGGTTATTATTTTGCTAGAATTAAAAATTTAGAATTTAACTATACTACAAATCCTACATTTAGAGATAATGATGGTAATTTATTATATAGTGACATGGAATCTAACCCCAAAGTATACATTACCACAGTAGGATTATATGATGATAGTAATAATTTACTAGCAGTAGCAAAATTAAGCCAACCAATAGCTAAAGAATTTTCAAAAGAAGCCCTTATAAGAATTAAATTAGATTATTAAAATGTCACCTAAATGTCAGTTTATAAAAAATTATCATCCCAAGATTACTCTATAACCCCATTTAATGCTAATAAACAATATACGTTTAATTCGGCATCTGCTATTTCTAATAATTGTGATTTTTATAAGGGAAAATACAATTCAAGTTCTATAGATCTTTTTGATAGTGGTAATATTAAATATGTTCAATTAGATCATTTATTTTATAAATCTAAATTACATGATAAGTTTGGAAGTATAAATTATTTAAAACAAAAAAGAGTTCTATATGATGAAGTAAATATACTTTCTATACCTGCAGGCTTATATGGTCATAAAATTAAACCAGGGTCCTTTAGTCTTTCTTCAAGTGGAAAAAATATAATAGATGATACATATGGTAATCTTATATTCCAGGAAACAAATGTAGACGACTATTGCACAGATTTTAATTCAATTTTATTAGATATAGGACCCGTTAACGGATTTAAAAAATATGATCTTAATGTTATAGAAAATTATATATTTAATGATTTTAAACCTAACAACACATTATTTTATAAAAAAGGACAAAGCTTAGTCAATAAAATATCTGAATATAATACCCCTATTGACAGTTTTGAAAATGATGATAGTTACTATAATAATAAACTTTATTACAAAAATTTAACATTTTCATCCTCAAGCCTTTATACTAGTGATGGTACTTTTTCTGTAATTAACTTTAATGGAACTAATTCTGAAATTAAATCTCCCCATAATCCTAATTTTAATTTTAATTCAGATAATGAGTTTTCAATAGAATTCTGGGTAAATATAAAAAATAGCGATCTGACCCATGAAGTCCATTTAATGGGGAAATCTACAACCAAAACTATAGTACCTCCCCCTTTAGAAGGAACTTCAGGAGCATTTCCCCTAACTTTACCTTCATCATCACAATTAATAGATGTACCCGCAGAATCATCATTCCCTTTTGAAATATATATTAAAAATGATCCAGAAGACATTCCATCTTTATTTTTTAGACAATCAGATAATGGTAAAACCCAACAAACATTTTTTAATATAACAACTGGATCATTTCAACATATAACATGTAATGTTTCATTATCAGATGTTAAAGTATATTTAAATTCAATCCAAAAAAGTATAGCTTCATTTAGTAATATCAAATTAACCCAAAATAATGCTAACTTATATATAGGTAATAAGGGGGGTAAATCTAATTATTTTAGTGGTTCTCTTAGTCAATTAAAAATCTATAATAAAACTTTAACTCCTACTCAAATAGAAAATCATTATAAAAGTAGTAATGGTTCACCTTACATAGGAAATATTTTTTACCCCAATGGGATAATAACAATTACCCACCCCGATAAATTACCTATTTTATCCAGAAATATATTGGGGGGGATAGGTTCAGTTATTGTAAATCCTAATTTAGTAGATCCTAATTTTAATAGTAGATTTATAGTAGGGGGAGTTGAAAACTCTTTTTCGTTTTATGGTATTAATCAACTTAAATTTCAAGGCTCTCATTTAATATATGAATATGAATATCAATGTACTATAAATGAACATGAATTCAACCATACTAATAATAACACAGCACGTAAAATACCATCTCCTTTATCATCTGAACAAGCTGATTTTACTACAGGTTCTCTCTTTAAACCCTATATTACAACTATAGGTTTATATAATGATAATCACGAATTATTAGCTGTAGGTAAATTAGGTCAACCTTTAAGAACTTCAGACGAAACCGACACTACACTTGTTGTAAGATGGGATACTTAATATGTATAATTAAAATATTAACATACAATGGCTAATAGAAATAAATCACACTTAATAGGAAAATTTGAAAATGATGATGTCCCTACGGGAGAAGATTTTTCTGATTTAATATCCTCATCTTTAAATTTACATGAACCCCTAGATACAATCCAAAGATTAACATCCTCTTTAATTATATCGGGTACATTATCAGCTTCAGGAGATGTATATGTTGGTGGTAATGTAGAAGCATCCTCATACACAATAAGTACACTAGCCTTTGGGTCAATCGATAATATAACAACATCAGGTAGTGTTACTTTTGGTGATTCAGCATCTGAAGATAATCACAGAATGACTGGTTCTCTTTATATATCGGGTGCTACTGTACAATTTACATCAACTAATACAAACTTTTTAAATAGTGTTAACATAGGTACTACTTCATCACCCCAAGGAAAATTAGGGGGAGGGTTAACTGTATCTAATAGTTTAACAATGGGTACTACTTCCCACCACCAATCTCAATCTATAAGTTCTTCTATTTTAATCACAGGATCAAATTCATTCGGTCATTTAGCAATGGATACTAATGAAATATTACATTGGAATGATAATTTAACTATAGGTGCATATGGGGGGAATAATCCAACAAAAGGAAATATAAAGTTCTTAACAAGTATGGGTGTAGATTCAGTTGCAACTACTAGTACTAAATTATTCATTTCAGCAAGTGGAAGAGTAGGTATTGGAACTATCGCCCCCCTAGGAACATTACATTTAAAACATGCATCAGAAGATATAAATTCTTATATAGAAACTGACAAAACAGATGGTTATGCAAAATTAAATTTCTTAAATGATGCCCAACAATATGCAGTAGGTATTAACACAGATGATACATTTTTAATATCAGATACTACCTCAACCGAAACTCCATTTATAATAAAAACATCCTCAGGTAATAATACTTTAGTTTTAGATGGTGGTAATGTAGGTATAGGGATAAACACTCCTTTAGAAAAACTTCAAGTAGTAGGTAATATAAGTGCAAGCGGTACTTTAAATGCATCATGTTCAGCAGCCCCTACACATCACGCAGGAATTTTAGCAATTGTATATGATTCAGGTTCAGACCAGTTCCACTACACTGGTAGTTATGGTGCAGGAGGTGTAGGTGGAGGTGGTATCTTTAAGGAAACTGGAAGTTTTTATGCCACCACTAATAATATTGAAATTACCGGAAGTTTAAAAGCAACTGGTGATGTCAATTTTTCAGACAACTTATCTATAGGTTTAGCTGACAACACTGGAAATAAATTCCATGTTAAAACAGCCACACCATTCCCCGCATTATTTGAAAACACTTCTACAACTACAGGAATGGGTATACAATTTAAAGATGGTTTAACTACAAAAATAATAAGTATTGGTGTCAAGGGTAATGATTTACAACTTTTAACAGATAATAGTGTTAGATTACAAATTAATGATGATGGTAAAGTAGGAATAGGCAGAATACCCCAAACATATAAGTTGGAAGTACAGGGTGATATGGCAGCCACAGCAGATGTCATTGCTTATATGGCATCTGACAGACGTTTAAAAGACAACATTAAACCAATTACAAATCCTATTGAAAAAATTAAACAAATAGGGGGATACACATTTGATTGGAATGACAACCAATCTACCTATAAAGGAAATGATGTAGGTGTTATAGCACAAGAAATTGAAGATGTATTACCATCATTAGTTAAAGATAGAGAAGGTGGTTATAAAGGAGTTAAATATGATAAAATAGTTTCATTATTAATTGAAGGAATAAAAGACCAACAAACACAAATTGACGATTTAAAAAGACAATTTAATAATTTAAAATAATAACTAATGGCGGAAATAAATTATTTAAATAATCTTAACACTTTTGAACATCGTCAAATTCGTTATACCCAATTTATAACTTCTATGTTAGCTACTATTGATGGTAAAACATATACATCTGTACATCACAGTATTATGCCTAATGGTGGGGGTGTTTCTGAAACATTTCCCCACTTTGGTAATGGAATGGAAAATAATAGCCTCCAAAAAAGGTGGAAACAAGCTCGTTCATTAACAACAGCACCAGGAACCACAGGACTTAGCCAGGGTCATCCCCAAGCAAATATAGATTACATAGACACCCAAACAGAGGGTCAAGATCCAAATGACAGTATAGTACATAGTAAAATTGATGCAACTGACACAACTTCTACGGGTAAATTTGTAAATGGTCCTTATAAAATGAGTGATTTTTTTGGTTTTTCTCATGTAGATATAACCAATACTTATAATTACCAAACAAACCAAACTAATTATTTCGTCCCCCATGTTGTAGAGGAGGATATCCCAACATCAAATGGAATAAAAATGGTGGGTTACACAAAAGGTTTTTCTAAAGGTATGCAAATAATTAAAAACACAGATGATGGTCATCCAGATTTAGCTACATGGTATGATCCAACTGGTAATAGTAATGGAGATTATTTCCCCTTGGGGGCATTTGATGATCCTATTATTTACGCAGGTGGTGATGATCCTCTAACCGATTATAGCTCACTACCCGGTGCCCCCAGTGATGGTTTTTCTTATAACAATAATCCTTCTGCCAACACATTACAACTTCATTTGGGTCCCGGAATAGACAGTTGGTATGGTCCCCCTAAAAAAGGAAATTGGTCTTCTTTCCCAATTGTATTCTAAATAAAAACAATAAAATATGAAATGGTTATATAATAAAAAAGAAATTAATGATATAGCCGACCTCCCTGAAGGAGCGTTCGGCTTTATTTATCAAACAACCCACACACCTACAGGTAAAAAATACATTGGTAAAAAATCACTAATGTATAATTTAAAGAAAAAATTAGGTAAAAAAGAAAAGGCCCTTTGGGAAGGTAAAGGCCGTCCACCAATTTTTAAACGTGTATTAAAAGAAAGCGATTGGAAAACA
>Ga0181389_1000323_pt1 | contig 19838 bp, 18 predicted proteins | sample 12SPOviralmetaG_FD_130121 | JGI IMG/M metagenome (GOLD analysis project Ga0181389, IMG submission 130121) | Marine viral communities from the oligotrophic San Pedro Time Series (SPOT) site, San Pedro Channel, CA, USA - 12 SPOT_SRF_2010-06-29 | ecosystem: Environmental > Aquatic > Marine > Strait...
CTGGAGCTGTACCTTTAAATTTAATCTCTGTATTAGAAGCACCTTCAGCTATAGTTAATACTTCTGTACCTGCTACATCAAAACGTATCTTGTCTTCGTCACTTGATTCCTCAACTTGAATCTTGGTGTCTTCATCGGCATCAATAAGCTGTGTTGCTGTAGATATGTTGGTTGCTTTGGCTAATATAGCTTCTACTAAAACACCAGTTGGAGGTGCAGTAGAAAATGTAATAGTTGTACCTGAGACACTAAAGTTAGACTTAGATTGGTAGATACCATCGAAGTAAACTTGAACATTGTTTTCGTGTACTGGAGCAGTCGGTAAGTTCAATGTAGCTGTACTGTTATTACCAGTCATGGTCGCTATAGAATGGTTAGTCCCATTTACAGCCGAAGTAAAATGATAAACAGTTATTTTACGAGTGTTAGCTGGTGCAGTAGCAAAAGTAAGTACGTTACCAGACAATGAGTAGACACTGTGATCTTGGAAGACACCATCTATCATTACTATCAAATCGTTTTCGTTGGATGGAGCAGTAGTCAATGTAAATGTTACATCACTACCATCTCCAGTAAATATTTGAGTCTCTACTGCTGAACCACTACCGCCACTTCCTGCTACTGCTCCCCATTCATCCGTATACAATTCCATTTGTGAAGTCTCAGAATTGTATCTAAAGTAACCTGCTGCTGGTGAAGCTGGTCTTTGTGCTGTTGTGCCACTAGGCATATGGACAGCATCAGTGTTTGATCCCAAATCAAGACTCACATCTGGTGCAGCGTTTCCAATCCCAACACGATTTGTTGAAGAATCTACTACTAATGTATTTGAGTCCCAATTGAAGTCACCAGTACCACCAGTCAATGCTGTTAGAGTTCCAACACTGGTAATGTTTGGTTGGGCTGCTGTACTTAAAGCACCTGCTAGTTCACCACTAGATCCATAGATAACTGCTTTTGAGTTGACTACAGTATTAGCCGATGAACCATCTAATAGATTTAGCTCTTGAACATCTGACGTAATTCCGTCTAAGGTATTGATCTCTTCAGGAGTAGACGTAATTTGTGTAGCTGATACTGCTGCTAATACTGGTAAAGTTCCTGATACGTTAGGTAACGATATGGTTCTATCTGCTGTTGCATTAATTGTTGTAAGGAAAGTTTCATGAGCATCAGCCGAGCTACCCTCGAAGACCACTTGGTTTGATGCGTTCATGGTTACAGAGTCCACTATTGTCTGTGTACCAGTAACACTTACATTAGGAACTGTTAGTGTTCCTGTAGATGGGTTATAAAATAAATTACCATCACTTTGAAGACCAATACTTGCAGCACCATCAAGATCATTAACAAATGTTATTGCACAATCTTGATTGGAGCTTTCATTGTCACTTACGACAACATTGGTAGCAAGAGTAGCTAAAGCTACATCTATATTTGAAGTACCATCAAAACTTGTACCTCCTATCGTTCTTGCTGTAGCTAGTGCTGTAGATGTCCCAGCTAGACCTGTAGTATCTTGGTTTAGAGTTCCAATAACTAGGTCAATATCGCCTGTTGAGTCTTCATACGTTGCCGTAATACCTGTCTCAGTATTAGTTGATGTAAACATAGCACCGACAGTATCTTGGACAACTTCAGATAAATCTATGTTAGATGTACCATCAAAAGATACACCATGTATTGTTCTGGCAGTTTGTAGTGCTGTGGCTGTAGCTGCATTACCACTGGTTGATTGGTTCAATGTTCCGATAGTAAAATCAATTGTTCCATCTGAATCTTGATAATCTACTGTTATGCCTGACTCAGTATTACTGGTCATCATAGCTCCAGTTATATCTTGAATCCTTTCATCGGTTAATGTTGCAGCACTACTGGCAGCCGAAGTCGCACTTGACGCGGCTGCTGACTGAGATGAACTTGCTGCCGATGCACTCGAAGCTGCTGCTGTGGCACTACTTGCAGCATTGGTAGCTGAAGTTGATGCTTCATTCGCTTTAGTAGTCGAAGTGGAACTAGATACGGCTGCTGCATCTCTATAAGTAAGTGCTAAATCTCTGGCTGCTTCACTGGCAGTCTTGGCTGTTTCACTAGCTGTCTTAGCTGTTTCCGAGGCTGTCTTAGCAGTAGTTGAACTGCTAGAACTTGAACTGGCACTGGAAGCCGATGAAGCTGCTGCTGTGGCACTATTAGCAGCATTAGTTTCCGATGTTGCTGCTGCTGCTTGACTGGCTGCTGCTGCATTGACACTACTCTCGATAGCATCAGTTTCGGTGCTTGTAGCTCCAGAGCTTGAATAAAAACTTGTTTTTGCCATTAATTACTCCACGGACTATATATCTAATTGATAAGCAGGTCTTATAGATTGAAGACTGCCTGACATTTCAGCATCGTTAGCTTGTTCCTGTATTTCTATTAAGAATGAAAGATACGTTGTTTCAAATACAGTTCTACGATCATCAAGAAAGTAATCACTTGCGTAAACTAAAGCTGCATAGCAAATTAAATCTGATGCAATATCTGTTAATACATTGGTATCTGAATCAGCAGACAAAGCTGTATATTGAGCGTAATAATTTAATATTAGACTCCCACCTGTAGGCTCTGGATATAACAAGAAAGATCCACCTTCTCTAGTAAACATGTGGGGAGATCCAGTTTGTCCTGCTTTTTTATAATCCTGTATTTCTTTCATAGGTACTCTACTTAACGTGTGGTTATCGTAGATTAAATCTATGGCTTCTAAGAAATCATTTGGTATTGTTACTTTTGAAGTCTGAGCTGATATTGTGTATGTATGTTGTTTTTCCATACTTGGTATTCTCAGTGTTCTTTGGATTCTAGCAATACCTTGATCTATAAAAGTATTTGCTAGTGCATCCGTTATATCACTACGATTTAGTAGTGCTTTAAAATGTGTTCTTAGATCACCGTAATTCATTATTAATAAACTCGCTTGTTAGTAGTTATAAACGCATCTAAATTCTGCTGTTTTAATCTTTTTAATATTTCTTTAGGAGGTGCTTTGAGTGCATCAAAACCTTCTCTTTTCCATTGGTCATAAACCACAGCAGGAATACTTGCTACTCGCATGTAATCACCTGCTCTTGTACTCCTTGAATCCCATTTATCACTTTTTAAACCATCAATGTAACTTTGTGGTATATGCTGTTGATTTTGAAGGGTCATTAATGAATCTGGATCTTTAGCCAGACGTTGCTCAACATCATTCAAAGGTGTGTTTTTGTCTTTTGTTGACATTTAAATATTCCTTTTAATAAATTAAAAAAAAGGGAAAGATTAGACATAGTTAAGGAGAGCAAAACCCTATATCTAACCAATCCCCTAATTTATTACTTACGACAATCCAGTAATCATTCCTGAATCAGCGAAAGAACTGTGCTTCACAGAAACTTCACCGACAACATTGTGTGTGTCAGCATCGCCATTTTTAGCGAGTAAAGTTCTTGCAAATGGACGTAACGTAACAGTCTTAAACATAGATGGATCAATTAAGTACCCATGTGTGCTTAAGTTTTGTCTGTTAATTACAGTACGTAATTCACCGAAAGGTGTAAGGATTACGTCAATCACGTTGGTCAATGTTTTAGCATCAATCTCACGATTCCTACCAGTTGCAGTTGCGAAACCTGCCACGATAGTTGCATCAGCAGGTTTAATCATGAATACAGATGGTTCAGAACCATTTGTGTAACATGTTTGGTGCAAAGTTAACAATTTTGCTTCTGTTAAAGCATCTGTTGAATTTGAACCTGCATCTACAGTTGTAGAGATTTGTTGATCTATTGATGCCATCTCTCTAGCGGTACTAGCGTTTCCTGCTGCTAGAGCGTTTGAGACCCCTATCATTGCCCTTTCGTAATCGTTCTTAATTACTTTAAGAGTTTTTGATAGTTGATACGCAGTTTCAGTGGCGCGACCATGTGTTTTAACAGCGTCAGCAGTACCAGAGACAGCAAATGCCTCAGCTATAATCTGACATGTGTTGCTGCGAAGTGTAGTCGGGCTGATAGTAATTGTAGAAGCATCTGCTCCTTCAACTTTTTTATTGTCAGCACTAGCTCTTAACGCATCCTCCATCCACTCAAAAGTTCTTGCAGAAGTCTTTTCGTTCTTGACCATGCTTTGAAAAGGAGTGGCAGTTGGAGAAATCATTGCTATAAGAGATGATACATCCTCGGCTTGACCTACAGAAGTGTAGGTTGTATATGTAGCCATGTTGATTTCCTATTGTATTAAAGGTTAAAGATAATTTAAGATTCCCAGCCTGCTAAGATTGCTGCTGATATGTCATCTAAATCACTACCACCTTGAGTTCTAAGTTTGTCGTAGGCTGCTTGCTTACGAACATCTTTAGTTTGTTTGGGTGATGGGGGAGCTTTCTTTGATCTTAATACTTTAGTTTTCTTGGCTTTCACCTTTTTAACATTGGCTGTCTTTTTAGATTTGTCATACAGCATAGCCTTATGTAATAACTTAATTACAGTCGGGTCTGAATACTGGTTAACTTCCTGTTCAGGCAATCCAGATGTTATAGAAAACTCACGAATTTGGTCATACAGTTTTGTACTCCACTCAGGTATATCTCTTTGTAAGACTTCTATAGCTTTTTTAGCGTTTTCTTGCTGTTGAGCTACCATCTTTTCTTGAGCTTCAGTATAAAACTTTTGACTTTCTTCTTTTAAGTATTTTAAATCACTTTGAGCTTGATTTGCTTCAGAACGTAATAGAGCAAAATCATCAGCTTCCATTGTTTTAGAGGCTAACAACATGTCTACTTCGGCATAAGGCTTATATCGTTCTTCAGCTCTAGTTAACATACTTTGCATCACAAAATCAGCTTGTTTAAGAGCTTCATCTGCTTCTTTGCGCTGGTTACTTACTTCTTGAGACTTCTTGGTAAGACTACTTTCTTGTCCGTGTAATCGTTTCAGAGACTTAACAGATACCTGCTCTAAATTCCCATCGACTGAAACTTCAACAATAGCATCATCAGGTAAGATCTCTATTAATTCTTCTTCTGATTCTTCTTCCGATTCTTCAGAATTTTCATTTTGATCTTCTGTTTCGCTATTGTCTTCATTTTCAATTTCTTCTTGGGATGTTTGCTCAGGGTCTTCATTCTCATCTTCGGCTACTTCGTTTTCAGTATCCTCAATTACCGCTTCATCAGTAGTCTCACCTGAATCATCGGTTGCCTCTAAATTACCTTCTTGGGATGGCTCATCAGCGTCCCTCCAGTTATTTAAAATGGCTTCAGCAGCATCATCAATTGTTAACGCTACTGGAGACGTGGGGTTTTGTTGGACGTTATCGTTTGACATGATCCTTTACTCCTCGTTTTTGCTGTTATCGCTTTTTAGTTTTTCATTAATTTCATCTCTTACAGAAATCCGTTGTTTCAATGTATTAACAATATCTACAATAGCTCTGTAATGAGTGTAGGTTACTTCTCTTTCTTTTGACTTATCAGGCTCAGAATTTATAAAAGCTTGAAAAGTCGCTTCAACAAGTGCATTGATTGTGTTCGTGAATACAGGAGTATTCATAAGTTCTTCTGCATCGTCTCCTAATTTCACTAGGGTTTCTTCTTGTTTGCTCATTTGTGTCTCCTTTAATTAGACATAAAAAAGCCTCAATAAAGAGGCTTGGGGGGTTACTATTTCTTTTTCTTTTTAGGCGGTCTGCCTCTTTTTGTTCCATAGGTATTTTTTCCTGAAGGCATTTATACACTCCTCTTATTTTTAGTTTTATTTTTAAATCCTGATTTCATATTTTTATAATTTTTTGCTGAAATCGTACTGTTTTTTTTAGATCTACTTGTTCCTGCTTTTCTTCTGTTGTTAATGTTTTTGTATAATGACATTTTTACTCCTTACCATTTTTTACAAGACCAATATCTGGCGGTTAGTTTACTTGGGGGGTTCGTATCACATTTATGCCTAGCTCTAAATGATTTACGTCTGTTTGGTTGATCTTTTTTAATTTTCATATTTGGATCACCAAATCTAATTAGTTTGATTTGATTCCCAACTTTAGCTAATACTGCGAATTTTTTATTTTTGTTTGGTGTTCTTTTAGGCTTGTTATATCCACTAAACCTTTCACCACGATAAATAATTGCCATATAAACTCTTTTTAACTATGCGTTTGGACTTGCAATTGCGGTTATTTCTTCTGCTCTATTTGCTAATTCTAATTCAGCAGCATCTACAGCTTTCTTGTGATCTAACGTGTCTTCTTTGATATCAACTTGATCTGATTGGATAGCAAATTGGTTCTCAGCTTTCATAACATCTAATTGATGCTTGAGTTTATCTTTCTCAATATCACTTTGTAATTTAGCCTCACCTATAACAGTCTGTCTTTCTTGTATTTCCATTTGCTTCTGTGCTAATTCCATTTGCAGCATTGCTGCTGGATCTGGTTGTGGTTCTGGTAGTTGTTCTGGAGGTGTTAAGAATGTTGTAGCATCTTTTATCCCATTTAATTCCATAACCTTTTTCATTAATTCATATTGGTTATTAGGTGTATACATACGTTGTAAACTTGGGTCTTGAGTAAATGTTTGGTGCATCCCAATCATTTTCTGTGACTCTCTTTCTTGTTCACCATAACCAAGATGCAGACTAATAGTTACATCTCTTTTGTCAGCCCATTGTGCAGGTGTAATGGCGACATATTCACCACCAATATCTACAATCTTTTCTTGATCTTCATTTTCTACACATAATGCGTATATCTCTTGATACATTGGTTTAATAAATTGAGTTGCAAAATGCCTAGCTATAATCTTTTGTCTTTGCTGACTCATAGTTTGTAGTTGTTCTATCATGGCAGCACTGTTTTGTTTACTAACAGCATCTTTATTTAAACCTTGAGATATAGCTGCAACACCAGTTGTATCTTCTAGTTGCTCATCTAGCATCTTGATAGTTTGGAATACAAATGGGTTCAAATTAGGTTGAGCCATTGGAGTTATAGCATCAGGTCTTGTTACGTTTACAATACCACCTACTCTGTTATCAATAAGTTCTCTTGGGTTAGGTAAAGACCCTTTAGTAACCATGTATCTTGGATTATTAGTAACTACAGCATGGTCTAAAATTGATCTTGTTAATACAGTTCTTGCATTTTGTGTCGGAACAACTTTGTCGCCAAAATTACTCCCAAAGAAAGAATGAGGGATAGGTATAGGGGAAAACGTAATGAAGGGTTTTCTGGTCACTCTGACTTTTTCTAAAAGTGCATTGCCAGCTTTGGTGATACGCCACAAATCCGCTATACCCGAACCCTCGATATCCAAATGTATATATGCTTCTACAATTTGTACTGATCGTACTTGGTCTTGGTAGTCGTTATTGTTAAAGGCAAGACTAGATCCTACGTTATCAAATCTAGCTAATACCTCTGGGTCTGTCTCATGGTCAACATCGGAATGATCTCCAATTTTACCAATGATTTCTTCTGAGTAACCTTCTTCTCGTAACTCAGATAAAGTTTTTCTAGTTCTGTGAGCAACAAAAGAAACGTCATCAAGACTTTTTGCTTGAGGCTCTATTAAAAATTCTTCAGGTGCAATGTTTTCTATAATGACTTGAGAAGTATCTCTTGATACAAGTATTTCTCCAGATGTAAACCCAAATTCATCTACTACACTATCACTTAACTCAATGTTATCTTGGGATATGAGCATATCTAATTCATCAGGATTTAGATTCTCAAAGTATTCTGGAGTGACTTCTTCTTGTTCTTGCCAATAAACTTTTGCTATACCATTTCTTGCTACAAGAGCATCATGGATAACACTACTCATAACGCTAAACATATCATTCTGTCTATGTGCTACATAGTTGACATAATTAGTACAAGTGTTAGCTTGGGATACATCGTCTGCATTTACAGCATCAAATTTAACTGTGTTTACTGCTCCACCACTAGAGAATGTTTCTAGTAGTGCTGATTTCATAGATTCTACTGCATCGTATACATCCTGTGATACATATTTAGAGTTTCCTGAATGTACTGGTTTTGGAAGTGTAGCGTTGTAGTAATCAATTACTCTAGTACGTTCATTAGATATTTCAGAATCGTAGTAGCCTACTGCTTGTCTAACATTATCATCTACAAGTGCAATAATATTTGTATCATCCAATTTATCAAATTGTTTTTTTGCCATGTTTAAACCATCTCAATATAAAAGTCGTCATTAAATTTAACAGGTTGCCACGCACCTTCATGGACGTGGTTAGCTAAAGCCAAAGAAATAATAGTGTCATCAAACGCTCCTGCTTCTGCTTGCATTGCTCCAGATTCAGTTACGATGTAACTCATCATTTCTCTAATAGTTGTTTTATCATTAAGCTCTATTTCGTTTTCACGCATTGAAGCTCTTAATTGATCTATTATTAAAGGTTTTGTTTTTGCTGTTGTAGTAAACCCAAGCTTTATAGTTTCTCTGTCAGTCAATTTATCGACCTGTACTTCAGTATAAAAATTAGGATAATTCATATCTTTTGCAAGACGAGTACAGGTTAGTATTCCGTGAGAGTTATTCTCTACACAGATAAAAGCTTGATTGTAATATTCACCTAACGCATAAAGTATTTCAGAAAAATAATCAGGGTGAACGTGTCCTCTCCAGATAGCTACTTGTCTTTTCTTTGAATCTAAAACTTGAGCTACACTGTAGTCACCATTTCTTACACCCATAGCAACATCAGCACCAATAACATACTGTTCACTATCTTGGTGTTTTCTGTAAGTTGTTAATTCACCTCTAGCGTTGTTTACAAACTCATCGCCTTCTAATGCTAATCTATCTATTAAATCAGGTGTATTAACTAAGATTTTCTGTAGTTGCTCTGGATTAAATACTGGTCTACCAGTAGTTAAGAAAGCTTCTTCTGGCTCTGCTGGGTATTCTTGTCTAAATAAATCAATACCATTCTGAGCTATTTTTCTTCGCCTGAACATGAGCTGTTCATCATCTAAATCATATTCTTTGATTAGATCATTTTCTTCAGGGGTTCTTTCAAAGTTTTTAGGTACTTTTTCTCTGTAATTAGGGTCAGTAAACCACGGTATAAAACAAGGTACAAAACCATTACTACCATCACATGCACCTCTCCATAGATCGTAGAAAACTCCAGAAATACCATTGGCTGTTGATTCTACAAATATGGCTGTACCTTTTGTGTTTGGTACTGCTTGGGTTAATCCATTCCAGTTATCTAATGCCGTACTTTTTTGCCAGAAAGCCAATTCTGAAGCATGAACGTGAGTTAAGGTTTCACCTCGTCCAATACTTTCTCCACCTGCTGTTGCGACCACAAATCCTGAATCTAAAACATCAAAGTTAATTTCTCGTCTTGATGAATATTTTGTATGTGGTTTTAATATATCAGGGCAATGCTCATGAAACCTTTTTGTCATATCAAATAAGGCTCTTGTTGAATCCGCATGATGCGTTACGACCATTGCTTTTCTTGCAGGTTTTTGACTTACAGAAAAATAAAAATAACCACCTGTATAAGTAGATAATCCTTGTTGTCTTGCTTTGAGTATTATGACTCTAATTTTACCTTCAGTATCCATCTGGTCATTGATTACTTTATTAAGTATCTCTTGTGCTGGATTTAGTTGAAGTGGTGCTATTTTTCCTTCTTTGGTTCTTATCTTTAAAGCTGATTTGGCATAGAAACTAAAATCATTCAGTAACTTCTTTCGTACTTTCGCTAGTTTCTTGTTCATTCTGTTGCTCATCCTCATTCAATAATGAAGCCAAAAAGTCTTCAGCCTTACTGATAGATACATCACTTTTAGAGGCAGGTTTTGATTTAGTAAAATCTAAAACCAGTCTAGCTGCTGCAAGACGTTCTCTGGTTTCACCTACAAGACGCATAATTTCTACGGCTGTAGACAAAGCTTCTTTTTGATAGTCGTCTTCAATGTTGTATTTTTCACTCATAATTTTTGTTACCTTTTTTGCTTCTTCTTTTGCTTTTTTTCTTAACGGTTCAATGGTTTCTTTTCTATAACCATCGGGTACACCTTTTGGTCTACCTCCGTTTTTTCTTGGTCTTGTTGACCATTCCTTTCTTAATGCCCTTCCCTCTGGTGTTGACATCAGCGTTGCGAAGTAATTGTTCTTCGGTGCTTTTGTTGGATGTTTTTTCTTTTTGGGAGGTGCTTTTTGTCGTGCTTTTCTCATCTATATTATCCTCAAGAATATCTAATATTATTTTACGAGTACCTAAACTTGCTGTAGACAACATTTCAGGAGGTAGTTGATCTCGTATTTCTTTGTATATTATTTGTTTGGATTGGTTAGAGAGTGTTTTGTGGGATTTTACTGTGTCTATCTTGAGTAGAATATTTAAGTAATCTACTGCGTTGTTATTCATGTGGCTCTCCTGTTTTTACTATTGTGTCATTTCATTTAATTTTTGATCATATATTGCTTTTTTTAGTGTCGGGTATTTGTTAATAGTTAAGTCTCTTGCCAGTCTTTTACCTTCATTAATAATTTTATTAATTTCTTCTTTCTTTTTAAAAGTAGGTAAAGCTTTGTAAAGAGGGGTTTGTAGGAGCTGTTTTATTTGCTCTTTAACACCTAAATTTAACATTTCGTTATTTAAACTTGCATATTGTGTGGGGGAGAGTTCCACATTACCTAATTTTCTTCTAGGCATAGATGGAGTCATTTCTAATCTGACAAGTTCTTTAAATACAGGATCATTAGTTTCTTGAGTTTTTTTAATAGGTGAAAATGTTTTACCTAAATTACCTAAAAAATCAGGAGCAGCACCTTTTGGGTATTCAATAGGTTCACCAAACACATTTGTTTTTATAGGTAAATCTTCTGATAAAATTGGGATACGGTTATAAATTGTATCAACTATATCTTGAGCATCTCTAACGTATGGATCTTCACCTTTTCTAGCATAAGCGGAAATTGTCGGTACAAAACTACCAGCAAGACTATTGATAAATGCTTCTCCATATCTATCGGGATCACTGATAGCTTGTATAACGTTTGAAATTCCTGCAAAAAATGTTTTATCAGTTAAGTTTTCTGAGATTGAAGCTAGTAATAAAGATCCTAATTCTTCTGACTCCAAATCTCCAGCTAGCCCTTTACTTATAATATCTTGAAAATCAGCCGCCAAACCAAACATAATACCTACTGGCTCAAACCGATTATAAGCATAATATCCATTACCTAATTTGAATGAATAGGGCTGCCATCCTGTTTCTCTACGAATATTGTTTTCTTTAAAATCCCCACCTCTACCTGTGATGTAACCTTGACTAGCTAAATAGCCTGCTGCCACCATAGTAGAAGTTCCAGTAATTATTTTGGCTCTTGCTAAATCTGCTTCAGCACCACCTTTTTTTATAGCTTCTTTATACTTAGAACCAAATCTTCCAAGAGGAGTTCTTTGTCCTGCATATTTAACAATATTTACTGGAGTTCTATAAAAAGGAGCAATAAATCTTAAAATCGGTACTTTTTTTAGAAATGATTGAGGAATCTTTGAAATATCTCCTAATTCATTTGTAAAAGTTAATATCCTTGCAGAATCTTGGGCTTTTAAATGTATTTTAGGAAAGTTTTTGGCAGGATCATCCATTATTTCTACTGCACGATTAAATCCCTTACCTTCTTTTTTAGCTTTTCTTAAGGCTTGTCCCCAAAGTTCTTGGCGATATCCAATTCCTTTGAAAAACACATCTTCTGCTGCTAAAAGTCTAGTTGGTATTCTTACTATTTTACCTTTAACTCCAGAAATAGCATTTGATCTTCTGGCTTCAATTTTTGTTAAAGGGTCTTCAATGCTGTCGGGATCTTTTAAAGCTTTCCATCCTGCTTTTAGCCCATCTAATGAGCCTAATATTGAACCGTATATTCTAGCTCCAACTTCAGATAATGTAATTTTATCTGATCCTTTTTTTCTTAACGCGCCTAATCCAGCCGCTACGGTGTATTCTATTGGTTGTGTAGCTGCTACCAAACTATTAGACATTATATTTACCATGTGAGTTGGGGGAGCAGACAACAAAGCATTTATCCAGCCTTCTTGTACTTTATCTAACGTAGTTGCTTTGTGGGTATTCCTTATATGTGTAGCCATTTTTTGTGGATCATCAGCTAATTTAACTATACCTTCAATTTGAGCCATGACAGTATTTTCATCTGGAGCATTTTCAAAAAAGTCTTTAATTAACCTAGCTTTTATTGCACCTTCTGAACTACCCATTTCTCTAAACTGACGTAATGCCCTACCAGCTTCAGCAGTCATTCCTGCAAGTTGTTCTTGTACGGCTGTGTTTTTAGTAACCGCATGTTGGAAATCTATAATATCTTGTTTTTCTAAAATTTCCCCTGCTTTAACCTTTTTTTGTAATTTTGTACTTAAATTAAAAACTTCATTTGCAGTTTGGTTATGGATCATTCTAGTAGCATAAATTTCTTCAGCATTGAAAGCTTGCCCAATTTTTCTTTTAGTTACATCATCAAATGTCATTCCTAAATCTGCAGCAGCAGCTTGTAATTCTTCACCTTGACTACCAAAAGGTACTACCCCTCGTCTAGCTTCTATAAAATCTTTGTTTTGTTTGGCGGTGTCTCTAATTACATTTTTAACACCTTCTGGTGAATCTATTTTATTAAGATTAATGTTACCAGCAAAACTATCTGTATCAGTTTTTATTGAGGGTTGTATCTGTGGATTAACTTGTTGTTTTGCTTGTTCGACTGTTGAGGTAACATCTATAGTGTCTGAAGATATTGGTTTTTCTCCAATTTGTTCTTCTGGTTTTACTTCTACTACTTCATCTTGTGGTTTTCCACGTTTTCGTATTTTACTAAATCCTCTAAATAAAACATCAAGAGGGATTGCTATACCTGTACCTTCTAAAGCCATTTTAAATCGTTTTTCGGCTATAGGATCATTAGGGTTAGCCTGTAAATATTCTGTAACTGGGTTCTGTAGATTAGGGTATTTTTGTACTAAATTAGATAGCCTTTCTTCATCTGGATTAAAAGCAAATTGTTCAGCGACACTCCCTTTTACTGCTGCTTGCCCAATTTTACCAGCCATAGTTTGTGCTGCTTTACCAGCTTTATAGTATCGAGATAGACCAGCATAAGGGATCATAAACCCAGCAACATCTCTAGTCATGCTTAAAGGTAAATTAGTCGGTTCTTTTACTTCAGGTAATACATACGGTTTTAGATCTACTCCAGTTTTTAATTTAGTAACATCTTTAGCTAAATCCAGAGTTGATTGAGCTGTATCTCTGACAGCACCTAAAAATGTTCTTTTTAAATTTTCCCCAACACTTACGTTATCTGGATGAGTTTCAATATACCGAGAAAGTAGTTCAACATCTTTTGTGCGACCTGCTTTTTGTGCGTTTGTTTGTGCTAATTTTAATTGGTCTAAAGTATATTTTTGTTGTTGCATTAGTTTTGATTATTTTGCATTACATTATCAAGGGTAGAATTATTACTTGACTGGCTATTTTTATATTCTTGTAGAAAATATTGGTTTAGAGGATCATTAGTCTGGAAAGTTACTCTAAGCATTTCAAGCTCTGCATCAGTCAACTTAACTTCTTGATTGTTGTTTTGTGCTTCTTCCAATCTATTTAATATTTTTACTCTAAAATCATTTGGGCTTTGCTTTTCTAAACTTTTCTTTAATTCAACAAGTTCTTTATCATTTTTAAAATCTAAATCTTTTAACATTAACTTAGTTTTCTTGTCAAAATCTCTATCTGCCAGCTCTTGCTCACGCTGTAATATAGCAGCATTTATAGCAGCTTCGGTTTTTTGACCAAACATTTCTTCTTGAAAATCTCTACCTAGTTGAGCTTGGTTAGCTTGGAAATCTCTAGCTACATTAGCTGCTTCTATTCTATCAAGACGTTCTTGTTCAACTCTTTGTGCAGCCCTGTTGTAATCTTCTATACCACTTTTAGCTTGACCAGCAGCACCTAAAGCTGCCGACAATCCTAAAGGAGCTTTGGATAACATTTCTAAACCAACTCTAGTTAAACCTTCAGCTCCACTAATACCACCATAAGGATTAGGTTGCTGTAGGTTTTGATTAAGGTTACTAAATGCGTTTTTAGCTCTATCGTATAAAGCCAAACCTTGTGTTGTGAAGTTTCTATTGTTAGCCATTATTTCCTCTTTTTAAGCTATAGGTTGTCCGTACATACCGTATTGAGGTACTACTCTGCCATATCCAAACCCTGTGTTTGGTGTCATTCCTGAGTTATTCATTGTATTTGGGTTACTAAATCCACTCTTAAACTGGTTATATGCTCCTAGACCTGCCATAGCACCACCTAATGCGCCTGCTGCGGTACTAGAAGTTTTAACTATAGGATTCTGTGGGGAATTAGCTACTGCTGTATTGTCTAGTATTCCTGTTTTAAATTTGATCTGTTGATCTAATGGGAAGTCTCTTGCTGCATTAAATCTATTGTATTGATCCGTGAGGAAACCTTGGTCAAAACCTCGAAAGTTAGCTCCTGCACCTAACATTCTATTACCAGCAGTATCTATGGCAGTCTGACCTAGACCATAAACATCCTGTAAACCACGATTAGCAGATAACCCTTGTCCAAACTGTGTATTACTTTGTCTTAAATAATCATCCATTAAAGATTTATTAATATTAGTTGTTACCTGTGCTTCTCTATCTCCTCTAAATCTATCAGCTAACGCTCTTTCTACTCCTACAGTAGAACTATTGGTATTATTACTGGCAGACGCACCTAAATTAATAGAAGGTAATACTTGTTCATCTATTCTTCGGTTAGTACCTCGCATAGCAGCATCAATAAATGGCTGTGAGTTAGCTAAAGCATAATCCTGAGCTGCACCCATAGTGTTTGCGTTTGATCTATTGTATAAATCAGTAAAGTTTTGACCAAATCCAAAGCCAGTATTAGTTAAATCTGAGGCTTGTCCTATACCAGCTAAACCTTGTGACCCCATGTACTCATTACCTAGATATTGATACGGATTAGGTGCTGCATAAGTTTGACCACCGTATGTACCTGTAGCTAAAGCGTCAGCAAGTGCTTTTTCACCGCCTGTGTATGCTCTTTGTAAATAAGGTTTAGAAAACTCAAAGCCTCTGTTTTGTATTTCGGCTGCTTTAACTTGTGCTTTACCTGCGTCCCTAGCACCTTTAGCTCCCATAGCTGCGCCTGCTAATGACAATATAGCTCCGATCATGCTGTTACTCCTGTGTATACTAAATGTTTAAACTGCTACCCACGCTGTACCGTTGTAGACAACTAGACCTTGAGAGTTGTTACTCAGTGGATTCCACGGTAAGACATTGAATCTAACCATTCCTCTCCGTGGATTACTTGGTTCTTTGTCTGTAGTTTGGATGTCTGCATCAGCCATAGACAATAAGGTATTTTCTATCCTTTGAAATTCATCAATAAGGTATTGTTTTACGTTGTCATCTATAGATGGGTAGTTTTTACGGCTATAACGAGCAGTTACTACATCTGTTTTCTCATTAATTGCCATGTGTTATCTCCTTCCTGTAGTAAGCATATCCATATCAAAACCAATAAAAGAAAAATCTTTGTTATCAGTTGTAGTTAATTTATAGGATAAATACCTACCTGCTGCTCTTGAGTCTATCTTGTGATCTGTTGATGTAGTGTAAGTCACTGTAGATTCATAGTTTGGAGAGTTTTCTATTAGATCTGCTGCTCCAAAGTTAAAAGCAAATGCTTTATTTGAGTTACTCGTAGTAATCTGTGGGTATATCTTATTGATAACTTTATATCCAGTTACAGTAGATAACTCATCTAAATCTATACCTGTTCTTTCTAAGAATGGTGCTTTAGTAGCTTCACTGTCTAAAGCAAACGAAAGTGATCCAGTGTCACTTAAGTCTAATCCATACAGCTTATCTGAGGTAATACCATCGGTACTGTTGTCTTGTCCTACAAAGATACAGTGGGTATCAAAGTTGGCTTGTTGTGACCAGTATGAGCCACCTATGGCTTCGTATGAGGCTGTAGAGTTAGCGTATGTGGCACTGGAGTTTACGTTAGCTATAGTGGCTGAACAAACATTAGGTAAATCTAAGAAAGACCAAGTGTTATTCTTGTAGTTATATACGGCTGCTCTGTTGCATTTAGTAGACGATGTGAACTCAGCCATGTCGTCACCTGAATGGTAACAAAAGTAAACTTCTTCTAACTCTGGATGTCTAGCTACAAAACATACGTTAGTTTTAGACGTATCTAAACCTCCAAATATGTAGTTCTTAACTCTTTGGTCTACTATGGATTGTCTACTGTTACCATCGTGAACATAGATGTCATTGTCTGAGAAGACATAATGTTTACTGTCTATTTCAATAGCACAGTTTTGATTAATGATACCTATGTCACTAAAGATTTTCCTAAAGTTAAATATAAACGTACCACCTACAAACTCCATTAGGTAAACATCAGTCTTAGAGTAAATAATAAAGTTAGTACCTAAAGTAGCTCCATCTAATATAGGGGATTGCATTTGTACTAGATCATTAAATCCTGCACTCTTGGTTGTATCTGTAGCATCCCAAGAATCAGGAATAGCATTGGCAGTCGCTATGTTAGACCACCTTACTCTAGTTCCATAGTTAGTAGAACTTTCAGTCATATTAAGACCAATCAAAAAGTCTCCATAAGACCTTAATGACTCAGCTCTCCAATTAGAGTCCCAATTGGTTAGAGCAGCAAAATTAGTACCCCCTATCAATTTATAGGAAGGAACTTTATCACTACGATTAATATAAACAATGTTAGCTAGAGTAGTACCAGTCCACGTCAATTCTGTGGCTGAAGTGGCACTTATAGATCCTGATCTGTCTGTGAGTGAACCATTAGAATACTCTTGTATGCCGTAGGTATCTGTCGCTATGACTACAGTAGAGTAACCTGTGATGGGGTTTACACCATAGACGTATCTTGGGTTGAAACCTAAGCTGGCTTTAACTGTTCTAAAGACAGGGGATCTTAATACTGCACCCTCATCAAATCTTACATTCTTGGCTCTAGTGTAAGCAGATATAGGTAAGCTTGCAGGGTCTATATCAGTGACTACACCTACGTCTGATAAACCTTTGATTGGTAGTATTTGTCCCATGATTAGATACTTCCTGAAGCTGTGATATCCCCTACGGTAGTCATTACACCACCTGAAGTTAATTTGAATTTGGCTGTACCATCATAGAGAAAACGTAGGTCAGTCCCTACTTGGTCAATAGTCCAGTTACCTAAGTCTAAGACACCCACATCGAGTGTCCCATCGACATCACCGTTACCTGAGATGTCTAAAGTAGCTGCATCTATTTCTCCTGTAATCGTAATGTTACGACCACCACTAATATCTTTGTTACCATCAGCTACTATGGCTTTTGAGGCAACTACTGTACCTGCTGTACTGCCATCTAAGAGGTTTAATTCAGAAGCCGTACTGGTGACTCCATCGAGTATATTAAGTTCACTAGCAGTAGACGTAACACCATCTAAGATATTAAGTTCGGCTGTAGTGGCTGTAACTCCATCAATAAGATTTAGCTCGGTGTGTGTCGCTGTGACAGCTCCAGATACGTTGGGAAAGGAAGCTAAAACAGTGCTTTTGATTAGACGTAAATGATCGTCAGCTTGACTTAGGGAGTCTGTAGCTGCTGGATTCGATGCGTTTAGACTGTTGATGTATGTGCCACTCTCAAGTGCCATGTGTGTAACCTCTTTTTATGTATTAGTTGAACTCAAGCCAGATCGACCACAATAACCAGCTAAACCGTAGAGACATAAGTTTGTTCTTAGGTCTGCTAGTAGTCTCAAATCTGGATATCTGTATCTCAAACTCTGGTAGAACGTGGAAGAAACCGTTGTTTATTAGGTCTTCTTCAAATGTAAGTTTCATAAGTTTCTCTTTTAGTGTTTTTTGAAAATTTAGACTCTACTCAACAAAGCCTAAATAATGAAATAAGAACAAAGCATTTAGCGACATTTTTGAAATCGACAACATTTTAACCCACCTGCGGTCACTTTTTTAACGTAGGAATCCTATAAGTCATTGATTTACTTAGGTTTCTATGGTTGACAGATACTTAATCTTGTGTCCTTGTCTGATTTTTATTGGAATGAGGTTATATATCTTAAGAACAATCTTGGTTTAACCTTAGCCATCCTTAGCCATCTCAAGTCATCACCAGATAACATTAGTCATTAACATTAGTAATCATAAAACTAACTCAAGATAACAAATGATCATAAGGAGTCGTTTAATCTCAAGTTATGATCATAAGTTATCTCAAGTTAATTATGAGAGACATGATGATTATCATTAGTAATCTTTAGTTATCTATAATAATAATAATTATGATCATTGGTTATCATTAAGGGAGAAGAGAGAGATATGATACCAATGTATTATATTATATAACTAATGTTTTTATGGTGATTACTCTTATGGTTATTATATATATGATAATAATATCTTTAGATAATCATCATGTCAGGAAACTCATGGTTTCTATTCCTATAGGTCGCCAAAACTCCCTTATTTTGATTACTTTTGATAGATTAGATGTCATTTAGTTTATAAATGGAGATAACTAATTGTTTTCATTAGTAATTTAGTTAATGATAAAGGTTTACATTTAGTAATCATTATGTTTTAATATATCCATAGTAAGTAGAGAGACTATATATAAATAACTAAGGGAGAAATCAATATGTATCAAGAAATAAATGTATACCAATTCAGAGATCAGTTTCAGGATATCAGACCAGATAATTTTTCTTATGATGGTTTAACAGCTCTATATGATTATTTTGAAGATTTGGCAGATGACATGGGTGAAATGATTGAATTTGACCCAATAGCGATTTGTTGTGAATACTCAGAATATGACAGTTTAAAAGAATACAACGATTCAGTACAGCCAGATATAGATTTTAAGAGTTTAGACGATTTAATGAATGAAACAATAGTTATATCAATACCAGATCGTGAAGGTTTTATTGTTTTAGATTACTAATTTTAATAACTAAGGGAGAAAATAAAATGAGAAAAGTAACAGAGCAAACAGTAAAAGCATTTTTAAATGATGAATATAAATCAGTTGGTAACACCATGACCAATGGCAGTAGTTTATATTTACATGGAAATGAAATCGCATGGCGATTATCTAATGGCGATATTGAGATCAATATGTGTGGATGGGGAAGCGTAACTACTAGAGAGAGGTTAAATGGGTTATTAGACATGATGAATACTGGTTTTGGTATCAGTCAACGTGATTATAATCAATGTTTAGTTGGTAAGAATGCCAATGTCATAAGACCAATAAGCACCAATGAAACCATTAACGTTGGTAAACCTCAATAACAGTTGAACATATCAAGCCCATTCAATTGAGTGGGTTTTATTATGTTTAATAACTAAGGGAGAAACTCAATGAGACACAAAAGAAGATCACAGATAGAGAGAGAATTAATCAATTATAAATATCTATGCTTGTTTGTTTTAGGTTTTTGCATAGGTTTTTATATTGCTTGATATGGTTACTTTTAATGATAATGCTGTTAATAAAGGAGATAAACAAATGAATACAACAACAAGAGTACAAGCTAGTGATGCTTTCTCTGTCTACATATATAAACAATGGCAGGCAGAGTGCTTAAGTGTAAAAGATCTATGTGAACAACACGGCATAAACATACAGCTATGCAACGACCTAATCAATCAAGGTAGAAATCTATCTAGC
>Ga0181389_1000326_pt1 | contig 19749 bp, 27 predicted proteins | sample 12SPOviralmetaG_FD_130121 | JGI IMG/M metagenome (GOLD analysis project Ga0181389, IMG submission 130121) | Marine viral communities from the oligotrophic San Pedro Time Series (SPOT) site, San Pedro Channel, CA, USA - 12 SPOT_SRF_2010-06-29 | ecosystem: Environmental > Aquatic > Marine > Strait...
CTATCGGGTGGCGCGGTTTTCAAAGATCGTTCAGGCAACACGGATGTTTGGCAGAAAGCTGGCGATGGCGGTATTGGTGGTGGAGGTGGCGGATGTCGAATGTCTGGTAGTTCCAACAATGCTATTGGTGGTGATGGGGGTAGTGGTTGCGTAATCATCCAGTACCTACCAGCGTAAGGAGAATAATATGAGATACAATATTTTAGATGTTGGTGGAAACGTAATTAACACGATTAACTCAAGTGCTGAGTTTGTTGAAGCTAACTTTGAGCACTACGAACTAGATGTTCAGCCAACACCCGCAGAACCTTCAGCAGAAGAAGAGGCGCGTGAATGGCGCAATGGCGAACTGTCATCCACCGACAAAGCAGCCCAAACTCCAGACTGGCCTAATCGTGACAACATCCTGACCTACAGAACTGCTTTGCGTGACTGGCCGTCAACTTCTGACTTTCCAGACTCTCGCCCAACTTTAGGTAGTTAATAATGTTAGCAGAGATCAGTTTATTAGTAGGCGGTTTGAAGGCCCTTAACGAGGGTATCGCTATCGTTAAAGAGTCTGGTAGCAATCTTACTGGTCTCGCTAATGTGTTCGGCACGCTTACTGAAAGCAAAGTAGCGGTCGAGAAGATTGAGGCTGCTGCTGAAGATGGTGATCACGTGCTCACCCAGGAAGAAGCCCTTGAGCTTGCTTGGGCCAAGAACGAGATTCGCGAAAAAGAAAAAGAACTCAAGAAGGTTACGCCGCGAATGGTGTGGCGCGACATGTTAACCATCCAACATAAATCGCTGATGGAACACAAACATAAAACTGAACGCGAACGGCTAGCTCGTAATCGCGCAATTACTAAGCGAAGCGAGTTGATCAAAAATATAGCTGGTGGGGTTTTACTCACGACTGTTGGTTTGGCCGTAGTGTTTTTCGTCCCGATCTTCTAGCTTCCTTTATATTAGCATGGCTAATATAATACCCAAAAGAGGTTTCAATGGCGTATTTTAAACGTGACAGATTTAGCGGCACTGCACCAGGCGTATCTCCGCGTCTCCTTGCTGATCAGTTCGGACAAGTAGCACAGAACGTAGATCTCGAATCGGGACGGCTAGTTGCGATCAAAGACGATACTGACATACACACGTTGCAAAACGGTGCCCGCCGCTCTATCTATTACTACAACGACACGACCTGGCTTCAATGGGATGAAGACGGGATATCCGCTGTTGAAGGCCCAATTCCAGGCGACACCTTAAATAGATTGTATTTTACCGGTGACGATTACCCGCGTTTGGGCAGTCAGGCTACGTTGCCCAATAACACGTGGCGCTTGGGAGTTCCTGCGCCATCTGGCACACCCGCCGTTACAAAGTCTGGTACAGCAGACGCAGACGCGACACCGAATGATGTGTCCTACGTTTACACACTTGTAACAGCAGATGGGCGCGAAGGCCCGCCGTCTAATCCAAGTACTATTATTCAAATGACCGATGGTGAGACCGCATCTATTTCTATGCCTGCAAGCTATAACCCTTCTGGCTCGGGTCATAACTTTGCTTCGGGCGCGTTGAAACGTATTTACCGGTCAAACACTGGTTCTAACAGTACGCAGTTTCAGTTTGTTACCGAGGTTGCATACTCTCAGACTAGCCACTCAGATAACAAAGATGCAGCGACGCTTGGTGAAGTACTGCCGAGCGCTGACTGGATTGGGCCACCTGACGACTCTGTGGTCAACGGTGTTACTTTATACCCAGACGGTCCTCTCAAGGGGTTGATTGCGTTAGCTCAAGGCGTTATGGCGGGCTTCACAGGTAAACGCTTTTGTCTTAGCGAGCCCTTTCTCCCGCACGCATGGCCAATTAGCTACCGTATAACGACTGAAGAAGACATCGTAGCGATCGCTTCTACTGCGAACGGCGTTGCAGCGTTGACTGATGGGCAGCCTTACTTCATCACGGGCACCGATCCGAGTGCCATGACCGCGATTCGCATAGATTTAGCGCAGGCGTGTGTCAACGTACACAGCGTAGTGGACATGGGCGACTATGTTCTTTATGCAGGGCCAGACGGTTTATGTGCCGTGCAGAGCGCTTCGGGGTCCGTGGTCACGAACGGGCTTGTGTCTGTTGACCAGTGGAATAATGATTACAATCCTACGACTATCCGAGCCTTTAAGCATGAGGGTACTTATGTAGCGTTTCATGCTGGGGGCGGCTGGGTGTATGACCCTCGGGGTGACGAGAACGCCTTGACCACAATATCACTAACAGCAGATGTGCGTGGCGGGTATATGAACCCTAAAGACGGGCAGCTGTACATAATTGTAGCTAACAAGATTCGTAAATATCGCGGCGGAAGCAGCAGCAAAACCGCGACTTTTAAAAGTAAAAAGTTTGTAACCCCCTCACCAGTGTCTATGGGCTGGGTTTCGGTTCACGCAAATGCTTACCCAGTGACTATGAAAGTATATGGCGACGGCACTTTGCTTGCGCACTACACGCTCACCCAGTCTGGCTCTACCTACACACAGGCGACAACAGTTCCCAGCGGTATTAGTAATGGCACATTACGCGAGCCAGTAATGCGTATGCCTGCGGTTGTTGCGCAAGAGTGGGAGATACAGGTCGAGGGCACTGACATTAACGAGTTCTGTCTCGCGCAGAGCATGGACGAGATTCGTGTAACATGACAGTACGCCCTACAAAAATACCAGGGATACCTAAGCCGCCTGCTTCTGCAGGGCCGGAACTTAGGCGTTACCTTGAGAGTCTGTCCGAAGCAATAGAGATTCGACTCGGTCGCAAGGGTGACCCGCGAGATCGTGCAGTTACATTGCGTGAACTGATTGAGTCGGGGCTTGCTAGAGAGCTACGGGCCACGCCTTTTGACCCCAACAATTTGAGTGCAGGGAATCTTGGTTTTGTAAGCGACGACGTTGTTGATGTTACTAGCACTCCACCACAACCTACAGGTTTTGCTGCTGCTGGTGCGTACAGCGTGATAAATCTGACGTGGGATTTCCCCTTGTACACGGGGCCCAATCATTCGCATACTGAAATATATAGTTATCCTTCAGACAACCTTGCCTCTGCCATAGCTCAGGGAGTTATCGGTGTTATTACAGGGCGTGCCTACGTTGATCCAGTTGGCAGCAACATAACCCGCTATTACTGGATACGTCACGTAAATGAGCATGGGACTTTTGGGCCTTGGAACAGCGGCAGTGGCACGGTAGCTACAACAGCGCCAGACGTAACGCACCTGCTAGGCGTTTTATCAAGCTCAATAACATCCTCTGAGCTTGCGAGCAGCTTGTCTACCCCCATTGGGCAAATACCAGGCATGCAAGTTACGTTGAATGGGAATAGTAATCTCATTTCAGGTTTGACTGGTAATGTTAATACGCTTACTCAAAACCAAGCTAACTTTGCTACTACTGCGCAGCTTGGCGGGTACGTAACTACTACTACTCTTACGAGCAATTATTACACGCTTAACCAAGTAGACCAGGCAATCACCGCTGAGATTAATAATTTTAATTCAAATACGCTGAGTGCTAACTACACTACTACTGCTGATTTACAAACAAATTACTACACCAAAACTGACGCAAACAATGCGTTCGCTTCTACCTCAGATATTTTAAACGCGCAGGTTGCTAACCCTGATGGCAGCTCTAACCAAGTTAGCCTTTCACAAGCTGCAACTGTACAAGCTAGTACTAACGGCGATTTAAAGGGTCAGTACACAGTCAAGATTGATACAAACGGCGCGGTAGCTGGTTTTGGATTAGCTAGCACTTCCACTGCAGCAGGTAACATAACGTCGGAGTTTATTGTTAACGCTGATCGCTTTGCGATTATGCGCGGAGGTTCCGATACGACTGCTGCTGTAGTGCCTTTTGCTGTAGTCCCTGCGAGTACAGTCGATGGAGTCGCTATTCCTGCTGGTGTTTATATGGATACCGCTTTTATTAGGAACGCTGCGATAACTGCTGCACAGATTGGATCTGTTAATGCCGACAAGATTAGCGCAGGTACAATAAATGCTGGTCGAATAGGTACTAACTCGATTGACGCTAGCAAGCTCAACATTGATGGCTCTTCAATTACATCAACCGTTGTTAATGGCGTACCCACGCTTCAACTCGGCTCGGTCAACGTTAATCAGCTTACGGGTAATAGCATCAGCGCGAACATCATGTCTGGTACAACGGTGTATGCGAACAGGCTGACTGGCGATGTCAATAAGTTATTACCGTTCAGATCAACTACCGCAGTGTCTTTCAAAGGTAACAACGCGTCTGGTGGAGGGACTGTACAAATAATAGCAGTGCAGCTTCCCGCTACAACTCATTTAACTGTAGGCCATAAACCATTCGGCTCGATTACTGGTTGGTACGATTCTACTGCGAATAAGACTTACTCTTTCAAGCTGTATATGCAGCTAGGTTCAGGCACATATCAGCTTGTCGGTGAGACTCGTTTCAAGGCCAACACTAACCTTTATGCGCAGTTCGCGGTTAGCGGTTCTCTGGCCACTGCCACAACGTCTACTGTCAATATGAAACTAGAAGTGACACGGACGGGCAGCTCAGGGATTTACGACAGTGATACCTCTGCCACGATTGACAGAGTCCACGAAGTATCTGGCTTTATTTTGGGAGCACGATGATGCAGCAATTTGTTAAGTGGGATCATGAAAATAATAAGATTCTTATTGGCCCGCAGAGTATTGCCGGAGCTGATGACAATTGGTATCTACTTAACGAAGGTGATGCTGTTGTTAACCCTCAGACACAAACGCGACAGTTTGTCTTCAACGAAGATTCGCAGACAGTAGAAGGGAGCCTTTCTGGAGATCCTGAATTGACCTGGAAGCAAGTCCGTGAATCTGGTTATGGGGGTCTTGAAGACCAGCTCGACATGCTTTGGCATGACATCGATGCAGGCACACTCGATAAAACTGGAACATTTTACAACCACATCAAGGCTGTCAAAGACGGCGCGCCAAAAGGAGACTAGCTATGCATTCAGGTAAAGGTAAGCAGTGTGTTTTAAATCAGCAAGACAAGCCGAAAAAGAAGAAGGGCAAGAAGAAAGGTAAAAAGAATTATGGCTACTAAGCGGGACTATAAAGAAGAGTACAGCGAGTACCACAGTAAGTCTGATCAGAAGAAAAACCGCGCAGGTCGTAACAAGGCTCGCCGGACTGCCCTCGCTAAAGGTAAAGTGAAGAAAGGTGACAAGAAGGATGTGCATCACAAAGACGGTAATCCTCGCAATAATAAGGCGGGTAACACAGCTGTCGTTAGCCGTAAAAAGAATCGTGGGAGTTATCGCTTCGCCTAAAGATATTAGCTATACTAATATGCTAGCACACTTAGGAGAGAGTAATGAATTGTTGGCACTGCAAAGGCGAGTTAATTTGGGGAGGTGACCACGATATTGATCAGGAAGAAGAGGGCGGTCCTTTCTATATGGTTTCTAATCTTAGCTGCCCAGGTTGCGGAGCGTATGTTGAAGTTTACATGCCAAGTGACGAAGACATGTAACATTTGGTATATGTCCTATGCCCTTTGTTCATTTTTAAAACATTAGCTACAGTATTATAATAGCGCCTCAACCAACCAGAGGTAGTTATGATACTGTACGTGATCGGCTTTATACTTGTAACACTAGGCGCTATAGCCCAACAAGACCTGTAGTGTGACACTGTCACAATAAGAAATAATATAAAATAAAAAATATAGAGATATCAATAGGTTACGTGTTCACGGTAGAAGGCTATAAATGGAAGTATATAGAGCTTAACCTATTGATAATAAACAAGTTTTCACCTAATTTTCGTTCGAATCCCTCTCTCACCGCCAAGATTATAAGCTATTGATTTAGCTTGCAATATTGATAATAATAAACCCCCAGTCACAAAAGTGTCACACCCATGAGGGGATGATATGGCTACAATTAGGAAGAGGGGCGGTTATTATCAGGTACAAATCAGGCGTAAAGATTACCCTGATCAAAGTAAATCGTTTACGTCAAAAGCCCCAGCAGCAGCCTGGGCGCGTCGCATCGAGACGAGCATGGACGACGGATCGTGGATCGATACTCGCGAAACACAGTCAGTGCTCATCAATGGTATTGTTGACGCCCTTATACTCAGTTACGAAAGATTCAACATACCTGTGGCCGCACCGAAGCTATCCGCTCTGACACAAATAGCTGACTATTTTAAAGGTGTGTCAATACACGATTTAACAGTAGAAGATGTCTTGTTATTTGCAGCGGAGCGACGTTCAAAAGTAAGCGCAAGCACGCTGCAAAAACAGATGTATTATTTTAGGCAAGCTGTAAAGAACTCGCGCATTAGAGTGCAAGAAGATGCAGTACAGATCGCCATCGATGAGCTGATTAAAAAGAAAATTATTCTGAGTAGCGTTTGGAGAGACAGGCGGCTTAGCGATAATGAGTACAAGCTAATCATTCGAGAAGCTAAAAACCATTGGGTGCGGCACGCTATAGATATAGCGCTGGAATCGGGTATGCGACAAGGCGAAATACATGCCTTGAAGCTGTCAGACGTTGACTTTGATGCAGGCGTAATAAGGGTTTTGCGTAAAGACCCAAAGGCTGAAGGGGGTAAAAGACTGTGCAAAATACCCCTTTTAAAGGGCGTGAGAGAGGCGATCCTACGTGCGCAGAATGTAGTTGGCAACAGCGATACCCTGTTTACCGTAAAACATAGTGGCTCGATTTCTGACAAGTTTGCGCGATTAACTCTTAACTTAGGTATAAACGACCTAACGTTTCATGACTTACGTCATGAAGCAATATCGCGCATGTTTGAAAGAGGCATGACGGTCGAGGAAGTGCGTACAGTAAGTGGGCACACAAGCCTTGACCAATTATCTCGTTACGTAAATCTCAAACCTGAAGATATAGCGGCTAAGTATTAGTTTACTGACGAGTCTCATCTAGCTTAGTGTCAAGATACATAGCAACTTCATGCGTTGGGAATAAGTATTTTTTACCACGACGAACGTGTGGCAGGTCTAACTTACCATTATAAATTTGTTGGTACACTGATTCTTTTTTGATTTTAAATAGGCTAGCTAACTCTTCCATGTCCATAAATGGGCCGTACTGATCTGCTAAAATGCTTGTCATCATTGTGTTATGGTCCCCTTTATGGACATAAATTATTATTACTAAAGCTAATATTGACAGTCAATTATACAGAGGTACATAGAGATAACTAGCTTTAGTTATCTCTATATATTATATAGAGAGGAAGCTGATAACAGCCCAATGTTTGTTGATTTGACTGCGGTCTGGAATGTCTTTTTTAGCGAAGTACGTGATTTTTTTATCACCTTTTAAGCGCACTGCGCAAAGGGTATTTCTAGAATATAGTGTTGGGTCGCAAAGCCTTGCGAAGGTTCTTAGATTTTTACGTGTATCAGTACCTGTAGCTTCACCGGCATATCCTTCGCTTGCAATACGTGTTCCTGGGGCAATTTCTACGTAAAACGAATCTATGTCCCCACGTATGTATACTGTTTCTTTAAGTTTCTTAGACATATCCTCTGAGTGGTAGGCTACATTGATAGCTGTAACATTAGGTAATTTTGACGTTAACGTTGGATCTATTTCAAGTGGATCGACGCCTAAGAAATTGGCTAGCTTTACGACAGCGCCTGAACCGAGCTCGGTTAAGTTGTTTAGGTAGTGGGAGATTGCCCCTTGAGACCAACCTAGTTCCTTAGCCGCTTCAGTTTGGGTGAACTGCATTTCGGACTTTTTATTGTCCCAGATTTTGCGTAAATTTTGAACTGCCAGAGGCAGAACGTCTGTTTTAGGCATAACTTTTACTTCTATTTTGTTGTGTGAGTTTCAGAATATATAAAACGAGCCACATCCTTACGAGCTACAGCTTGTTCTATATACCTAGTTTTACATATATTAGTTGAGAAGTCATCTACTAATATTATGCAAGTATCGCCAACTCCGACGATTAAAGCTGCTTTTGCGGACACTTTCATGCGGTTTAACCACTGAAGTTGTAGTGCGCTAAGCGAATGTTTGAGGGGGGTCGACGCTCGTTTTGGTAATTGTTTAATGTATTTATACTCAACAAATAAGACACCAGCAGGTCCAGAGTACATAGCGTCGGGTACACCCCCAGTGAACGTATCGTGTATTTTCCACGAGTGGACGTCTGGATGGAGGTATCTATGTATGGACTTTATGAAGCTGTGTTCGTTCATGAGTACCTGGTTAAAGATGCGTTGTGACTACCAGTGCATCAAGCTGGCTCACGAGGCCCAAGGATGGGGAGCCTTTAGTCAGAGGAAACTAATTAGTATAGCTAATATACTTAACCGTACTTTTTATAAAGTTCTTCGGCTGTTTTAAAATCGTCTTCCATTGCCCAGCCCGCAAAATTGATGTCGAGATTAAGCCATGTACCTTTGTCGTTGCTGGCAGAAACGCTCTTCATCTCCCACAATCCTGCAAAACGATCACCGCCCTTCATACCAATCTGTGAGTTCCAAGCCTTGGAAGCCATCATTTTAGTGTTCGAGAAGTCCATAAGCACAGGCGTGGATTCTAGATCGCCTGTTTTAGGGTCTTTGATAAGCAGCATATGCTGGTGTGAGGGTGTCACGACGTGATCTGCCGGACGTCCTGTTTCTTCTACAGCTTCTGCTGCAGCTTGTGCTGTTGGGTAGCTGCCAAGAAGACCGCCGCCTGCGCGTTCACGGTCTTTCCACACTACAAACAGAGGCTTAAAAGTGATGCTGATAACGTACACCGAATCACCGTATATCTTTCCGGTAAGCGTGTTGTAAAACGAGCCTACTTCTGCACCTTTGACGTACTTGGGGTGATGCTTATCTACTTCGTTATGCATTTTCTGGAGTAGCTTAATGCGAGGGATTTGCACTTCGCTACCTACATGTTCGTTACCTCTACTACCTAGCTCCATTGAAGCTAAGATGTGAGCTGGGATTTTGTCTTCTGCTATTGCTAAAGTCGTGCTACTCATATGTCATATGTCCATTGTTAATCGTTAATTGTTAAAGGTTAATTGTTAAAGGTTAAATTACAGCTTTCTAAAGTTAACGCGTCGTACAGTTCTAGGCTGCAATCCAGGAACGCCTTCGCCGAGCTTGAGCATTTCTTTATATGCAGTTGAGCTGACGCGTCTTTGAAGCAAACTGAAATCCTGAGTCTTGGTGACATGCTCATATAAAGCATCCCAGTCAAGAACATCTGGTACAGTGTCTTCATTGATTGACACCGAGGCCGCGTCATTTGCAGTTCGCGATACGCCCTCGGCATCCATCTTCCGTAGGAGCAGAACATCATTGAAGTCTTGTTCCGCTCTCAATTCTTTTAACTGTTTGTTTAAGTCATCCATCTTGTTTTTAATGTCTGTTCGGTGATGGATTAGTTGGGTAAGATTTTTTTCTTCCATTGTTAAATCGGTCATGATGCTTTCTTCCTGTTTGTGTGAAGGTCTTTAAGTACAGACAGTAGTTCGTCCATTTTCCCTGTTTTGTTTTCTAGCTTGTTGTAGACGTCTGGCTCCCAGGTATCTTTGGCAGCGATGCGAATAATTTCTGTTTTATCAGTCTGACCTGCGCGGAAAATACGACGATTGAACTGAACGTAGTGCTCTGCATTGTATGTAGGTGATGCCCAGATGATTGTTTTAGCTTTAGTCATTGTTAAGCCATGACCTGCTGATTGTGGGTGGCAGAACACTACCTGTAATTGTCCAGCTTGTAAGCGATCTACGATTTCTTTGCGGCGTTGCGCAGGGGTAGATCCGTCAATAATGCCGTGGCTAATCCCCAGCTTAGTTGCGGCTGCAACCATATGGTCGCGCTCGTGCTTCCAGTTAAAGGCAACTAACGAATGTGCGCGTTCTTGGACAAGCTGCATAACAAGATCGTAGCGTTCTGTGTGAATACCCTGTGCAGTTCCTTGCTCGTCATATACAGCGCCAGTACAAAGTTGCAGTAACTTTTTTACTTTAGCGCCAGCATGAATCGCATTGATTGTTGTCTGTCCTGTGTAGAGCACATTGTCAGAAGCCAATTGGTGATACTGGGCATAGATAGCTTTGGGCAGTTGCACATACATGGTGTGTACAGATTGCTCGGGCATATCAATACAGTCGGTGAGCTCATATCTGATATTAATGTTGTTAAGTGCGGCTGCGACAATTTCTTGCGCATCTGGTTTGTCTGTCCATTCGTTTGCAAATCCGTTGAATGCGGATGTGCATACTGCGCCACGGAAGCTGTAGAACCTGTGACCCAGTGCTTCGCCGTCGTCAACGATCAAGGTCGGATGCCATATGTCTGTAATTGTGTTGCTGTTGGGTGTACCAGACATTGCAATTCGTTTACTGAAGTACTTAGATATTTTAAGCATTGCTTTAGAACGTTGTGAGTCTTTGTTCTTGAAAGCAGTAAACTCGTCGATGACTAATGTATCGAACCCAACTAATACATGTGGGTTCTTTGCAATCCACTTAATTGCGTCGTGATTAGTAATAACTACTTGCTCATCACCAGCAAAAGCTTTGTTGCGGTTTTTAGCATACGCAATTGAATACGTCATACTTGGCTGGAACTTGAGGATATCGTCGCCCCATGAACTTTCGAGGATGGACAAAGGTGCTAGGACAAGTGTTCTTTGTTTTCTGTCGGCAATAGCATCAAGTACACTGCGCGTTTTACCAGTGCCAGGGTCAGAGGTTATAAGACAACGGTCGTTGTCATTGATGAAGTCTGTCGTGACTTTTTGATGCTCAAAAGGTTTATACATATACATCACTCATTGATGGTTTAGAATATTAGCATAGCTAATATTAATGTTCAAGAAAAACAACTGGTTGATCGCTGCTCCAGCAATACCCACATGATGCACAGCTATCCGTTTTACCTGTTTGTTCTGGACACATAATTCCTCCAGAAAGCGCAGTGTCGGTTCCTACATGAGCGCTAAAATGGGTATTGAATTCATCAGAAAACCTAATACGGAACCTTGTGGGGTATATTCTATTGGTCTGGTTAATCCACCAACCTATGGGAGAGCGATGATTGTGGTGCGTATAACCAAATACATGGAGGTTTGGGTATTGGTCGAGCCAATGGCGCCATTGATCTACGTAGTTAGTGTCGTAAAAGTCACCTAGTACATGCAGTCTCACAACAAAACCATCTTTATGTTTTTCATTTAGTGCTCGTAACTGGACTTCAAGATAGCTTATAAAGTTAGGATTAGTATGATCGAACCTATGCGCGAACGGCATGTTATCGCCGTAGCAATTGTCCCATTGCTCACAGTCAGTAGGGCAGGTAGCACGTTCTTCTAATGTTAGCGAATACATGGTCATGCCTTTCCACATTTTAACGCTGACTTTATTGCCAAGCTTTTTGTTTTGTTTGCCTGGTTTTAACATGGATAGGCTGGGCGCTTTGACGCCTTTTCGGTATCTCGTCGTTGGTGGGCGTAGATTTTTTACTGGGATTAGGTTCGCGGCTGATGATGTCATCATATATTTCCTTTTGTACTTCAGCTGTCGTTGAGCGATCAAATTTTGTGAGTAGTTTTATGTCGCTCTTTTTTAGACGATACGTTGACCAGTACATAGCTTCCAAAGGGTCGGTCACTAGTTTGTATGGTATGGTCACGGAGTTTCTTTTGTAGTATTGCTGCATTGTTCTGCTCCTGAAGACGCGGTGACATATGGCCTACTAGTAGAGTCTTGAGATTGTTCACTATTGGGTTCCTTGTTTTCTTGATAGCGTTTTAAAAAATAAAAGACTTCTACAAAAGTAAAAACCTTTAATAGAAAATTTAACATATTGCTGCCTTGTGTTATGGGTAAAAAAAAGCCCCACCAATTAAGGTGAGGCAAACTAGGAGTATCAGGGGAGACATACCTAGTAGAGGAAACTAATCGACACCCCAAGAACATTCAGGGTTGTCGCCTTTGCGGTAGGAACACCATCTACAGCTGTCTTTGCTAGGGGTCGGCGCAAAGTCTGTAGCTGTTGTCATAGCAATAGCTCGTTTATGCCATCCTGGCACAAATTGCATGGCTTGATCGCGTGTGTATTGTTTTGTGGTGGTTTCACCTTTATCTAAATACCAAAACTCAGTTTGGACAAATTCTATGTGTGGGTAACGGAAGAACGTTCCTATCGCATACAGTAACCCTTGTTGCGCATGTGCTATTTCGTTGCCCCATTTTTTACCTGTTTTGTAATCAATTACTCTGGCACTTTGTTCATCTTGGTTGACTAAGGCATCAAGTTTAATCCGTGCCCAAGTAGTGCCTTCCATCCAGCCTACAGGTTGCCAATCGATGTCGAAGCCCCATTCACCTTCTAGTTCAACCTTAGCGTCGATGTACAGTTGACGCAGTTCTTCGAACTCGGATTTGAATTTAATACAGGACGATGGAAATTCTCCTAGTGTACCGTTGACATAGTCTTCTGCTTCCTGGTGAATTACAGTGCCGCGCTCAGCAGCCGGACCGCTTTCTTCGCGGATCTTTTTTATTTTTTGGATATACGATCTATAAGGGCAGTCTTCGAAAACTTTAAGAGCGGAATAAGACCACGCGCGTAACTGCCCAAGTTCTTTTGGTTTTTCTAACGGTTTGGCGAGGTCTGGCCTCGTGTCCTGAGTTAAAGAAATCACGTCATGTACCTATTATTAAATTAGCTATTAGTATAGCTAATATCTCAAGGTGAAGAAAGTAACAGTTTTTTGTCGTTATCTTCAAAGTACTGATCAATTAGGCGCTTGAGTTCTAATTCGTTTGACTGCCATGTAGTGACAACTCCACGTATCTGATTGGTCTCTTTACCCGAACCAAAGGGGCGTTTGCGTTCTGTCTCGATGCCGTTTCTACTCATGCGTTTTGTGAACTCACGTTGTGAAAGGCGCGGGTTTTGCTCTGTCTGTACGTGAAAAACAGTGCGCAAGTGTTCCATTGGTATTACTGCAAATGGATCTGTAGCGGTTGCAATCCATGATTTAACAAGTCGCTGCGCTGCTTCAATCTCGTTGGAGTGCAGTACAGTTGCTGTGTTGATATCTAGTATGTCAGTGAAATAGCTTAGCTTGCCTTCTTTAAGCGCCTGGCAGAACTCTTCAAACACAGACATTGATACGTTACGCATCTGCTCTTTAGCAAGGTTGTTGATTGCAGTCTTAGCTAAGTGGGCATCTACTTTGTATGTCTGCATAAGACCGGCAAACTCATATAGTTCTTTCTCTAGCTTGCCAGAGTCTAATTGCTTGGCAATGCCTGGGAACTTATCGAGCAGCTTTTCTTCTTGTTTAGGTGCAATGTTGTACCGGCGATCTCCTGTCTCGATGTTCACTGCATCTACTCGGTTCGTCAAGAACAAGTAGTTGGTGTAACTCTCGACTTCTACCTGATTGCTACGCATGCCACGTATTGTGATCGTAGGTTCAGTGATCTGGTTCTTTAGTTTGTCTGCCATCTTACCTGCGCTAGATGATGCTGACGCCATATGGAACTCATCAACTACCAGGAACAGCGCGTCTCGCATATACAGATTGAACTGCTCTTCCATGCTTTGCAGGAACTTCATAGGCACATGTGGTGTGCCAAAAAGTCCTCTGAGTATCTTCGAATAAAAGATACCTTTACCAGTACCTTGTGTGCCTGTCAGTACCCAGGATACGCCTGTCTTTTTCCTAGTCTGGTAGATGTAAGCTAACCAGTTAATAAAGCGTTCGTATTCTTCATCACCATTGCCAAGTATGTGGTAGATGATGGTATGTATCAGTGGGCAGGTGTCCTTTATCCGTTGTCCGTGGCCTATTTCTAACGGTGTTTGCGGCGTCTGCGCATTACGCACGTAGTCGCTTCTTTGATACGTGTTGACATAGTAGGGCACTCTATTAAAGTTGATAGCCTCTTCATTAGACGTGGGGTCAAAGACAACGCGTCCGTCTGGGATAAAGTCTGGCGGGACTTTTCCGTGGTTCATAAAGAAGTCTTCAATGTTGTTTTTAGCTATTGGCGTAAGAGGGTACTCTTTGGCAAATTGCTTGGTGTTTGGGTCATACACGCCGTTGAAGAAGGTGTCAGTTGAGTAATCGCGCAGTACAACTGGTTTTACTGCATGTCCCACTTCTTCTAACCGCTCTTCGTAACGTTCGAATATAGATACATAAAAATCAGGATCAGCTTTTTCAATTTCAAAGAGTGGCTCGTCTTTGAAATTGTACATATAAGTCGGCTTTTTTATATTGAAATAGTACGCGCCAGAGTCTCCGCCGTTGATGTTGCAACGTATGTACGGGAATGAAGTCTCGTCTGTTATTGATATTGACATACGATCTGGGTTGACGAGTACTTCTTCGGTAATACTGTCAATCGAGGCAGTACGCACTTTGGTTTGTCGCTTAGAAAAACCTGATGCTTCTCGTAGTCGATCTTTATGTTTTTGTGTTTTTTCAAAACATTTTTGAGGGCTTACGTTTTCCATTAAAGAAGCTAAGTCAAAAGAAGCGTTTATCCGATCGACTTTGACTATACGATCTTCCGCAGTTTCAAAAGGATTCAGCGTGTCATCATCAAAGGTAGGAGGAGCTATAAAAATAATTTTTGAGTTATCTGCAACTGAAGAATCTAAAGGATACTTTAGAGACTGCCCGTTCACAGACAATTCAAGCTGTTCACTAAACACGTCTGACTCAAAATTTACGTCTTGTAGCCAGAGCTTTAATGATTTAGCAGGCATAGCAACTGATAGCAGCATAAATATATGCAGTGAGGTTTTGTCTCCTTTAAAACCTAAACTTGAGCTTGCTTGTGCAATATAACTGACATCTCGCAACTCAATTGGCAGTTCGGCTATACATTGGTTAGCTAAGTTAACAACGTCTGCAGACGATAGCTTACCGCTTTTTTGGAGTGGCTTTGGAAGTATCACCCCGTCAATATCGAGCACTAGTAAATTGGTAAGTTTGTTTTTGTTTGTCTTGCCAGCGCGAGATTCGTCTACCAGTGGTTTTTTTAGATTACCCTTTAACATACAGTGGCCTTTGTTGCCGTGGTCACGTATCAGAGCTTCTAAGGTATTAAGACTATTTTCGTCAATACTAAGGTCGTACTTGTGGGACGTCACTGCTTTGACGTGTGGGTAGGGACGAAAACCTGTTTTTGCGGAGTGGTACTTTGACAGTCGCAGGCCGTTAGTTGCCTCCAAAAATGTTAATTCCATTGATTTCCTCTTGAGGCTACTATTTTTTATTCATTTGGTTTTTAAAGACTTCTTCTCGGTCTATTTTTATGTCACGTTCGGCGTCAAAAGCTAAACGCACTTGGTTGCGGTCGATTCGCGAAACTTTTATCGACGCAATGATTTCGTCGTTTTTTTGTATAACGACTGATTCGTCTGTTTTTCTTGTAAGTACTAATCGAGACATTTATTTACTATAGGATTTATCGAAGCCACCTTCGGCATCTAGAGGGATATCCTTTGCCCAGTGAGGTGGTAAACACATATCGTCAATGATGTTTTGCATTGTAGCATCAGCATCATTATTAGTACTAGTAATAATTATCTCATCGTGAACGGTTAAGGCCACATCCCCTGCTTTTTTGTCTAGTCGCAACATACTGTCAGTAACTACTATGCGCGAAAGGGCCTGCACAACGTTTTCTGTTATGCGTCCACCGTAGGTATATTCTGGCTTCGCGCCGCGTCCGTCATATATTAAACCTTCGGACCCAAAACGTAGATTCTGATATCTAAGAGCCATTCCGTTAGGTAGTTCTATCGCTCGGCTTGCGACGGTTAGTGGCCCATAAACGTTGCCGTAGTTATCTTTATGCATGGTTTGTTTTAAGAAATCTTCTAACTTACGCCAAAGAGCAGGTATTTTGGGGTATACAGAGCGGTAAGCGTTTACAACTTTTTTTGCCTCTGACTCTGTGAAGATTACGGGTGGTCCCATTGCTCCGGCTGCAAGGGTTTCTCTCAACTTACGGTGCCCCATGCCATATCCGAGGCCCAATACAGCGACTTTACCTACGAATCGCTCAACTGGATCGTCTTTCTTATTAATTGGCCTACCATAAATCTCAGAGGCTAAATTGCTATAGATGTCTTCACCGTTCCGATACTGCTCGAGTAGGTTGCTTTCGCCTGCTAGCCAAGCCAACATGCGTGCTTCGATATTAGACAGGTCTGCTACAAAGATAAGGTGGTCGTCAGGTGCTACGATACAGCGTCGTAGTTCGCTTTCTCTTGGTAAGTTTTGCATGTTGAGCTTGTCAGTCCCGCCAAATCGCCCAGTGTGCGCTGCATAGTATCGAAGTGGTACTGGTAACCAGTCTTTGTTCCAGGCTGCTTCTAAAAATCGTTTTGATCGCGTCTCAGTAAGCCTACTCTTTATAGCAATGCGAGCATCCCATATAGACTGGTGTTCAGGGTACATTTTTTGCATTTGAGTGAATGCTGCGTCGTTCTTCCCAAGGGCAGGAATCATCTTGCCGGTGGTGGTAGAGCGCTTAACGGGAGGCACAATACCCAGCTCTTCTTCAATATACTGCGAAAATTGTGGGTTGGAGCTGAGTACTTTTCGATCTACGCCGCTGGTCTCTATTGTAGCTTCTGCCTTATTAAACTCTTGCTCGTGGTATTTTTTCAGTCGTTCTCGGTTGATTTTAATCTTAGGCTCGACAAACATGCGACATGTTAGGTCTATGAGATCTAGCTCAGATTTCGGTAACCTCGCTACCATGTCGTGATATAAGGCGTAAGTCAGATCAACGTCTTGTATGCAGTAGCCTGCAATTGATGCTTCTAATTCAGGATCTAAGTCGTATATACCTTTAGCATTGGCTAGTTCTTCGCCTTTGCGCATGCGTTCGTCGTCGGGGTAAAGCCTTTCAGCGACATCTTTTAGGCGCGCAGACTGACCAGGGTATAAACCACGACTCATAGCGGCTGTATCGATGTAGTATGCCGGTTTAACCCCGTAGTATTGCGTTAGTATGTACCCATCGAACATTGTGTTGTGACATATGACAGTTGCTCTTTGCCAATCAATGTCATGTATAGCTGACTCAGCGTCAGCTTCACCGAACCATTCAGTCTCTTCTTCATCAATTTTTATACCGACTCCCCAAACCTTGAACAGTTTGTGGTTGACATATTCCATTGTCGTTAGGGTTGTTAGCCCATACTTAGGAGCGTAATACGTTTCAAAATCTAAAGTGATGAGCATGCGATGAGCCTTGTGCGAAGCCATTTGTCGTTTAACTGCTGGATTTTTAATCGGTGTTTACGTTTAGCAGTTTCGCTAACACGCTGTTTTGAAGGGTTGATTCGTCGGTCCCGCATTAAAAGTCTGTCTTTGCTGAATCACATTGTTCTTGAGCGTATATTTCGCCTTCAATAGATTTAAAGCGCGCTTTGAGCTCGTTATAGGCTTCTGGCATACGAGATTTCATCCACACAGTAGTGTATGTAAGAAATTCTGGGTGAAGTGTTAGGTGTTCGTCGTTAGAAGAGAGGTTTTTGAAGTATTCTTTGGTATCCATGTGCATCCTCCTAGATGATTATGGTTTTTAGTCTTCTTGTTCGATGTGCCGTATTAATCGGTCAAGATAGAATTGCGCTTTACGAAGGTCAGTCACTTCACTGTTTTTGTAACGGAAGCGATGTAAATATTTTTTAATATTACCCTCAAGGAAGAACTCGTAACCTGCGCCCATATTGTCTTCAAGATAAGCAATACACTCGATTTTAGAAAACGTGTAGTGGTCAGGCGATGTTACTTCGTTTTTAGCGGGTGCATCGTAAGGATCTTGAAAGGTGGTAGGGCTATTAGCGGCTTTGGTAGCTTTGTCCCAGGCACTGGGTGTCGCATCATTAATACTCATTAATACTCTCCTAGCAATAACTAGAATATTAGCAAAGCTAATAATAAAGCTCAAGTATTAATGTTTTTATGCGATGTTACATGCTTTCATTGCATCTTTTTGGGCTCGTTTGACTTCAAGTTCCGAAAGGTTTTGGGCGATTTGTTCTGCCATGCGAACACATTCGGCTGCTTTGTCCTCGTCAGAAGCGGTAATGCCTAATGTTAGCGCTAAGACTAGCGCGTCGTAGGGATTTGTTGGTGTACTCATGGCTTTTCCTCCACGATATCGATACCTTCGGCAGTAACGCTTAGATGCTCAGTGTGACCTGAGATAGTATCGTGCTGGCTAATTTCAATTTCATCGCCATTACCGCTATCCAACACTTCCTCTAGCTCGGAAGCCCATGCAGATAACATTTCTTGTGATCGACGCGAAACAATTAAATCATCTTCTAGCCAACCGTCAAATACGCTAGGCTTACATTGTGACTTGAGCTGATCGACAATTTGCTGCATTCCATTTTCGTTTATCGTGTGCTTTTTCATATTAATAGCCTTTTACATAGCCTCTTTAAGTTTAAAAGCGGGGTGAGTTTCGTAGTCTGATGAGCTTATCACAGCTGTTAACGCAGCTACATAGCTGTCTCCAACGACTAAGTTGTAACAGGATACGGCTTCTTCGTGGGTTTCAAAGACCTCCCAGAAGTCTTGGTTGTTCATTGTCCAACATACAATATATGATCTCATGCTGCTAAAGTCTCCTGTGCAATGTCCCATAGTTTTCGGTTTACAGACACGTTTTCTTTTATTGAACTAAGTGCTTTGGCTTGTTTATAGCCCAGGAACACTTGTCCACGGCGTTTTCGTTCTCCGAGTACGTCGAAACCACCACGTATAACAGACTCTTGGACTCGGTTGAAAATTGTCCAAGCATCGTTAGCAGCGTCTTGTGGACGAGTAGCTGTTAGCGTTTGTTTTATTGCGCGTTTGTCGAACATATTACGCTCGAGCCAGCCCAGTTGATCCCAATTGTTCTTGGTAGGTACGTATAGATCGTATCGTGTTTCTAGCGCTTTTTCAGCGAAAAGGGCAACTTGCTCTCGCTCAGGTGTTATGTTTTTCATACTATGTGTTAGTTGCGCGATGTCTTCTAAGCTATTAGCTGTGTAAGTCAGCAGGTCTTCGAAGCTATCTAAGTTGCTTTTATAATGAACCATGCGTTGGTCAAAGCCGTCGCCTGCAATAAGGCCGTTGCTGCATATGAATCGGTATACACCAGCAAATAGTTTCATTGATGATTTTCCATCGTGCGAGTTGTAAAAGATGATTTCTGGCTGTTCTTCGGTAGATGCGCTTACTTCGTGTCGTTTAGCGAAGGCCATGAGATGCTGCCCATGTAGGTTAGCAGTTGTCGTTCGTCCTTTGACTTGTGCTGCTTGAGTCACGCCATACCCATAGGCATCCATTACATCTATTGCTTGGGCAGAGTTGAAATTGCCATATTTGCTAGACAGATCTTCAGCGTAGTCATGGGCGTAAACTGCTGGGGCTTTTTCGCGTATCTGGTTGCTTGTAAGAAATTCATTGTTACTGTTTCTTGAATAGACTAGATCTGGCATATTACTTATCTCCTGCATAAGGTGTAATTAGAGGTTCAAGTGACGAACGGAGTGACTGGTAAAAGCTGTCTTCGACCATTCTGTCGTGTTCGTCGTCGGGATTGGGTTCGGGCGGTGCTGGGAACATTTCGTCATCGTCCCATTGCGGGCCGTCGGTAATGCTGCATGGCATGCGGTTCATGATTTGATCTCC
>Ga0181389_1000327_pt1 | contig 19661 bp, 20 predicted proteins | sample 12SPOviralmetaG_FD_130121 | JGI IMG/M metagenome (GOLD analysis project Ga0181389, IMG submission 130121) | Marine viral communities from the oligotrophic San Pedro Time Series (SPOT) site, San Pedro Channel, CA, USA - 12 SPOT_SRF_2010-06-29 | ecosystem: Environmental > Aquatic > Marine > Strait...
AACTGACGGTGCCGCTTGTACTTTATTACATGCAAAACAATACATAGACACAGATGAACCTTTGATTAGTATTAATAGTGATCAAGTTTTGCATTGGGATAGTAAAAAGTTTATAAGCAAGTGCAAAGAGGAACCTGATGTTTCTTGGATAATGACTTATCCACATACAGATATTAAACATAGTTTTGTAAAAGTAGACAACAACGGAATGGTAATTGAAACTGCTGAAAAAGTTGCAATTAGTGAAATGGCTAGTGTTGGCTTATACCACTGGAGTAAAGGAAGTCTATTTGTTGAAGGTGCTGAAGAAATGATAGCAAACAACGACAAACACAACAACGAGTATTATCTTGCTCCAGTGTACAACTACACTTGTAAAAACAATATTGTTAAACCGTATGAAGTACAAGCAACTAACTTTACGCCTGTTGGTACTCCAGCGGACTTAGCAACATACCATAATAGGTTTTATAAAAAATGAAAGATGTCACAAACAAGTTTGACGCAAGAATGACAATTGAAGAAAATGTTGAAGACTATTGTTTAACAATTACCAATGATCACGCGGACGGCCTGGGTATTCGAATTCATGCAGGCAAAAGCATTGCCGAACATGAAAGCGGCCACAGTGTAGCCATATTCAGTGTAGCAGATAGAGAAAATGATAATAAGTTTATTGTAAAATCAAACGGAGCAGTTGTTAGTTTCCACAGTCATACAATTGGTAATATCTATATGACAAAAAATCGTATTAGTAGTCAAAACCACAAACCTATTCAATTTAAAGCACCTATAACATTAGATTATTGTATAAAAGAAGATTTGCCTACGTTAAGTCCTGAAGCCGGATCAGTAGTAATGTTGTCAGATGAGAATTATAAACCTGTATATTACGATGGTAATAGTTGGCGATATTTTAGCAACGACGAGGTAGTAAATGAAGAAGTTTAAACTAGATGATATGAAGGGTGGATGGTTTGTAGGCAACTTTGAACCTAGCGTAATGAAAGCAAACTTTGAAGTTGGAATTCATCGACATACAAAAGGAGAGTTTCATCAGGACCACTTTCACAAAAAAGGCACTGAAGTAAATGTTATGAGAAAAGGCAAACTAAAGTTAAACGGAGAAATATTTGAACCTGGAGATATTTTTATTCTCTACCCTTACGAAGTTAGCCAAGTAGAATACCTAACCGATGTTGAACTTACAGTAGTAAGAGATATGAGTGACCCTGACGACAAATATATGTTTGACATTAAGGACTAAAGAAAGTATAATAAAGTATGTTAGATATATACGTTGATAGCGTTGACCCAAAAGAATATTTTACAGTAACCTACAAACTTGAAGGTAACGATTTAAACAGAGCCGCCTTTGCACTAGCAGTAGGACAAAGTGTAGGCAACCCAAGTGTTCGTAATGAATACGAAACCCCAGAACTTATTGATCAGTATAGTGCTAAAGTAATTGGCCACCCGGACAAACTTGCAGGAAAGTTATCAGGTATAGTCAAGATTGCTTGGCCATATAGAATTATTGATTGGGAAACAGATGGCATAGCACAATTCCTTTGTGTTGTAATGGGTGGACAAATGGACATTGATTACATTCACAGGTGCGAATTATTAGAACTAGATATTGATAGAGACTTGTGTGATGCAGTAGAACCACGCTACGGGCTAAGTGGTATGCGGCACCTAACAGGCAATTACAACAAACCGTTGCTGGGTAGTATTGTAAAACCTAAAACAGGACTAACAGGTAAAGCACTACAAGAGATAGTAGGTGCATTTGTAGAAGGTGGTGTTGACTTTATCAAAGAAGATGAGATAATGGCAAACCCAAGTTGCTTACCATTAAAAGAAAGAATATGGCTAGTAGAAGATGTACTGAAAGGTAGCAACGTTGTTTACTGCTACTGCATCAATGCAGACCCACTGCATGTATTAGACAGAGCAAAGATGGTAGCAGACAGAGGTGGCAATGGAGTACACATCAACTTTTGGAGTGGGCATGGTGTATACAAAAGTATAAACAAACTTGACTTACCATTGTACATACACTATCAGAAAAGTGGTGACAAAGTATTAAGCAGTACAAAGAATGCTTATAGAATTGCTTGGCCAGTATTGTGTAAACTTGCAAGCCTCAGTGGAGTCGATACTATACACACGGGCATGTGGGGCGGCTACCTCAGTGACGATGAAAACGAACTGCGACGGACTATGCTTATGTTAAGTTCAAACAATACTGTACCAGCATTAAGTTGTGGCATGACTGCTGAACTAATACCAGAAGTAACAAGACGATTTGGTGTAGACTATCTAGCAAACGTTGGTGGTGCTATACATGAACACCCGGATGGCTTGGCCGCAGGAACACGAAAATTAAGAAATGCAATTGATAGAGAAGATAGGTCAGTAGTATGAATTATGCCTTTGATGTAGATGGAACTTTAGGCGAAGCAAGACAAATTATGGATCCAGACTTTAAGCGTTGGTTCATGCAATGGATGCGTGGTAAGAACGTTTACTTAGTTACTGGCAGCGATCGAGCCAAAACAGTTGAACAAATTGGCCAAGACCTTGTTGATAGATGTACAATGTCATTTCAATGTGCAGGTAACAGTGTATGGCAAAACGGTGTAGAAGTTTCTAGCACAAAACTCAATGTGCCGCCAGAGATGATTCACTTTCTGGAAGAAAAGGTTGCCGCTACTAGTTACCCGGATCTCTATGGAAATCATATTGAAATCCGTCCTGGGCTAATCAACTTTAGTATTGTTGGCCGAAACGCTGTCGGTAACCAGAGAGATGATTATTATATCTGGGATCAAAAACACAAAGAGCGTGAGCAGATAGCAGAAGAGTTTAATAGTAGATTTATAGGCTTTGAAGCCGAAGTAGGTGGAAATACAAGTTTGGATATACACTTAAAAGGACGTAACAAAGCACAAGTATATGATGTAATTGGAACACCATTGGTGTTCTTTGGCGATAGAATATTTCCTGGAGGCAATGACTATCCATTGCATTGTAGAATGATTGGTCCACAAGATAAAAGTCATCCAGTAACAAGTGCATCAGAAACATGGAACCTATTACGAGAATATTATAATGAGTGATAGTCGCTGGGAGCAAATGCGTGAAAAACTTGATGGCATTGGTCCTGGTTTCTGTTTAGCAAAATGGACACAGTTAACCCTCAACTTACAAAATGGCACTGCACATAGTTGTCATCATCCACCGGTACACAAAATACCTGTTGAAGAATTAAAAGATAATCCAAGCGCCTTACATAATACCAAACATAAAAAAGAACGTAGAAAGCAGATGCTTAACGGCGAACGTCCTGCTGAGTGCGACTATTGTTGGCGTATTGAAGATGCTGATAAAACTGCTTATAGTGATAGACATTACAAGAGTGCATTTAGTTGGAGCGAGCCATTCTTTGATCGTATTGCAAACAGTACAGGTACAGAAAACTTTACGCCTAGTTATGTAGAAGTTAGTTTCTCTCATGCATGTAATTTTAAGTGTATGTATTGTAGTCCAAGTATCAGTACAAGTTGGATGAAAGAAATAAAACAACATGGTGCTTATCCAACCACAGATAGTTATAACAACATTGAGTGGATTGAACAAACAGGCAAAATGCCAATTCCTACTCGTGAATACAATCCGTATGTAGAAGCATTCTGGAAATGGTGGCCCACACTATATAAAGGCTTACATACATTTCGTGTTACAGGTGGTGAGCCATTAATGAGCAAAGATACATTCCGTATGATGGATTGGATCTTAGAAACGGAAGAACCTAATACAGAGTTACTGTTGGGTATAAACACAAACTTTTGTGTTGAAGATAAACTGTTCGATCGCTTTATTGAAAAAGCACAAGCAATACTAGACAGTGGCCGTATTCGTAAACTTGAAGTATACACTAGTGCAGAAGCATTTGGAAGCAAAGCAGAATACATTAGAGATGGACTTGATTACAAAAAGTTTATGAAAAACGTAAATCGTATCTGCGAATTATTTGGACATAGAGAAGATTTTACACTCACATTTATGTGTACTTACAATGCTCTTAGTGTTACAAGTTTCACAGACTTTGTTGGTGATTTAATTAAGGTGCGTGAAGACTATGGACTATACAGCATTTATATTGATGTAAGTTATGTACGCTATCCAGAGATGATGGATGTAAAAGTACTACCTGCAGAGTTTGAACCACACCTAAGCCAAACTATTGAATACATGCAATCAATGGAGGAACTAGGACTTATGCATGATAGTGAAACTGCAAAGCCTAAGCGTATACTAGAATACTGGCGTAGTACTAGACAAACTGATCAAGAAACACATGTCAAAAATTTTAAAGTATACACAGAAGAACTAGACAAGCGTAGAGTAACATCATTTAAAAAAGTTTTTCCAGAATATAGTGCATGGTATGACAGAATTTAATCAAATTTATATAAATAATATTGTAGATGGTTTAAACGATATGGTTATAGATGCAACGTCTGTAACGCCAGCAGTATCAGCTACTGGGACAATTTCTATCAAACAAACCTTAAAAAGTCTACTTAAAAATCAAGATAATCCCTATTTTATTTTAAATGGGCCATGCGAATGGTTTGAGTCTTGGTCGGATTCTAGGATTAACTTCTCAGGCCAAACAGTTGATTTCTTCTTATATGAAGTTTTGCATGTTTGGAATAACAACAAAAGATGGGATTGCCCGGAAGGTGTTATAAATGAAGATTGTGTTATTAACGAGTTTGAAATGGTCGATCGTTGGTGCAAAAAACATAATTGTTCATATAGGATATTTGTTAACGAATTTAACATGCTCCAATCACTCCAAAATACAAAATACGCTAACCGGGCAATCCAACATTTAGATACTTTTAGTCTAGCATATTATACAAATATTAAAGATGCTGACGCAACAAATTTAAAACATAATATTTCATATAAACTAAATTGTTTTACATATCGATGGGATCAGATTCGAATGTTAGCATCCGCATGGCTTACAGGAAGAAGTGATTGTATAGTTACACACTATCACAAAACTGCCGGGGTTAAATACAAATGGTATATAAAAGATAGTATACATTACAAACGTTTAATAAACAAAAAGAACTTACTACAAGCAATTGGTCCTCTTACGCTTGAGAAACATTTAACAGAAAAGATTGATCCAGCAGAGCATGTGTTGCCAGTTACAAAAGAACACTTAACTACAGACACTATCGAGGAGTACTACCTTAAAAGTTTTGCTAGTTTAGTATGTGAAACAAACTATGAATATCCATGGGGACAACTAAGCGAAAAAACTATTAACGCTATACGATTTGAAAATGCATTTATATTACTTGCAGGACCTGGTAGTTTAGAACAAGCAAAGTCCTGGGGCTTTAAAACTTTTAGCCACTGGTGGGATGAAAGTTATGATACAATAATTGATCCATGTCAGCGTATGGATGCAGTATTAAACATTGTTGATACTATTTGTAATTACACATTTGAAGAGCTGGAAGAAATTAAAAAGCAAATGGCTCCTACACTTTTACATAATAGAAATATAATTCGCACAGGTGAGTTAAGACAAAACATAATGAAGGAAATAATATGAACATTGGATGGTTTGGATTAGGCAAGTTAGGTATGCCTTGTGCAGAAGTTATAGCAAACAAAGGACATAACGTTTATGGATATGATGTTGCAAAGGTAACTAGTTCAAAGGTAACAGTTGTAGATCATCCTAGTAGAGCAGTCCGTGATATGGATTTTGTTTTTGTTGCAGTACAAACTCCACATGATCCACTATACGGCGGAGAACAACCAATTACACACTTGCCAAACAAAGATTTTGGTTTAGACAGTGTAAAGGAAGTGCTTAGTACAATAGATGCTTATTCAAGTGCAGATACTATTATTGTATTGATTAGTACAGTATTACCTGGCACTACTAGGAGAGAATTTGCTAATAGGGTTAGCAAAGGTAGACTAATTTACAATCCATATTTAATTGCAATGGGCACAGTAGAATGGGACATGGTTAATCCTGACATGGTTATTGTTGGCGGTGAAAAACCTAATGATAGTGATGCTAAAAAATTAATAAAATTTTATAAAACTATAATGGAAAATGATCCACACTATAACATTGGTACTTGGGAAGAAGGTGAAGCAACAAAAATATTCTACAATACATTTATCAGTGCAAGGCTTAGTTTGGTTAATATGATACAAGACGTTGCACAACGTACAGGTAATATGAATGTTGATGTTGTAACAAACAGTTTAAGCAATGCAGGCAAACGTATTACCAGTGCCGCTTATATGAAAGCAGGAATGGGCGATGGCGGCCCATGTCATCCACGAGATAACATTGCACTAAGATGGTTAGCAGATAGACTAGACTTAGGATATAATTTATTTGATGCTATTGCACATAGTAGAGAAGTACAAGCAAAGCACATGGCTACAGAACTATTAAGGCATAGTCCTCGTGTTGCATTAACAAGTACAAGTTACAAAGATAGTGTTGAAATTGAAACAGGAAGTTATGCACTGTTAGTTGCACATTATGTAAAAGAACAAGGTGGACTGATTGTTGATATTGATGATATGGCAGGAGTCATACTTCGCGTACATGAAAAAGATAAATTCAAAACAAAAGACTTTGACATTGTAGTAGATCCATGGCGTACATACAAATCAACAAACCCAACAGTAAAGGTTATACACTATGGTAATACTAGACAAGTATGAGTACGAACCATTAACATTCACACCTACGTGGGATGATGAATTTAAAAAATTTCCTTACAAGCGACAACCGTTTGGTGATTTTGATCAGTTAGCAAAATGGCATAGATTAGGATTTACACACAAAAACTTTACAGGTGAAATGTGTCCTGATCAAAGTATTACACCAGAATGGGCAAAAAATATTGGTAAGGTTCTTGCCTGGAAAGATTGTGGATATACTTTCTATCGTATGCAAGTTGGTGATATACTTCCGCCACATGCAGATCATTTTAACAAGTACAAGGAACTATTTCATATTGCAGACAGTGAAGATGTGATGCGTTGTATAGTTTTCTTGGAGGATAAAAAACCAGGACACATGAGTGAGTTTGAAGGACTAGGCGTAGGTGATTGGCATCGAGGAGATGCAATTGCTTGGAGAGGAACTGTAGAACACAGTGCATTGAATATAGGATATGAACCAAGATACACATTACAAATTACTGGACATGCTTGAGTACGATGAACTTGATATATTAAAACGCATGGGTTATATATGGAATGACCCGTACGATATTATATACAAGTTTGAAGATGCATTGTCTGAATATACCCAAGCACCTTATGTTGTAACAACAGATTGTTGTACACATGCAATGGAGTTATGTTTCCGTTGGTTGGCACACAATAATCAAATGCCAGCACAGGTAAAAATACCCTTACATACATATCTAAGTGTGCCAATGATGTTAGCCAAACTAGGCATTAAGTTTACTTTCAACCAAAATGATTGGCTAGGCGAGTATCAATTAAATGGTAGTCCTATATGGGATAGTGCTAGATTATTAGCACAAGGTATGTATAAACTACCACACTACTTTCAATGTTTAAGTTTTGGAATAGGAAAACCATTGACAATTGGTCGTGGAGGTGCTATACTATTAGATAGTAGAGAAGCCTATGAATGGCTTAGTCGTGCAAGAAGCGACGGTAGAGATTTAAAAATAAAACCATGGAGCAATCAAACGTTTGACTTCATTGGTTATCATTATAATATGACAGTGGAGCAAGCCGCAAAAGGTTTAATCATGTTGGATACATATGAAAATAATTTTGACTTCATGGAAGATCCAAAGTTACTATATCCAAATTTAAGTGAATGCGTAGGTAAAATAAATGATCATACAGACACACAACGAATGGGATAAACTTAACAGTATTGTATTAGGAGATGTTGCAGGAGCAAGGTTTCCAAAATATGATGATGTGTTTACTCAAGTAGCCAAAGGAAGTGCTTGGACTGAAACTGCACAACCTGTAGGTCCTATTAGTCAAGAAGTTATAGAAGAAACTAAAGTAGAATTAGACTTTATGAAACAAACACTTGAACAAGCAGGTGTTACTGTATATCGTCCAAGACAACTAGACTTTCAACAAGTTGTACATGGTTATAGATACTTCAGTGATGGTATGTATAATTACTGTCCAAGAGATGTAATTTTAATTATAGGCAACTATGTAATTGAAACTCCTTGCTTATTTCACAGTAGACAACATGAAGGCGAAGCATACCGAGACATTCGCTACAGTGGATTGGAACAAGGTTGTAAATGGATTAGTGCTCCTCAGCATAACTTACCTGCTCATGAAGTATTTGATGCAGATGGTAACCTAACTGAAAAGACTCCAATCTTTGATGCCGCTAACGTAATGCGTTTTGGAAAAGATATACTATACTTAAAAAGTCAAACAGGAAATGCGGCTGGTGCTAGATGGCTTAGCACAGTATTAGGATCTGAATATACTGTACATGTGTGGGACAAAGTATATGCATACGCACACATTGATAGTACTATTTCCGCACTCAATGAAGAAACTATTTTACTTAACAAACCAAGAATTGGAACTGCTGGCAAACTTCCTAAGTTTCTTAGACAGAAAAAGAAAATATGGCTAAGCGAAATCGAGCATACTGATTTCCATGTTTATCCTTATGCAAGTAAATGGATTGGAATGAATGTGCTTAGTATCAATCCAACTACTGTAATGGTAGATCCAAGACAAACATCATTGATCAAAAGATTAGAAAAAGAAAAGTTTGATATTGCACCAGTGCAACTTACACATAGTAGAACACTTGGTGGTGGACATCATTGTTGTACATTAGACTTACACAGAGGATAATATGAGAGTACTAGGAGTAAGTGCAGGCTTTCATGATGCAGGGTTATCAGTTATTGCTAATGGCGAAATCCTATTTGCAGGACATAGTGAAAGATATAGCAAACAAAAACACGATCATCATTTGTGTCCAGAGATTATTACAAAAGCATTAGACTCTGTGTTCCCGTCAGAGATTGATGCTATTGCTTATTACGAAACACCCTGGCTTAAAAAGACAAGAGAAATATATGCAGGGCAAGGTATCGAAGGCGGTGATAGAAGTAGCACATGGACTACTAAGGGTGCATTAAAAAAAGAGTTTGGGGACTTACTACCCAAGGCGCCAGTGCATACATACAGGCATCATCACACACATGCCGCCGCTGGCTTTCAAACAAGTCCTTTCGAAGATGCAACAGTTGTTGTTATTGACGCTATAGGTGAATGGGAAACTATTACCATATGGTACGCATACTATGACGACAAAGGTCGTGCGTGTTATGAAAAGTTGTGGCGACAACGTTATCCACATAGTATTGGATTGTATTATAGTGCAATGACTGCACGACTTGGATTACGTCCACTCGATGAAGAATATATTATGATGGGCATGGCTGGTTGGGGTACTGCTAGTGGCTTAGGCAAAGACTTAATTGAATCAGAGTTTGTACATGACTTAGCAACACTGAAGTTTAAACAAAACTTACATGCAGGCATTGACAAAAACTTTATGATTAATATGACTGATTATGACATTGCGGCCAGTGCTCAATATAGTGTTGAACAAATGATAGACAACGTAATGGCAAGAGCAAGAGCATACAATAAAAGTCGTAACTTAGTTTACATGGGCGGAGTTGCACTTAACTGTTTATACAATCGCAAACTAGGAAACTTCTTTGATGACATATGGATTATGCCTAACCCAGGAGACTGTGGAAGCAGTTTAGGGGCCGCGGCACTTGCATATGGCAGAAAAATTAAATGGGATAATCCTTACTTAGGAACATTCATACACGGACCTTATCCTATCAGAGACTTAATAGATGAACTACAAACAAATAAAATTGTAGGAGTAGCAAACGGAAGAGCAGAGTTTGGACCAAGAGCGTTAGGCAATAGAAGTTTATTAGCCGATCCACGGGGTCCTGAAATTAAAGATAAAGTAAACGAAATAAAACGTAGACAAAAGTTTAGACCGTTTGCTCCTATGATTCTCGAAGAGCATGTACATGAATACTTTGACATGCCTGAGAAGACACCTACCTCGCCTTATATGCAAGTAGTTGCCAGATGTAAAAAGCCAGACGAGTTTCCTGCAATTATACACGTCGACGGAACTAGCAGAGTGCAAACAGTTGGCAAAGGTTGTTATGGCAGTAGTGTACGTCATTTACTAGAACAATGGTATGTGTTAACAGGTTGTCCTATGTTGCTTAACACAAGTTTAAATATCAGAGGGGAGCCAATGGTTGATACAAGAGAAGATGCAGATAGATTTGAAAAAGAGTATGGAGTAAAAGTATGCAGTTAGATGATGAACAAGCAAATAAGATACTAGACAAACTAGAAATTGTTCAGTTACGTTTAGAAAAGATTGAGCTACAACAAGAGCAGTTGTTAGAAAAGTTTAACAAGCATGTTGACTTTATCAATGAAACATACGAAGGACTACGAAATCCTATTAGGACTGCAACAAAGTTCTTTGGTAGAAAGTAAATGTTTGATATTATTTTTATGAGCTACGAAGAGCCAAATGCTGAAGAGCATTGGCAAGCAGTTAAGGACAAGTACCCATGGACACAAAGAGTACATGGTGTTAAAGGTTTGGTTAATGCTCATAGAGAGTGTGCTAAACTAAGTCGTACTCAAATGTATTATCATATTGAAGCAGACAACGAACTAACTGAAGACTTCAATCCTAGTTTTAAACCTGGTGCATACGACAGAGACACAGTGCATGTATGGCGTGCTAGGAATAGTGTAAACAACTTAGTGTATGGTTACAGTGGAATCAAACTGTTTCCTAAAAAGAATGTACTAGCATTAGATCCTGATAAAGTTGTTGACTTTACAACAAGTGTTAGTGATAAATTTAAAGCAGTACAAATTGTAGGTAGTACAGTTCACTATGATACTGATGCATATAATACTTGGAAGGCCGCATTTAGAGAGTGTGCTAAACTAAGTGCAAGGATTATTGATAGACAAAAAGACAAAGAAACAAGTGAACGTTTGAATACTTGGTGTACAGTTGGCGTAGGAGACTATGGCGACTACAGTATAGCCGGTGCAATTGATGGATGTGATTATGGCAAGTATGCTACACAAGATGATATGGTAAAGGTAAACGACTGGGAATGGCTGAGGAATAGGTTTGACGAAACAACTAAAGGATAGTATAATCAGCGACCAGGATATGTTTACTCGTATGAGTTTATTTACTGGTAATAGTTCATTTGATGATTTACGCAAAACAGTTGACAACACAGATGCAATACTTAATGATGCATTTAGCGTAGGACAATTAAAAAGCAAACGCTGGCTTGTAGATGAATTAACAAAGTGTAACGTAGAACTTGGCACTGTTTTTCTATGTGCTGGATGGTATGCTACACTTGCTAGTATGTTGTTTAACAGTAAACTTTCCATACGTTGCATTAGAAGTTTTGATATTGATCCTAATTGTGCTACTATTGCCGAAACAGTTAATAGGACTCAAGTGTTAAATAGTTGGCAGTTCAAAGCAACAACTGCGGATATAATGAACCTGGAGTTTGACAACTACACATATAGTACACAACGAAGCAATGGTACTAGTGTAGAACTATGTGAAAGTGCAGACACTATTATAAACACAAGTTGTGAACATATACCAAACTTCAAAGAATGGTACGATAGAATCCCGTATGATAAGTTGGTTATATTACAAAGTAACAACTACTCTGAGTTACCTGAGCATGTAAATTCAAGTAACAGTTTAGAAGAGTTTGTAGATAGTGTTCCACTAATTGATACATGGTACACGGGCGAGATGGAACTAAGCAAGTATACAAGGTATATGGTAATTGGAATACGATAAACTATCAATACGTGAGCAACAAAAAGAATGTGCTAGAGCCTTGGCAACTATGAGTGCTACTAACAACAACATTCATCAATTCAACAAACAAGCCCATCACAATAGTCATAACTGGTATTCTGCAGTCATCAACTGGTATGTAGAACAGTATGGCGACTTACCCTCAAAGACTGGACCAGGACAACAAGTAAAGTTAATCCTGGACAACTAATGATTAATAGTATAACTACTGACGTTCCTAGCAGTTTAGATATTGAATGGGTAATTAACAATTACTGCAATTTTAATTGTAGTTATTGCACTCCTGACTTATATGGTAACACTAGTAGAGCATTAGATTTGCCTATAGCAGTTGAGTTTTTTAACACAGTACATCAACAACATCCAGGAATAAAAATGCTAAGTCTCAGTGGCGGAGAACCTACACTGTGGAAGCATCTACCTGAGTTTGTTGATAGTGTAGCAAGTGACTACTTCTTTCATATTATTACAAACGGTAGTAGAACACTTGACTGGTGGCGTAGATTCATGTATAATAGAAAGATAGACAGGATAACAATAAGTTTACATGTAGAGCAAATTGATTGGGATAAAACATTTGCCAACATAGAATTTTTACAAAACCAAACAGACTTAACTTTATTGGTATTACTAAAGCCAGGATCAAAAGAAATACTAGAACAATTTGTTAAACGCATAACTGATGCAAAAATAAATGCAAGTATAAAAATAAAACCATTAACCTCGCATGATAATAGAAGTGTGTACAACTATAACGAAGACGAAAAATTATGGTTACAAGACTTTAGTTACAACAAAGCAAACATAAATTCTTATAGTGGTATTGCTAAAAGACTTATAGTTGACGGTAAAGAGCATAGCATGAGTTACGCTTACAAACTTGTTGCAGGTGGATTAAATAACTTTAGAGGTTGGAATTGTAACTTAGGAAGTAGCCGAATGTTTATCTGGCACGATGGAAATGTGTTTCCTGCTACATGTAAAACGGCTATGCGTAAACCAATTGGCAATGTTTTTTCTAACACGTTAGAAGTTAAAACATCAAGTACAAAGTGTGCTGATGAGTTTTGTCATTGTGCACCTGATATTAGGATAACAAAAAGTAGAGATGTATAAACTAGAAGACATAAAACAAATACACTTAGAGGTTACACAAAACTGTCAAGCCTCATGTCCTATGTGCGATCGTAATATGAATGGCAAAGGTGTCAACCCGCATATTGATCTAAGCGAACTTAGTTTAGAAGACTGCGAAGCAATGTTTCCACCAGAGTTTATTGCACAACTAGATAGTATGTACATGTGTGGTAACTTAGGTGATCCTATTATAGCAAAAGACTGTTTACAAATATTCCAATACTTTCGTAAGCACAACCGAGACATGTGGCTAAGTATGAACACAAATGGCGGAGCACAAATACCAGCATGGTGGGCAGGACTTGCTAGTACTTTTAATCACAGAGGTGCAGTTATTTTTAGTGTTGATGGTTTAAAAGATACAAACCATATTTACAGACAAGGTGTTAGTTGGGACATAGTAGAACGTAACATGAGAGCATTTGTCAAAGGTGGTGGTAGAGCAAGATGGGACTTTCTTATCTTTGAACACAACCAACACCAAGTTGAACGAGCAAAAGCTCTTGCTATGGAGATTGGGTGCGAAAACTTTATTCCTAAGAAGACAGGTAGGTTTGTTACTGCAACTACACAACCTAAAGAAGAACATGAAGGAAGTAATAGAAAAGGCACCGAGTCAATTGAGCTTAAGAAGCCTGACGATAAATATGTTAATAAAGCTCTTACTACTCAGCAAAAATTAATTGAAAAATACGGCGACATGGACAACTACTATGACGCAGTTCCTATTAAATGTAAAGTTGCAAGTTCTGGAAATCTTTTTATTACTGCTGAAGGCATGGCAATGCCGTGTTGTTGGACTGCTGGTCGTATGTATAAGTGGTGGCATAAAGATCCTAGAGTGGAACAGATATGGGACTTCATAGATGCACATGGCGGCAAACAAGGTTTAAGTGTAATTGAAAATGGACTACCTGCAGTGTTTGACTCGGGTATATTTGACAGTATAAATGATAGTTGGAACAAAACAAGTTGTGCTGATGGCAAGTTAAAAGTATGTGCTATGAAGTGCGGTATTGAGTGGGATCCTTTTACGGAGCAATTTAAGTGATAAACAAAACTGAAGACAAAGACCGTTACAATGATATCAGCGAAACATTCTGTGCTTTGCCGTGGTTACATTTAAGTAGTAGACCAGATGGCAAGATGCGTACTTGTTGTACTAGTAATGCAAGTAGTGTACAAGATCCAGACAGTAGTAAAAAAGTAGGTGGCGGCGAAGTAGGTGTTGTTAAAAATAATGACGGTGTGCCTGCTAACTTTAATCACACAAGTTTAGAAGATGCTTGGAATAGTGACTACATGAAGAATGTACGCAAGATGATGTTGCGTGGAGAAAAGCCAGCACCTTGTTTAAAATGTTATAAGGAAGAAGAAGCAGGACATCTAAGCAAACGTAATTGGGAAACAAACTACTGGGGTAATAGATATAACTTACACGACTTAGTAGAAGAGACAGACATTACAGGAAAGATACCACCAAAGATACGTTACATTGATCTGCGTATGGGAAGTAAGTGTCAACTAGCATGTGTTATGTGTAGTCCACATGATAGCACAGGATGGATTAAAGAATGGAATAAAATCTATCCGCAAATAACAAATGAAAAATTAAAAAATACAAGTGCTTGGGATAACAAAGGTCGCAATGATGGTGCAAGTTATAATTGGCATAAAAACAATCCTAAGTTTTGGAATGACTTGTACGAACAGATTCCGCACATGTATCAATTGTATTTTGCTGGTGGTGAAAGTTTAATCATTGATGAACACTATGACTTGTTAGAAGAATGTATTAAAAATGGCTACGCAAAGAACATTGAGTTGCGTTACAATAGTAATGCAGTTGAATGGCGTGATGACTTGTTTGACTTGTGGAGTAACTTTAAACGTGTGAGGTTCCACTACAGTATAGATGCACATGGAGAACACAATGACTATATACGCTACCCAACAGATTGGAAACACCAAGAAGAAGTATTCTGGAAGTTGGACAATACTAGTGACAATGTAGAAGTAACAACTGCTACAACTATTATGGCACTCAACGTTGGATACATTCCAGAGTTTGTACAATGGAAAGTAGCACAGAACTTTCGTAAGATAAACAAATGGCCACTAGGAGCAGGAGGCATTAACATGCACTTTGCTTACTGGCCTCCTCAGTTAAATGTTAAAGTATTGCCGGCTGAAGTAAAACAAACTATAACAGACAAGTACGAACAAGAGTTTATACCTTGGATGATGGATAACTGGCAAAGTTTTACAGGAGTCAAAGAAGCAGGCCTAACAAAAGAACAATGGCTAAGTGCTCCATACGGAGTAAAAAGATTTCGTGGCATTATCAAGTTTATGAATGCTGAAGACTGGACACAACGGTTACCAGAAACAAGACAGTACTTAAACCTAGTAAACAAACAACGTGGATGGGAAACAAAGTTCCTTGAAGTATTTCCGTTGTTCAAGGAAGTGCTATGACAGAACTAAACATGGATAGGTTTTGTGTTGTTCCCTTTGTGCAGTTAAACACAAGAGGCAAAGGTGATGCACGAGTATGTTGTAGTATAGATGGATTAAACTATGGCATTCCAAAGAAACTAACACTTGATGAAGTTAATCCAAACACATACAATGGCAAGGATACAGAAGTATACAACCTACAACATGATGATATAAGTGACTTGTGGAACTCCGACTTCATGAAGGACTTCCGACAAAAGATGTTAGCAGGTGAGTATATACCAAACTGTGAGTTTTGTTATAGAATGGAGAACAGTGGACTTAGTAGTAAGCGACTAGGCAAGAATAAAATATTCTTAGAGCGTACACTTCCGTTTCTACAAGACTATGCAAACGCTAACGGGCATGTTGATAAAATGCCACAGTGGTGGGAGATACGTTTAAGTACAAAGTGTAACCTAAGTTGTATTATGTGTGCTCCAAGCCTGAGTACTATGATGTACAAGGAATATGCAAAGTGGCGTAAGGATGGAACAGGAAGTCAGTATACTAACGGAGCATTGGCTATTGCAGAAGATAGTGGTGAAGAGTTTTTAAGTAAGAGTGAGTTCTTTCGTGATCAAGTTACAAGTAACTTACAACATGTGTTGTACATGGAGTTCCGTGGCGGTGAAGTATTTGCAGACAAAGAAAGTATAGACTTCATTGAAGCAGTAAGTTATACAGAATATGCCGCAGGTATTACGCTAGACATTAGTACAAACGCTACACTTATTAATCAACGAATAGTAGATATACTAAACAGATTCAAAGGTGGTAAACTAAGACTAAGCATTGACGCATACAAAGAAGCAGATGAATGGATCCGCTATCACACAGACTGGGATGCCGTTATGTCTAGTATGAAGATAATGCATGGCTTACATTCTAAGTGGAAGTTCCTAACACAAACAACAGTACAGTTCTTAAACTGTCTAACCTTAGATGAACTAGTAGTATTCTTTAACGATTATATTATAGAACAACATGATGAAAGATTCTTCTTAGGCTTTACAAGTGTAAGAGGTAAGGATTGGTTGAGGCATGAGATGGTACCTAATGCAATACGTGAACCAGCAGTAGAACGTATGCGAGAACTAAAACGCACACTACCAATATTTCAAAGCACATGGAAGAACGCAGAACAACTTAACAAAGCAATGGATCAACTTATAAGTGTGTTAAGCGATACAGAATACACAGAAGAAGCAAAAGTAGAACTAGCACCAAAGGCAAGAAACTTTTTTGAAACACTAACACGAGTTCGCAAGAAAGATTACTTTGCAAAGTTTCCACACATTAATCAGAGTATAGCATGACTGAAGTAGATCATACCAAGCACACCCGATGCCCTATACCATGGATGAGTCAAAGTTATAGAGCCAACGGAGACATTAGAGTATGTTGTCAAGCACAACACGGACCTACTGGTGGTATACTTAAATCGCCAGACGGTAAAGTATTGAATGCTAGAGACAGTGACTTAAATGAAATACGCAATGCACCACTGGAGAAAGACATTCGAAGTTCAATGATGCGTGGCGAAAAACATGTAGAGTGTACACGTTGTTGGACTGAAGAAGACAGTGGAATGACTAGTAGACGTATTATAGAAAACAAACTATGGACCAAGGGTGGTTGGGATCAACTGCGTGAAGAAGACAAGTATACTTGGGATGAGTTGTTAGGACATACACAAGAAGATGGAACCATAGACACAGACGCTATTGGTAATAACTTCTTTGATGTACGCTTTGGTAACTTGTGTAATCTAAAATGTAGAATGTGTGGTCCAACTGACAGTAGTATGTGGTATGACGAACAAGTTAAACTATGGGGCAACACATACAAAGACAGTCACGGTACAGTTACCCTTGTACCTAATGCTAAAGGCAAACATGTACCTGAAGTAAATGTATATGACTGGCATGAAAGTGAACACTATTGGACACAAATGGAATGTATGATTCCAAACATACGCAAGTTATATATTGTAGGTGGTGAACCATTTATGATTGATCAACACTATGCATTCTTGCAAAAGTGTGTGGATGGTGGCTATGCTAAAAATATTATTGTAGAGTATAACAGTAATGTAACAAACATTCCACAACGTGCTTGGGAAATATGGAAACATTTTAAACGCATTGGTATTGGTGCAAGTATAGATGCTATAGGAGACTTAAACTATTACATACGTTATCCTAGTCACTTTGATAAAATATTCAGCAACTTGAAAAAACTAAGTGCCGCTGAAGGTAACTTTAGAATGTGGTTGGCAACAACTATTAACATTTACAACGTTTGGGTACTGCCAGAGATTATGAAGTTCTGGATTGAAAACACAATGCCAAGAGTAAATGATGATGACTTCAAACCAATTATGACTCCACACCCACTACATGGTCCACAGTTCTTAAACATGAGAGCATTGCCTTTGGCAGTCAAAGACAAGATAGCAGAAAAGTTTGAAACAGAACTACCACTAGTATACGACGTCATTGATGCTAACATTAGAAACAATAGTAGGAACCATCACAGCAAAAGACAAGCAAAACTAATACTTGACACATACAAAGACTTTATGTATGCCAAAGACTTTTCAGATAAACTATACAAGTTTTGGGAACACACCAACAGACTAGATAAAATACGCGGACACTACTTCAAAGATTACTGTCCTGAAATGTATGAGATGTTGATGGAACATGCACACCCAGACTCTTGTAAGGCACCTTATTAATGCACTACCTAAAGCCGGAAGAAATAAAATATCTACAAGTAGATCACAACAGTGGTTGTAACCTACGTTGCCCACAGTGTGCTAGAACACACGATGGTGCTACTATACCTGGCTTGAAGAATATAGATCTCACAGTGGAACACTACAAAGACTTCATTATACACACCCCTAACTTGAATTTTATTATGTTCTGCGGTAACTATGGCGAAGTGGTTGTAAGCAAGACCTTCTTAGAATGCCTACAATATGTAGTAGAAAACACCACTGCAAAAATAGTAATAGCCACTAACAGTAGTGCCAGAGATGAAAGTTGGTGGAAAGAGCTCGGTCTAATGCTAAAGGGTAGAGGAAAAGTTAACTTTAGCATAGACGGATTAAGCGATACAAATCACTTGTATCGTGTGAACGCAGACTTTGATAAGTGTATGCGTAACGCACAAGCGTTTATAGATGCAGGAGGGATAGCACGTTGGGATTACTTGGTATTTGCACACAACGAACATCAAGTAGACGGTGCAGTAGAACTAGCAAAGAACATGGGTTTCAAAGACTTTGCAGTCAAACTCACAAACCGTTTTGTCAACGACGAACAATATAGGCATAAGAAGGCAGCAAGTGAAAGTAGTAAAGTGGTAACACGAAAGAGTAGTTACACACTAAGCATGGCAAGTGATGCCAAGTATACTGCTAGTGGAGTAGATGATAACACCAATATCATCAACAAGTACGGCAGTTGGAACAACTATGTGAATGCTACCCCTATTAGTTGTAAGTGGCGACCCGGAGGGCAAATATTCTTAGACTTTGAAAACAGAGTATGGCCTTGTACTTGGACTGCAAGTGGATACTTGCATCACGGAGACAACACACAAAAGACACAAGCACTACAGTTGTTTGAACGCTACGGATCAGACTTCAATTGTTTGGACAACAAGAGTCTACCTGAAGTACTTGAACATGATTACTTTGCTCAAGACTTTTGTGCTAGTTGGAGTGGCACTATGACAGACGCTGTTCCCAAGTTGTTTGCTTGTGGAAGAACCTGTGGCACAGACTACAACTTCTCTAGTGCTCATGGTGCTAACAGAAGGATACTAGAACTTGACAAACTGGCACATTAAAGTATTAGACCTAGAGCCTAGTACACAATGTAATGCGGCTTGCCCTATGTGTGCAAGAAGTTTTCAAGGTGTGTTAAACAAGAACGTGCCTGTTGCCAATCTCCAAGTGAGTGCTCTACAAACACTA
>Ga0181389_1000331_pt1 | contig 19477 bp, 21 predicted proteins | sample 12SPOviralmetaG_FD_130121 | JGI IMG/M metagenome (GOLD analysis project Ga0181389, IMG submission 130121) | Marine viral communities from the oligotrophic San Pedro Time Series (SPOT) site, San Pedro Channel, CA, USA - 12 SPOT_SRF_2010-06-29 | ecosystem: Environmental > Aquatic > Marine > Strait...
AAACTATGGTTGCTTTAGACGATTGGGGTTCAGAAGACATGACTAAAGTAAACGCTGCAATATCAGCAGGAACTACATTCGTAGGTTAAAGGAGAGTTAAATGACTAGAGCAAGAGACTTAGCAAAGTTTAATTTAGATGGTCAAGCTGTTACTATTAATGAATCAAGTGCAGACCTAGACTTTAGAGTTGAGTCTAACGGTAATGCTAATATGCTATTTGTAGATGGAGGGAATAACCATGTTAATATAGGCAGTAGTACTGATGCAAATGGAGTATTAAATGTTTCAGATGGCACTAGCTTTTCTACAGGAATTACTGTTGAGAACACAGGTGACACTCATGGTAGTGTTATTGATTTTTTAAACAATAGCGAATCACCTGCAGATGGTGATTATGTTGGAGGTTTAGTATTTAAAGAAACAAATAGTGCAGGTGGTACGCATCAGTTTGCTAAAATATTTGGCATTGCTACTGACATAACAGATGGTACTGAAGATGGAGCACTAACTTTTGAAGTAAGTGCAGGGGGTGCTAATACTGCAGAATGTATGCGTATTAAAGCAGGTGGAGATATTCAAATTGGGGAAGGTGACATATTCTTTTCTACAGCAGGAAAAGGTATTGTCCTTGGAGCTACCAGTAACACAGATGCTAACACATTAGAAGATTATGAAGAAGGCACAGTAACTTTGTTAGTGAAGGGTGCGAATAATGACCCAAGTGCAACGCAAAATTTAACAGGAAAGTATGTAAAGGTTGGTACTTCTTGTCATTTTCACGCACAGAAAGTAAGTAATTTAGATACATCAGGTGGTGTAGGTCCAATGTATTTAACAGGCTTACCCTTTGCTTCTGTCGGAAATGGAATAGCAGTACTTTTTAGTTACAAAGCATTAAGTTTTACAAATAATCCACAAGGTCATATTGGAGCTGCTACTATTTATATTTATCAAAATATTTCTGGAGCAGTTGCAACTACAGTTAATATCAATGCGACAACTGGTTGTACGATGGAAATTTCAGGCACAATCGTAACTGCATAATAATTTTTAAAGGAGATAAAAAATGGCAAATGGCGATATTACAAAAACAATAGAGTACGACAAAATAGAAGTAGTACACGGTTGGGGTATACAAGTGCGTCAAGCAACTGTTGTATGGGAAGAACAATCTGACGGTTCTAAAAAAGAACTTACTCGTTCTTTTCATAGACATGCACTAGCACCGTTTATTTCATTAAAAGATGATGATGGTAAATGGACGCACACAGCGACTGACATATCAGGCGAACATGCAAGTGTTCAAGCCATAGCTAATGCTGCTTGGACAGATAGTGTTAAAACAGCGTTTAAAGCTAATCAAGAAGCCTTACGTTAATAAGGAAAATTAAATGACACAAGAATCAAAAGTAATAAACATAGACGGTAAAGAGTACAAAGAGTCTGACCTCAATCAAGAGCAGACATACTGCATACGTCAGATACGTAGCTTACAGAATAAGTGTGAGTCATTGAGATTTGAGTTAGACTCATCACAGATGGCACTGCAGTTTGCTACAAGTAAACTTATATCGTCTTTGACTACATCTGAAGATGATGATGTTAAAATAGCAAACTAAGGGAGCAAGACCATAGACCCTATTAGTATAGCTTTAGTATCATTTACCGCCCTCAAAAAAGGTATAGCGTTAGGTAAAGACCTTTCAGCTATGGGCAAAGACCTCAACAAAGTTTTTGATTTCATAGATGGAACGAAAGCTGCACAGAAGTCTGGTAATAAAAATGACCCACTCTCTGATTACATTGCCTATGAAAAGGCACTGGATATGGAGAAGCAACTAGAACAGGTCATATGGGAAACCAGAGGGTCAAAGGGTGTAGCTACATTTAAACGCATGAGAGCACAAGCTACAGAGCGAGATAGGCAATCTAAGTACGCATCAATTAAAAGACGTAATCAGATAGTTAATGTACTCTCTATTATATTTGGTATAGTTGTATTTGCAGGTGGTATAGTGGGCATGATATTCTTAGCTAAGTATTTACAGGAGTTACAGTAGTATGGAAATAAGCCCTATAATATTTTGGAATGTCGTACTAACACTTATAATAGCACCTGCCTTCTGGACATTTAGAAACCTCATGCAGGAAGTTAAACGCATAGACATACTCCTTAATAGAACAAGAGAAGATTATGCTACTCGTAAAGAAATGAGAGATGACATGAAGTTAGTTGTTGATGCACTACACAGAGTAGAAGATAAATTAGATAGAGTATTGAGCAAGGAATAAATGAATGGCAGTACAAGTAGATTTTAAACCAGAGGCAAAAGAACGAATAGCACGGTCTATGGGATATAATGGAGACATGTCTAAGTTTCCTGCTTTCCTTGCAAGTGACCCATCTAAACAACACCTTATGGAACGATACAAAAAGTATGCAGGTGGTATGATTATGAAAGCTGCTAAAGGTGTTAGTGTTAAAAGAGATGTAAAAAGAAATTCTAGGGGTAAAAAAACTGGAATATCTAAATATAGCATAGTTATACCAAAAGCAGTAAGAGCACAAGCTGAAGCTGCAGGAGTTTTAGACCAAGTATTAACTGCTGCTAGAGCAGGTAGTGGCAGAGGCAGTGGTAAAAGAGAAAGAGCTAATGAAGCTGTGGCAAATATTAATGCCATACTTGCAGGAGCACAACAACCTGCAGAACCTGCTCCACCACCACAAATGCAAACAATGCAAGTTGCACCGCCTACTACCTCTGCTCCACCTACAGACCCTGTTACACCTGCAGACCCTGTTACACCACCACCGCCACCGCCACCTGCTGATTTAGGTAGTCAGATGGCAGCTAACACAGCAGGAACTCTACCAGAGGCTGCTGTAACGACAGCAGAAAATATACAATATAATGAAAATCAAGCCATTGCAGCAGGTACAGGTGAAGTTGGTGCATCTCCCACAGCAACTGCAACAACTGCGACACAAGCAGCACCAGTAACAACACCTACACAAACAGATGCAGCTACTATAGAGGCAGAACGTGTTAAGGAAGGTACAGATGCTGCATTAGGTCAACTTACAACGGAACAACTTAATCCTGACGATCCACGTTTACAGGTAGATGCACAGCAACAAACAGAATCAAGTGTGTCAGACTTAGAGGCAGCACAAGGTGAAGCTACTACTATTGATCCTGATACTGCACCTAAACGTGTTGTGGGTGACGATGAGCTTGTGGGGGGTAAAGACTTCTCAGGTTCTACTGTTGACATGGACAGAGTAGGTGAGACTTTTGGCACAGGAGAAGTAAAGGCAGCATCTATAGTGGACGAATTAGGTTCTCTTATGGCTGACTTTGAGGGTGGAAATGTACCTGTTTGGGCTAAAGGTGCAATGCGAGTAGCAAGAGAAAACATGGCAGCAAGAGGTTTAGGTGGTTCATCTATTGCTTCACAGGCTATCATACAGGCAGCAATGGCATCTGCTCTACCTATAGCACAAATAGAGGCAGGTAATAAACAGCAGATGGCTTTAGAAAAAGCTAAGTATCGTGCAGAGTTTATGAAGATTGACTTTGACCAAAAGTTTCAAACTAAAGTTATTAATGCAACTAAAGTTGAAAATGCAGCAAACATGCAATTTAGTGCAGACCAACAGATTACATTGGAAAACAGTCGTACTGTAAACACAATGAATTTACAAAACTTGTCTAACAGACAAAGCCTTGTATTGGCAGAAGCTAGTGCTTTAGCTAACCTAGACATGGCTAACCTCAACAACAGACAACAAGCAGAGGTAATGAACGCACAAAACTTCTTGCAGGTTGATATGGCTAACATGAGCAATAGACAACAGGTTGAGATGTTTAAGGCACAGCAACGTATAGGTGCATTGTTTTCTGACCAAGCAGCAGGTAACGCAGCAAAACAGTTTAATGCTTCCAGTGAAAATCAAATGGAGCAGTTCTTTAAAAATTTACAAACGCAAGTGCAACAGTTTAATACATCACAGACAAATGCTATGCAACAGTTTAATGCAGGACAGGAAACCTCTATATCACAGTTTAATACACAGATACAAAATCAACGTGACCAGTTTAATGCACAGAATCAACTTGTAATAGCACAGTCTAATGCACAGTGGCGTAGACAGATTGCTACGGCTGACACCGCAGCTACCAACAGGGCAAATGAAATAAATGCACAAAATGCATTAGCAGTATCACAACAGGCTTATGCTAATTTATGGCAAGAACGAGCAGATAAATTAAAAATGGCATGGGAAAGTGCAGAAAACTCTGCTCAACAAGCTGCAGCACTAGCATTACAAGAATCTAAAAATGAAGCAGACATTAAAATAGCTAATATTGCACAAACAGGAAGTGCTGTAGGATTGCTAGGAGATGCATTAGGTTATATGAGTGGATAAAAACATGGACAAAGATTACACTAAAAAAATGTACAAGACTATTAATGAACTTATTGAGTACTCAAAGGGTACAGAAGAAAAATTACCTGCGTCAAAAGGTTTATTAAATAGAACAAGTAGAGGAAGAAGTACTGAAGATGTTGATGTAGATGCTCCCTTACTAAAAGTAGTAGAATATGTAAAACAGTTTAGAAAAATGAGAGAAGGATTAAAAGATGGTTGAACAAGTAGAAGGAATGTTTGATGAACCCATTGCAGGAGAGTCTTTAACTGCAGAAATGGGAGCTTTTCCTTGGCAAAGACCATCGCAATTTTCTACAGTAGACGAAGTTGTAATGTATTACTCTGACAGACTTAGTGAACAAAAAATATCTGATGGTTTAGTAGCTGTTTTAGATAGTGGTATAAGTGTAAAAACATTAGTTAATTCAATGGTAAACCATAGTGTAATGAATGGTGTTCATAATATAGATGCAGGTATGCTTGTTACTCCTGTTGTGTTAGAAATGATGATGTATTTAGCCGATAAACAGGGTGTTGTTTATACAACAGGACTAGAAGAAGATAAAGAAAACCCAATAGTTAAAAAGGCTATGATGAATAAGGTATTAAATAAATTTAAAAATCAAGAAAACGTCGAAGAAGAACCAGAAGAAATACCTGTTATGGAAGAACCCATGACTCCTAAAGGATTAATGGCTAGACCTGTTCAAGGAGAAATGTAATGTTAGGAAATTTACTATTAACTTTTGGTGCTAATTACTTTAAAGGAAAAGCTAGAAAAGAAAAAGAAAAAAGAGATTTAGCAGAAGAAAAACTTGCTGAAAAAAGACGCATGGATAATGCCATAACTTTGTTTGAAACTAAATTAGGTATACAGGCAGAAGCAGATGCAAAAGCAAACCGACTAGCTGAAGAAGAAGCCAATACCAAAAAATTTAAGGAATTAAAATTTATTTTTAAAGATGACGCTACAAACATGGCAGACTATTATGGCGTAGATACCGCTTTACAAATAGGTCAAAATATGCAAGAACGAGCTATTAATTCAGGTCAATCTGTAAAAGATATGTACAATATAAATAGAATAGAAAATGTACAACCTAATATGGATACATTAAAAGGCATAGCGGAAGATAATAGAGGTATAACAGTACAAACAACAGACGCATTTCAAACTGCAACATTTACAGGAATAGACTCTTTTATAAAGGACAAAGAAATAGAATTAGCAGAAATAGCTAGTACAGGAGTAAATATAGACGAAGATGAAGAGGCTCAAAAGGCAATGGACGCAATAAGAGACTATAAAAAAATTGCAAATATAACAGCAGTTCCTAAAGGTGGGTTAACAGAAAGTCAATTAACACCTGCTAAAAATAGACTAGAAGAAATAGCTCTTGGATTTTTTCCTGATTTAGGAAAAATATACACACGTGAAGAAGGATTTAGACCTCCAACTGAAACTGCCGATAAAGTAAATAAAGAAATAAGACTTTTTAATAACGTGGTAACACAATATTTAACTGAATACAACGATTTATTAATTACACAAAAATTAGATTCTGCAAATGCTTTTGCTCAAATTCAAAAACGAATGGAGCAAGAATTTAAAAAAGGTTCATTTGCTATAAACTCACCCAATACAGAGTTAGATTTAGGAAACATGTCAACAGAAAAAACAACACGTGTAGAAGAAATAGTTAAAAAATTAAAAAGTACAAATGATACAGATCAAGTTAAAATTTACAAACAACAGTTACTAGCTTTAGGAGTACCAGAAGTAGAAGTGGATAATTTTTAATTATGACCGAACCTTTATACCATTTATACAAAGATGAAAATCTTACTAAAGAAAAACTTATGCAGAGTAAAGGTTTTATTAATGATGCTACGTCATTTTTAATAAAAAGAGAAAACTATGAACTTGAAGATTTAGAAACAGATGAAGAGGTTTATGATGCGTACATGGAACATTTTCGTGTACAAAATGTAAATGAAGCTACAGCTTTACGTGATTTAAACTACGCAAATCGTGCAAACGATGAGGACAAAAAACAATTTGCTAGGTTAATGGACACATATGACCGTATGGACAGTGATTTTGGTCTTAAAGCAATAGGAGACTATGTAGGTGGTGTATTTACTGCTCCCTCGACATACGCAGGTATGTTTTCTTTTGGTGCAGCTAAAGTAGGTGCAGTTGCAGCTAATCAAGGAGTTAAGCTAGGAATACGACAAGCATTAAAAACTGCAGGTTTAAAAAGTGCCGTTGCCTCTGCAGGTGTTGAGGCTGTGGGTGCAGGTACTACAGTATTAGCACAGGAAAAAACTAGAGTGCAAACAGGTATTAAGGAAGAAGTTGATCCATTTGCAGTAGGACTAGCTACAACTTTAGCAGCTACAGTAGGTGGTGGCTTTGGTGCGTTTACAGGAACACAACGAGCTATGAGTTCTAACAAAGCACAGTTTATTGTTAATGCAAACAAAGAAGTAAAAGAACAGATAATAAAGAAAACATTTAAAGAAACATCTGAAAAAGTATTTACAAGCGATAAAACTAAACAAGCTGCAACGGATTTTGAAAATGAATTAAATTTAAGTTTAAAAGTAGAAGAACTTATGGACGCAGACAGTGCTTTAAGTAGGGGTGACGCTGCAGCCAAAGCAAAAAAAATATTAAAAAAAGAAACACCTGTAAAAGAAACTGTAGCACCTAAAGTGTCTGTTAAGATAGAAAAACCTACAGAGTTATTTAAAGAATTAGAAACTAAACATGAAGCAACATGGAAAACTTTTAATCCTAAAAATATAGGTGGCGGTAAAGTAATGGGAGATGTTTTATATGTTCATTCATCTGCAGAGGATTTACTAAAAAAGTTTGACCCCTCTTTAGATTTAAAGAAAATAAAAGAAAATGCATTTTCACCTGAAAATATAGAAAAAGCTGTAGAAAAAATTAAACTTGAAAAAAATGAAATTCCAGACTTAAAAAAATATGATATAATTAAGTATGATAAAAAAACTAAATCAATATCTTTTCTACATTCTCCAAATTGGAATACAGCACCTGAACCGTCCTTATCTCTTTCTTTTAATCCCAATGCGTTAACTAAAATTCGTAATTACGTTAATCCTGAAAATAGACCAGTGTATCATCATAAATGGATGTTTGTAAAACCGTCCTATCAAGGATTTGATTACACAGCTAGTGTACAAAGGTCAGTAGATTGGAGAAATAAATTTCCTGATATTAAATCAGATGCAATAGGAATACAGAGTAAATGGAATGTTTTTTCAAAACAATTAAAAGAAGTTGCTGAACAATCTATTGATAAACCATACGTTAGAAAAACGTATACAAAAGACGATATAAAAAATGTTGTACCTAATTGGTTTAAAGAAGACCCAACGGTAGATGTAAATATAAAAGTAGAAGACGCAGGTAAAACAGCAATAAAAGGACAAACAGAAAAAACATATAAAAAAGTTGAACAACTTATAAATACTAAAGGCAAAAAAACATTAGACTATGGTGCAGGTAGGGGTATTGGAGCTAAACAAATAGGAGCAGATACATATGAACCTTTTGTGGATATAAGTCCTACGTATAAAGTAAGTAAAGATATAGCAAGTGAATCTTATGACAGAATTACAAATCTAAATGTATTAAATGTAGTAAAACCAGAAACACGTGACGAAATAGTAAAAGAAATAGGCAGAATATTAAAACCTAAAGGTGAAGCTGTAATATCAACTAGAGGGGGAGATGTATTTGGAGATAAGGCAAGACCTGTTAAAGGAGTATTAGGTGATGAACCTATGTCTGTAATTACAAGTATGGGTACATATCAAAAAGGTTTTAAGCCTGACGAATTGCTTGAATATGTATCTGATGTATTAGGAAATGGATACAAAGTAGAAACAGTAACAAATGTAGGTAAAGCAGCAGTAAAAATAACAAAAAAACCTCAAGCAAGACTACCTCTTAAAGAAACTATACCTGAAGCATTAGAAAAAGGTGCAGAGGTTTCTAAAAAACTTACAACAAATGTTGACCAAATGGAAATAAAAAACATTGCAGCATTTGCTTCTGAAATAGATGAAGTAATAGGTGACTCTGTAGGCATACTAAAAGGAGCAGAGCGTTTTACTTCACGTTTAGTAAGAGCTTTAGAAGGTGGAGTAGACAGTCAAAGAGTTTTAAAAAGTGCAGACCTAAACAGGATAATGGATAAGTACGGACTAGACGTATCTGACTTAGCACCGCTGTTAGCACACCAAGTTTCTGAAGCTGCAAGTCTTATGGGTAAAGTCAGTAGTTTAAGTAAACAAGGTAGAAAAGAAGCAATAACTATATATGACAATCTTAACAGAGGACTTAACACTATAGATGAAGCACTAAAAGAATCAGGTATGGGTACAGCAACATTAGCACCTAGAAGAGTATTAGAAAAACAATATGGGCAAGAGTTTATGTCTGCTTTTGGTAGAGGTGTTGCTCATATAAGTAAAGCACGTGTAGGTTTAATGACTGTACAACTTGCCACAACAGTAAGAAACACAACTAACGGATATATGCGTAACTATATTTATGCTATGGACAATCTTGGAACAGGTGCAAGTAATATTGTTTCAGGAACAACTAGAAACATTATAAACTTTGCAAAAAGTCCGACAGTAAAAGAAGAGGCAGACACAGCGGTTAAATTAGGTGTAGCACAATTAAAATCAAGTTTTGACGCATTTATGTTAAAAGATTTACATTTGGGCATGACCAACGGTAATACACAGGCACTGTTTAGATTACTTGGTGACGTTAAGGGAAAAAATAAAGATGTCGTAGCTGTGTTATTACGTGGTATGGGAGACATATCTAAAACAACAGGAGAGGAAAGAGGTCTTATAGGATTAGCAAGAACTTTTAATACTCTTAATACTATGTCAGATAATTTATTTAAACGTGCTATATTTAGTAGAGAAATAGACAAATTAATTAGAGCTAATCCAAAAAGATACACCACTAAAAAAATAGGAGCATTTGACGAAACAGGTGCTATTGTAGCAAAAAAAGTAGATGAAGATGTAGTTATTAAAAGTTTAGACGATTTGTTAAAAAAAGGAAGATATGATCTACTAGACCCTGAAGATATATCAAAAGCAATGTCAGAGGCTTTTGAATTTACGTATCAAACAGGTGACTTTGCAATGAGAGAAGGTGTTGCAAATGCATTTTTTAAACAGGTAGTAAACTTTGGTTCATCTCCATTAGGTTCTACGGTAATACCATTTCCACGATACCTAGTTAACCAATTTAGATTTTGGTATTCTCATGCACCTATATTGGGAAGTTTAAATGTAGGGGGAATATTAAATGGAGCAGGTCGTAAAGCAGGTCAAAAAGGACTTATAGATGTTTCACCTGAAGCATTTGGAAGACAGTTAGGTGGAGCAGCAACAATAGGAGCACTATACGCAGCACGTGTAAATAATGGAGATGAAAATACTGGACCATATGAGTATATAGAACCTGTTTCAGGAGATTTAGTAGATGGTAGGGCTATGTTAGGACCATTTACTGTTTATGCTTTAGTTGCTGATGTTCTTTATAGAATGTTTCCAGATATACACGGTAATGAAAAAGTATCAGACATTAAACCTTATACAACAAGAGAATTTATGGAAGCAGGTTTAGGTGGTCTTGGTAGAGCAGGTACTGGACTATGGCTTATAGATTCTTTTGTAGATATTTTTCAAAGTCCTGACTCTGTACAAGAACAAAACATACAGAAAAATTTAGTTAAGTATGCAGGTAATGTTGCTAACACATTTTTTGTAGGTGCAGGTATGATTAAAGATGTTGTAAGACAGGTAGACCCTGATATTTTAGAACTTCCAAGTAATGAAGATGTTGACTTTTTTAAATATTTTTTAAAACAAACTTTTCGATCTTTTCCAATAGCAGTAGATGAAGACAGACCTAGACTAGAATCTCCAACTAGAGGTTCAGGTGTAAGAGCATTTAATCCCATCATAAAACAATTTACAGGTCTAACTCCCAAAGAAAAAAGAACAGTCATAGAAAACGAGTTAAGTAGATTAAGATTTGATTATTTTGAAACTGTGCCAAAAGCAATTAAAGGAGATGGACCTGCTACAAATCAAATGCGTGGCGAAATGGGAAGATTTATGGAAAAAGATGTGTTTAATTATGTAAACAGTGATGACTACAAAAGTATTGATAGCGATGTTTTAAAAAGAAGAAATTTAAAAATAGTAGTTAATTTTTATAGGTCGAGAGCTAGAGACAACGCTATAAATCCTGACCATGCCGTTACAGATAGAGATTTTTTAGATAGGCAAACAGCTAGATACAGAGATTTTAGTAAGAGCAAAAGAAAAGAAATAAATCAAATATATCAAGAAATAACACAATCTAAAAAAGACATACTTGAAGATGGTGAAATGATGATGTTACCCTATTTAGAAGAGCTATTAAATGAACAATCTCCTAAACTAAACTAACTACCTACTATCGCCACTACCACTTATCATACCTCGTTTTCTTCTATCTTGCAACTTTGTTTCATTCTCTGATGCAATCTTGCCAAGAGATATGCCCAAGTCATCTGCTAGTACGGCACAGTACCATAGCACATCGCCTATCTCACTTGCTATATTTTCTTTCCATTCCTTTGGTAAAGAACTTGTGCCATCCCTCACCAACTTTTTAACCTTATTAGCTACTTCACCTGCTTCCCCTGCAAGTCCTAGTGCAGGGTAAAGTATCTTATGTGTTGCAGGATAAATTGCTGTTGTCTTTGCTATCCTTTGATACGAATTAAAATCCATTGAATATTTCCTTTCTAACCAACCATTAACTTCATCTTGTAGTGCTTTCTCATGCTCTGGCAATAGACCTGTTCTGCTCATACTTCATTACCTTTCTCATCTTCTCAAAATAGGCTTTGTTAAAACCTCTCTCCCATTCACGATACTGCATCGTGTCCTTGTGAAAGGGATTGGCTACCCTACCACGATGAAAGTCATCTACACCTCTTTTGTACTGTATAATTAAAGGTGCATCATACTTACCTAAGTTATGTCTAGCTCTATTGTTTTTCATGTCATGCTCCTATATCTACAATTTCACACACATCACCACTGCAAGCAAAGGTTTGACTACCTGCTGTGGTGTCTTCTTTTTCGTAGTCCATTAACCTATTCCAATCTATATTCTCAGGACTACTTTTTAACATAGCATTGTATTCTTCCTTTGTACAGTCTTGATAGGGTGCTTGTTGATAGACATGATCTGAGTGTGGTAAAAATGACACACCTGACATTTCATTAAAATACCTATAGACAAATGCACCTACGTCCATCCATTCATGGTCACGTACTGTAACGGTACAGCTAGGTTTATGCTCACACCATTCCTGTTGATACATAAGCCACATAGTTAATTGATCTACTGCTGACATATCATTACGTGTAGTAGAGTTGTCAGGTGACTTCATAGGAAAACTAAACACCGTAGTTGCATCAGGCTTCATAACGTCAGGTTCATTTGGTACACCCATATCAATCATAAAGTTAGTGAGTGGGTCTTTGTTATCCCCACGTACAGTTCTAATGTAATAGTTACTGTGTCTAGCATGTATGCCACTTGCACTGTCACATAATTGTGACACTGTGCCACTAGGTTTAACGCAGGTAATAGCTGTTGACTGTGGTATGTTCCACTTCTTAGCGTACTCTTTGTTTGTGTCCACAGCTACCTGTCTTAACATTCGTAATCTATCGCAAAGATATTCGTCTTTGCCATTGGTTAAAACATTATCCATGATACCTGTAAGAGATACACCCAAGAGTCTTTCTTCTTCTGTGTTATCTGTCCACACTTTTCTAAGGTAAGGAAACTTAGTAAGTGTAGCTTGTGCTGTACCTAAGATAGTGGCTAATCTAATCTTACGAGACAGTTCTTTGTTAGTATCTGTAGCACGTATAACTACCTCAGTTAAGTTACAAAACTGACCACCTGTACCGTGAACTGCCTTACCAGTTTTTTCATCAATTCTAGGTCCACGTAAAATTATCTCACTACATGGGTTTGTGCCAAACTCATAGTTAGGGTTTCTTCTACCATTTTTCTTAGCCTGTTTCTGTGCAGCTACTCTGTTAAAGATACCACGCTCACCAGACTTAGACTCAATCAGAGAAGTCCACTCACGCATAAAGGTCTCTGCATTTGGCTTGTCTGTGTAGCTCACAGAGTTATTAGACAATGCCATGTGAGGTGCAGTCTCGTACCAGTTACCTGTCTTTGCCTGTCTCATTCGTATGTCTGATAGGTTACTTAATGAAATCATAGCTGATCGACGCACACCACCTACGACTACTACCTCACCTATCTTACACATAAGACTGTGACAGTCGTAGCTTGTTAGCTTCTTACCTGCACTGTTAGTAAACAAATTAATTGTAAAGTTAAACAAATCAACAAGAGGTGCAGGTCCACTAGCTCTACCACCAAAGGTTTTAAGCCTAGCTCCTGCAGGTCTAACTTTACTGACGTTGTACGTGGGTATCTCTCCTGCATACAGTAAGGCAATCAGTTGACGTAATCCTTTAGCCCACCCTTCTTTACTGTCTTTAATAACTATTGTAGTGTCGCTTTTAAACAACTTCTCTGGTATCTCTGGTAGTTTGTTTATGTATTCTCGTTCTACTGAGAAGCCTACGCCTGTACCACAGAGTAAAATATACATAGCTTCATCAAAACATTTAGGGTCATCAATAGATAAATAACTACAGTTGTATCCTGCTGTATTATCTCTGTCTAATGCCTCTCCTGCAGTCATTAGTGCTCTCATAGATGGCATAACTTCTAACCCTAGTATAGCCTGTTCTATATCTGTTTTATCCTGTTTAGAAAACTTAACCTTATCGTGCATATAGTCCACGTAGCGTGATACAGTCTCACCCCATGTTTCTCTACGTCCTTCTTCGTCTAGCCATCGTGCATAACGTGACGTAGCTATAAAGTTTTGATAGTCTGTTGGTAGCATATTGTTCATGTTTGTTACTCCGTAATAGTTTTAATTGAATGTATCTTAATACCATCTATATCATAGATGTGTTGCTCTAAACTTTGTTCTATTTCTTCATTGACCATTCCATCAGCAGGTACAGGATACTCTTCCTCGTCAATGTCAAGAACTAAAAATACTTTAACTCTCATCGTCTTGTTTCTCTGCAATTAATAACTCAAGATACCAGTTGGCTTTCTTTAAGTCCTCTATACCATTCTTGTATCGGTATCTCCATAGATACTTCATTACGTTACCCTGTAGGTAATACTCAAAGCCCTCTCCTGTAGCTGCACGTAAAGCATCTATACATTCCACACCGTACTGATTGTAGTGTGGTGGGTGATTTACCATATCTTCATTTACAGTTTTTCCATTTATTGTTAGTGTATCTATATTTATATCGTCATCAAATATTTTCATACTATGCACTCCCATCTGTGTTACTATTAAAGTTTAACTTTATCACATTTCCTTCTCTTGTCAATACTCTTTTATTTATTTCTTGTGTTTCTTTTATAAAGTATCTATGTACCTTATTTCTAAATTCTACGTCTTGTTCCATCAAGGGAACAGTTGTACAAATTAAATTACAAAATTGTAACAGGCTATTGTAGTCATCTTCATGCAAGAAATCTTGGTCAGCCATAGTTATGCCTACCCTTATCTCTCCTGTCCATCTAAAGTTTTCATCTAAAGAAGGTGACACAGTTATTATAAAGTCTTCATCTTCAAAATCTATCATTACTTTTTCATCTGTCATTTGTATTTCCTTTTTATTTTAGTACCAGAAAACTTTATAAACTTAGGATACTTGTCTTTGCCTTTTTCTTTTAACCATTCTTCAGGTATAATTCTATCGTAGTAATCAAAGTCGTACTTATTGCACCACTGGTAGTATCTAGTCTTAGCTCCCTTGCGTAGCTTACGGTTACTGTTCTCAAAAACAAAACGTATATCTAAATGAGGGTGTTGCTTTTTAATAGCAAGATGTTTCTTCCTATCTGCTGCGGTAAACATACCCTTTGTTTCAATTATAATTCCGTTGTACAGCACGAAATCTGGTGTATATGTTCTGTAAGTTAGGTCTTCCCACTCTATCTTTACCTTTTCGTATTTATACTTTATAAATAAATTGTCTAGGTATTGGGCAGTCTTTAACTCTAGTCCACTACGGTATCCATACTTTCGTGCTGCAATAAATTGTTTAGCGTCCACTATGCAAACTCTTCCGACATAGTTATATAGGACACCATCTTAGGTGATTTAGCCTGTGACTTTACAGCAGGTCGTTCAGTTAAATCCCAACAGGATTGTCTGTACGAACAAAACCTACAGCCACTGTTTAATACTGTATTACCAGTTGGTTTACCTCTAAAGTATTCTTCAACAGGCTCAAAACATCTTTTAAATACATTACTCTTTACAGTATCTACAGTATTTTTAATCTTGTCTAGTTCGTCCTGTTCATTTACAGAAGATGCAGGTACATACTTAAAATCACCTGTTGCTTTATTGACTACCCACCAACCACCAAGTTTTTTCTTGGCAGCTTTGGCATAGCCGACTAACTGTGCTATATAACCAAATGAATCTCCACTTGCTAGGTCTTCACAGCTAGAAAACTTATTACGGTATGACCAATCGGATGCCGACTTAACATCATCAACAGCACCGTCAATAACAAGATCATATGTTCCATTAATATTATCCTCTCCCAAGTCCAGAGATACCTGTTCAGAATCTTCATATTTTACACCTGCTTCCTTTAGGATACCTTTAAATACAGCTTCCACTATATCTCCTAGCATCATGTTCATTACAAAGGTTGTGGGTTTAGGGAGTGCCTTCTCTGGCTGATTCTTGTCAAACCAAAGTTGGCATGTTGGTCTACCTATGTTGGACATACGTAGCTTAAACTCATCTCTCTTATTACCACCGCCAAACTGACGTTGCATTGCGTCCATTACGTCCTGTCCTATCTGCTTAACGGTGTCCTCAGAGATAGAGGACTTTCCGTTTGCAGCATCAGACATGTACTGATGGATAGCTAGTTCAGCTTTATGTTTCAATGTGGTATCTCATCTGTATCAATGTCAATGAAGTCTTCAACCATTTCCTTGTCAACAGTCTCATGCTTACCAATGTTCTCTGACCAAGAGTTGAGTATGTAGGTATTATAATTCTCAACCCAAGACATAAGATTACCAAACATTTCTTGATCCTCTGGTAATATGTCTAGTGTTTTAGTCATGTCCAGTGTGGGTGCAGGTGTATAAAATATATTACCATTATTCATTTTATTAGACTGCGTATCAAGTGTAATAACATGCTGTACAGGTAATCTTTTAGATTTAGCTAGGTCACTGAAACATTTACCAACAGACTTAAATGCATCCCTGTTGTCAATCTCCCATATAAAAGGAACGTCCTCTGCAACATTATTTACAGCATTACCCTGTTCATCTGTAGGATTCGTGAGTGTAATATTACCAAACACAACACGTACACGTTTGACTGCCTTTATCAAGTCCTTTGTTTTCTGTGGCAGTGAGTTAAAGTCATCAATCCAACCAGAGGGTTTACCACAATTAAATGTACCGTCATTGTCCTTCAGATCAATGTTTAGATTATCAGACATGACAGTTTTGACATATCTGTTCTTCTCTCCACCTGTACCCATAACGTACTTCTTGTACATAAACCGTTGCATAAAGGGTCGTATAGTAGCACCTGTTCCATAGTAGGACGCACCATTTGGTATGTCTAGTTTGTATGTACCACCCTCGACAACTTCCACATTTACCTCTTTACCTTTTACTTCTGTCTTACCCATCAGTGGTGAGTGTTGTATTTTTACCCTTGCAAGATTACTTTGTTTACTTGCAGTGGCAGGTCTTTCATTAGCAATGCCCATAGCTTTAGCCATTGTGTCATAGTCATTTGTATTAATAGTTTGTAAGTCATTTATCATATATATTTTCTCCTTTTATAAAAGTCAGATTTATAGTTATATCATATAACATCTTTAGTGTCAAGCCAATTATTTCCTATTTTTGCCTCTAGCATCAAAGGAACATTGAAGTCTATATCCCATTGATTATCAATAAGATTTTTGAGTACATCATTTGTTTCACTTATAATATCAATCACTTGACGTACCTCATCTGGGTGTACATCAACCACTATGGAATCATGTACCGTATTTACTATACAACTGTTTAATTCTTTCAGTAGTTTATCTATGTGAAGCAGTGCAATAGGCACGATGTCTGCCGTAGCAAATGACTGCACAGGGTAGTTTTTTATTTGAGTGAAGTGCGACACTGTGCCATTGCGTCTTCTCATTACGTCAGGAAATGCAAACTCTCTACCTGACGGTGTACATATCTTGCCTGTGTTTAGTGCTTCATTTGCAAGTTTTGTATGCCACTTGGCAATACCGCTGTACTTCTTAGTAAACTGCTCATAATACTTAGCTTCAGCAGGTGTCCTACCATACCCACTCGCACCATACAAAGGAGCAAATGTATGAGCCTTGGCTTCCTGTCTGGACGTAGGCTGACCACCTTCCGTAATCACTTTAGCTGTGTAGGCATGTACATCAAAGCCTGTAGACACTTCCTTCATAGCTATCTTGTCCTGTCCTAAGAACGCAGCAACCCTAAACTCTAGCTGTGCAAAGTCAGCTTCCATAATCTGTCCATCCTTCCAACGTGACACAAATACCTTCTTCACAGGAAATGTACCACCTCTAGGCATGTTCTGCATGTTGGGGTCAGCACCACTAAACCGTCCTGTACTGGTACGATGCTGTAGTAGTCTTACATGTAGCTTGCCATCTGTCTTTGTGTATGTAGATATACCATCTATAAAACTAGAAAGGTAGGTATCCACAGCAGACAGTCTACGAACATTGCGTAGGAAAGTGACTGCATCTGGCATATTACGTGCTTTAGCCATGCTTTCTAACAGTTCTATGTTACCTTTGCTTGTACTAAAACCGTTAGCACTTACCCACTTTGAGTTTGGTGCATTAAACTTTAACCCTGCCACAGCATTAGGTATGTCATTAAATATATAACCAATAGCATTACAATCAGGACACTTAGTAGGTTTGGCAAAGGGTTTACCGTCCTTCTTAGTCTTGCGTATATGTCCACTACCATAACATGTGGAACACTGTTTTGCTTTCTTCTTATATATCACAGAAGAATTATGCCGTATCGTGCTTTTGTAGTCTGTAGGATTCATATATTGGTCAAACAGATTCGCCCACATAGATTTGTCATGTGGCTTACGACTATAGATAACCCAAGATAACTGCTCTGGACTGTTGAGATTGATAGGGAAGTCACCCATAAGTTCTCTACACTGTTTATCTAAACTCGTAACAAGTTGCTTTCTCTCATTCTCAAACTCAACACGTACTTCATCAAGAACAGTCTTGTCCACAGAGAATCCACGCTGATAGATACGTGCCAAACATACAGCCACCTCATCTGTAAGTTTAGCTGTGCTTGCAAGTTCTTTGTCATCAGTTTCTAACTGTGCCATAAGTCTGTCTGCAAGTTGCTGTGTGGCATGAAGGTCAGCAGACAGGTATGTAGCCAGTTCATCATGGGGTATGTCCTTAGTGCTGTATCCTTTCTTAAAGTATTCTTTCAATGTGTCCTGTTTCTTTGTGTCTAACTGATAGCGTTCAGCACAGGCTTCAAGAGATAAAGGTTGTTTCTGTCCACGCTGTATGACATAGGCATTGAGCATAGTGTCAAACACAGCACCATCATACTTAAATCCTGACTCCCACAGCCACATCAAGTCGTGTGGTGCGTTGTGCATAATCAGTAGTGTAGTTGCATCTAGCATCTTCTGTACAATGTCCTTGCCCGACACAGTAGGTTGCATTTCCGAATGGTCAAAAGTAATGATAGTTTCTTTCCCTGACTCGCAAAGCATACCTACCAATGTCAAACTATTGTCAGGTTCAAATGGGTCAAGATGTAATTTACCATTCCTGTGTGTTACGGTGTTTTCTACATCAAGAGTTAGTTTCATTCATCAATTCCTTCCATGATACAGGAAATAAACTTTCCATGTGGTCACTTATCTGGTCAGCAACCATTTTTGTTTCTACTTGTGCGTCCTCTGCACATCTTAATATACACATATCTGCAAATGCGTCAAGACTACCAGACCAAAACCATTCAGTCATGTGACATATCGGCAACACCATACGAGCCTGTTCTTCACATATACCCATACTCAATAGTTTTTCGTAGGCAGTCATGGCATCGGCTATTACATTACTTAGATGAAATGTAGCTAGACTTTGTTTTTCCTCACTCTGTATTACATCACCACTACCCTGCTTCTTGTCCTTAGTTTGTGAACGCCAGATAGCTGTATCGGGGTCACTAATACTAGGTCTGTACCAGTTAGGCGTGGTGTTTACGTAGCGTCTGCTTATTTCATTCCATCTTAGGAACTTATGTTTCACTAGCTGTCGTGCCACAAAGATAGGTGCTTGCACTTTGAATGAAGCAAAGCAATGACCAAATGGTGACATATGTTTATGTTTTGCTAGGTACTTAATTAACTTAGCATCTGTATCTATAAATGTTTTCTTGTTTACATTAAAGCTAACACGTGCAGCATTTACTACGGTCAGGTCATTGCCCATGTAATTAATTAACTGTACCTTCATTTTAAATCTCCTATTATTCTAACAGCCTCATCTACAGGTATCTTAAACCACTCTGAACCACATTCTTCTGCTATCTCTTCTGCCTTTTTGTGTGCCTGATGTTCAGCCCTACGTCTATCTTTAAAGTAAGTGCAGTGCTCTAGCTTGTAATCTCTAAGTGGGCTAGAGGTTTGATATGACTTGCATCTATCGTCAGCATCTACAGCCATACCAATTTTAACCCACCCTTCCCATGCAGGGTTAGT
>Ga0181389_1000333_pt1 | contig 19444 bp, 16 predicted proteins | sample 12SPOviralmetaG_FD_130121 | JGI IMG/M metagenome (GOLD analysis project Ga0181389, IMG submission 130121) | Marine viral communities from the oligotrophic San Pedro Time Series (SPOT) site, San Pedro Channel, CA, USA - 12 SPOT_SRF_2010-06-29 | ecosystem: Environmental > Aquatic > Marine > Strait...
TTCACATGATGGTAAGAATGCTTTCCAATTTACCGCAGGATTATTTAGAATGATTTGCGAAAATGGTTTAGTTATAGCTACAGATGAATTTGAAGATTTAAAAATGCGTCATATGGGTTATACGTTTGAAGATTTGCAAGTACTAATTAGAGGTATGGTTGAGAAATTACCTTTAACAGTAGAAGCAATGAACAAAATGAAAGAAGTTGAATTACAAGAAGAGCAAATGTTTAATCTTGCTAAATCATTTCTAGATATTAGAGTAGAAGGTACTAACAATACTTACGATGATCAAGCAATTGATGATGTTTTAGAAGCACAACGTTCAAAAGATGAAGGTAATATGCTTTGGGAAGTGTTTAATAGAGTTCAAGAAAATATTATTGAAGGTAATTTTGAATATAAAACACCATCAGGAAAAGTTCGTCAAGCTAGAATTATTAAGAATTTTAAGCAAGACCAAGATGTGAATAAAAAAATGTTTAATAAAGCATTAGAATTAGTAGCATAATGAAAAAGTTTATTTACATAACCTTAATAAGTTTCTTCTGGGCATGTAGCCCAGAGGAGCTTATTGAAAATTACCCATGTATAGGTGATTGTGATATAGCTTTTTACATAGACCCCTTAGTATCACCAGGTGTTTATCAAGATAATAATGGATATTGGCATATTTCACATCAAGGCATACAGTATTTTACTATAAAAGGTAATACTAGTGAATTACACCCTGATTATGTTATTAATGGGGTTCCATTAATTGAAACTATATTTGATTCAAATTATTGGGTATGGATAGATAGTATAACATTTACAGTACCATTATTTAGTGCATTAGGGTATTTTACTGATGGTAATTTTACAAATCCAATACCTATTGGTAGTTTAACGTATACTATTGAAGATATGGCTGATGTATTTCCTCCTTTAAATATAGCGGGGTACTCAGTTAATCCTAACCAATGTTTAGATTGCCCTTATTCACAAACATTACTAGGAACTTATAGTAAATATAATACTCACCCCCAACAACAACTATTTTTTGATAATCAAATGGTTGGGGATACAGCAACAGTATTTATTAAAACAAAATTCCCTAATGATATAGAAGTAGAAAAAGAATTTAAAATTATATTCGAATGAGTCTAAATAAAATTACAATTCAAGAAGCCAAACAGTTTATCCCACTAAAAGAAAACTATGGGAACACAGATTTAGAACATGCTAGATATTTTACTCTAACACCCAGCGCAAAAGGGGATGGGTGGGAAAATGTAACGTATTATACCGATAAAAAATATGGGTTATATGCGGATAAAGGTGATGGGGACCAATGGGTATATGTTTTATCTAACCCAACCCAACCCGGGTTGTTAAAGATTGGTTATACTAAAAAATTACCTGAAGAACGGGCTAAACAAATATCTTCAGCAACAGGTGTTGCCCTACCCTATAGAGTAGAATGGGCATACCAATGTTTTAATGGTGAAATGGTAGAAAGGGAAGTACATCATAAATTAAAAGCACAACGTGTTAACAGTAGTAAAGAATTTTTTCAAATTAGTTTGGAAGAGGCAAAAGAAACAATTAACTTAATAGGAAGTAAATTTAAATAAAATGGAAAAACAAGAATTAGAAGAACAAAAAGCGGATTTAATTAATGATTTAATTGCAGTTAGTACAGTAATGGATGAATTATGGTGTTACCACCCTGATAACCCTAATAAAAAAGATGTAATTACAGAATTTAATACTTTAAAAAATATTCAAAAAGATATTGAGCAAGAAATTGATGAATTAGGTATGTAGTGTATATTTATAATTAGATGATAGATAAAGATAAAATATTCCAGTTATTTGTAGACGGTAAAGAAATTGCTGATGACAAGACCAAAAATGAAATTAAGGAATTTATGAATGGTCCTTTTGCTAAAATAGGAATGTTTGTCAAATTAATCCAAAATCATCATATTTTCCACCAAAAATTAGAAAAGTTTTTAAAGAAAGAACAACCTAACTATAATGTAGAATCTACAAAAGAAGCATCAGAATTTACTGTCTATAATAGAGCATGGTCTTATATAAAAAATATTAGTTTAGATAATCATGATGATGTAAATGCTATCATAAATTTCGATAATAAAGTATTCTATAAGGCATTAGATGGCGCAGTTACATTTTTTGAACAATATGAAGAATATGAAAAATGTGCACACCTCCATAAAATAAAAGAGGTAGTTAAAGAAATTTAAAAAATAATTAGGATACACAAAAAAACCCTCGTACATTAGTATTACAGGTTTTGTAAGAAAAGGGAATAAGAAGGGGTTGGAAATAAAGGTAATAAAAGGGATACCCTGTTAATCAATACAATATATTATGAAAAATAAAGATTATGTAATTCAATTATTAGAAAAACTAGATGGTAAATTTGCTCAACTAGAGTTTATTACTACCAGACAGGAACCATTAGAAACTTATAAAAAAGTACTTAATGAAGGTAGAGATATTATATCAGATGTAAAAACAGCAATAGAAAGATAAATAAATAAATAAAAGGTTATGAAACTTACAGCAGAACAAATTCAATCAAATTGGGAAATATTCTTAGATAATATAAATACCCATATCCTAGGAAATAGAGGAGAACAATTATCTAGTTTTTATAAACGTTATGAAGAACGTGTTATATTAATGCCTGCTGCTCATAAAAAAGAATACCATTCAGCATTTCCTGGAGGGTATGTTGATCATGTAAATAGAGTAGTTAGATGTGCTTTAAAACAATATGATCTTTGGGAATCTGAAGGTTGTGATATGACAACATTTACTAAGGAAGAATTAGTATTTTCTGCTATTAATCATGATTTAGGTAAAATGGGTGATAAAGATCATGAAGCTTACATTCCCCAGACTGATCAATGGAGAAAAGATAAATTAGGTGAAGATTATATGTTTAATAAAAAATTAGCATTTTGTTCTGTACCAGATCGTGGGTTATTTTTACTTCAACAACATGACATTTCTTATACATTTAACGAAATGATAGCTATCCAGACTCATGATGGTTTATATGATGCTGCTAATGAAAAATATTTAAAAGCATTTATGCCAGAGCAAAAACCACGTACATCTCTACCTTATATTTTACATCAAGCAGATATGATGGCAGCACGTATTGAGTTTGAAATTGAATGGTTACCTAAGTTTTCTAAAGATAGTGTGGAGCAGCCAAAGAAAAATTATACATTAAAGTCCAAGACAACTGCTAAAACCAAAGCACTTAATACTTTATCTAGTCCAGGGTTAAAAAGCATGTTAGATAACTTATGATATTAGAAATAACAATAGGAATTTTAAGTTTATTAGTCGTTATCTTTGGATATACGACTTTTAACCTTTTGCGTAAAAATGAAAGGGCAGAGGATATTATATTCCAATATAATGAATATTTAACAGAGTTTAATAAGCAAATTAAATTTACTAGTGAACGTCTAAAAAAAATAGATGTACGGGGTACATTTGAAAGTGATGATGAGGTTGGTTGGTTTTTCAAACAAATAAAAAATCTACAAGAAGGAATTGAAAAATTCCGAATCAACTAACATATGGTAAGAAAAAGAAAGAAAAAGAGTAAAAATTACTTTACTCAAGAGACAGAGGACTATATTGTTAAATACAATAACCAACCAGACCCAGAAATAAGGAGTAAGATATATGAAACTCATATACATTATCCTTTTTTTAAACTTACACAAAATATAATTCATACATTTAAATTTTACCATACTGAAGTAGAAAACTTAGAGCATCTCCAACACGAAATAATTACCTTTTTATTGTCCAAAATGCATTTATTTGACCCAACAAGAGGTGCTAAAGCATATTCATATTTTGGTACCATAGTAAAACGTTGGTTAATCCTATATAATACTAAGAATTATAAAAAGAAAATTAAAAAGGTTGAAGTAGATATTCTAACAGGTGAAAATTCAACCCACACTTACAATATAGGAGATGATAAAGTAAAAAGTGATTTAGATAAATATGTTGATTTATTTGTTGAATACACAAGTGAAAATATATTAGAATTATTCCCAAAGAAAAATGATGCCCAAATAGCAGATGCTATTTTAGAATTATTTAGAAAAAGAGAAACAATCGAAGTATTTAACAAAAAGGCACTTTATATTTACATTAGAGAAATGGTAGATGTAAAAACTCCTAAAATTACCAAAATAGCTGATAAACTTCATGAAATATTTAAATCACAATACATATTTTATTTAGAAAACGGTTACGCTAGATTCTAACCCCTTCCTATATCCATATTTATAATAAAATAACATTATGGGATCATTAGACAATATTGTATTTAAGAAAAAAAAATTCTCGGATATATTAAGCGAAATTTACGATAACCAAAAGAAAAAAGAAACCCAAATCACAGGTTTAATTTCAGAATTAAAACCATTAATAAATGATATTGGTGATGCTACTTTAATCGTTCCACTTATTAAAGAATATATGGAAATTGGTGTTCGTAACGATGAACAATTAATTAAAATGGCTACTATAGTACAGCGTGCGCTTAATAATAGTGGTGGTGAAGAATCAATGGGTATAACGGAAGAAGAAAAACAACAGTTAATGGAGGAATTAGATAAATTAAACACTAACTTCGAAGGTAAAAAAGATGGCAATAAATAAAGCAGGTTTCGGAAGTTTAAATCAAAACTTTAATTCTGTTGGGCTTAATAAAGAAGATATATTTAACCAATTAAATACATTAAAAGCTCAATTTATTACTGCTAGAGTAACTGATATAATTATAAGCAATACTCATCCTCTATTTAATGAATATGGGGGGTGGAGTGGGTTAGGTACTATATTTTTTGAACCTTTAGATAATTTAGTTTCAAAAACAACAACAAAAACAAACCCAGTAGCTACTCCTTTATTACCCTTTTTAAAAAATTATCCTTTAATAAATGAAATAGTAATATTATTCAACCTCCCCGGAAAAAACATCAGTAAAAGTACAAACTCAACTAATATACTACAATATTACTATCTCAACCCAGTTGGGGTATGGAATCACCCCCACCATAATGCTTACCCTAATTTAATAGATCCTAAAAAAGACCCAAGCCAAGATATTAATTATGAACAAATTGAAAATGGTATAGTACGAAGAGTAACTGACTTTTCTACTAATATAAATTTAAATAGTCCTTTAACTGAAAGAGGATCTTTTATAGAAAAAACAAACATCCACCCTTTATTACCTTTTGCTGGAGATAACATATATGAAGGAAGATGGGGTAATTCTTTGAGATTTGGAAGCACTGTACCTTCAACATCTATATCGGGTTCATCAAATTCTTTAGAATATCAAAATAATTGGTCATTTGTAGGTAAAAATGGAGACCCAATTACAATATTAAGAAATGGCCAACCTAAGGATGCTTCTGATGCGGGTTGGTTGCCTTTAATAGAAGATATAAGTACAGATCTATCATCTATTTATATGACTTCTTACCAACAAATCCCTTTAAAGGCATCTAATGAAAACTACTCAGCATTATCTCCTGAACCTTTATTGCCTCGAGAATATTTTAACCCTCAAGTAATTTTAAATTCTGGGCGTTTAGTATTTAATGCTTCAACTGATAGTATAATTGCAAGTGCACAAGATTCTATATCATTATCCTCAAATAAACAAATAGGAATTACCTCTGAAAATGTAAACATAGCAGCAGATAGCATTAAAATAGGAGGTCCAACAGCAAATGACCCTGCTTTATTAGGAGGTGCTTTTATTAATCAATTTAAAATTTTAGTTGAACAAATTCAAGTTTTAGCATTTGCATGTTCAGGATTAGAAGGATATGATAGTGAATCCACAAACATTGAATCATCAGGTATAGATGCTGCGGGTCAATCATTGGATGAAACTTGTAAAAATATTTTAGATTTATTACCTAATGATAATAAAATTACCTCACCTTTATTGTCTAATACCATAAGATTAAAATAATGGAAGTATCTGATAAAAATCCGAATAATGTAGGGGGTGTGGGGTCACAGTCTTTTTTAGCTTCATCTTCATTAATAAAAAATGGGGTTAATGATACTGCTTATATTAATATATTATCTTTAAATGATGGTTCTCTAAAAACAGAAACTGTTGTATTAATAGATGATGCTCCACCTAATAAAATATCTGAAGCAAAATTTAGTGTACCTAATGATCAACTTATAGAAGATGCTTTAAATCAATTAACAATAGATTTAAAATTATCTCCTGGGGATCTTACTATTGAAGATACTCAATATTTTGAAGTACCTAATACTATTAAAAAGGAATTTATAATTACGGGTACTGTAATAGATTTTTATCAAAATATACCTATACCTAATGCAAGTGTACTTTTACCTTTACCTGGGACTGAATTTACTACAAAAACAAATAGTCAAGGTAAGTTTAAGATTAAAGCCATATACCCAGTTGATCGAGATACTGAAAAGGCAACTTTAAGACCCCCTATTTTAGTAACAGCTAAAGGATATATTCCAAAAAAACTAACCCCTTATGCCTTAGATCAAACAGTTAAATCTGATTTAAGAACTACCCAACTAAAATCTACTCAAGGTTTAACAGCAGAAGCAAAAGCTGAAATAGGGAGGTTAAAGAAAAAAACAGTTAAATTTATTCAAAGACTAAAACCCAAAAAAGGGGCGTTAAAATTAGTAATTAAAAAGTTTATAACACAATTAAAAGAAAGACTAATTCCTTTTCTTTTAGCTTTATTAGCTCCTTTTTTAATAGGAAAAATTAGTGATATAATAGCAGGGAAAATATCACAAGCATCTGCACAAGGTCCCTGTCCTTCTCCTGAAGAAGTAATACGAATAAAAAATAGAAGAAATAAAATTGTAAGGCAATTAAATCAACTATATAAATTAGTAAATACTGCTTTAGTAATAGTAGGTATACTAGGAGGTTTAGCTGCAGTTATCAAAATAGCAGCAGGGATAATAAGAGCTATTCCTTTACCAACAGCAGTACCTCCGGGTGTTGGTTTTCCAACTAGCTTAATTTTAAATTTCCAAAGATTAATTGATAAATTATTGGTTGTAGCAGAAAAAGTATTCACTCTTTCCTTAGGTATTAGTTCAGCTTTATTAGTATTGTCTTCTTTACTACTACAAGCCTTAAAATTATTAAAACTATTAGATCAACAATTACTAAGATGTAGTGAAGATATTGAAGATCTTGAGGATTTAGATTTTGTAATAGAAGATGATGGTGATGATGAAGACACACAGATAGATACATCAGTAAATGGTTTTACTTTAGCTGTTGTTGTTGATAATAAAAACCAAGTAGGTTCATTACAAAGAAGATATGCTACAGCTACCGATACTAATGGGGTAGTAGTATTAAAAGGGGAACCATCATTTAGTGCAAGTGAACAAATATTAATTGACGAACTTGCATTTTATATAAGATCAAACGATTTAAAAGCTAACTAGTTTAATATTTATAATAAATCAATATAACATGAAATTAAGTCAACTAAAATCCATTGTAAAAGATGCTGTAAAAGAGGCAATTCAAGAGGAAATGAAAGACATTCTTATGGAAGCTGTACGCTCTCCTAAACCAACGGTTTATGAAAATAGAATGGGCATTCCTACAACAAATGTAGCAACAGCAAACCCAATAAACCCAGTGATGCAATCATCACTCCCAGAAACCGATAAAGCAACATTAAGAGAAAATATGATGAATGTTTTAGATGGTATGAGACCTGGAGCTAATGGTACATTAAATGCAAATACATCAAATGTACCTTTACAAGTTACAGGAAATGCGGATACAATGAATGGTTCTTTACCTCAAGGTGAGGTAAATATGGATCAAATAATGGGGTTAATGAATAAAAGATAATTAAATGGCATTTGGAGCAACTAGAATATTCCCTGATGATTTACGTCCTAGCGTAGCTATTGGATTTAATCTTCCTATGAATGAAGGTGGGGTATTTACTCCTAATTATCAAACTAAAGAAGCCATTAAAAATAATTTGATTAATTATTTCTTAACAAACCCAGGAGAAAGGCTTGGCAATCCAACATTTGGTGCGGGTTTAAGAGCATTTATTTTTTCACAGATAGATTCTCAAGATTTATCTTATATAAAAGATGATATCCAAGAAAAATTAATTACTTTTTTTCCTGAAGTTATAGTACAAGAGTTAATAGTTTTACCTACAGAAACATCTAATCAAATTCAAATTAATATAACATATAGTGTAAAAGATACTAGTATAAATGATGCACTATCTCTAAGCTTTAACTAATGGCTACAATAAGAAGAAATATAGAATATTTAAATAAAGATTTTAGTGATTATAGATCACAACTAATTAATTATTCTCAAACGTATTTTCCTAATACTTACACAGACTTTTCTGAAACATCTCCTGGTATGATGTTTATAGAGCAAGCAGCATATATAGGTGATATATTATCTTTCTATCTAGATAACCAAATTCAAGAAAATTTCTTACAATATGCTAGACAAACTAGTAATCTATATGATTTATCATATATGTATGGATATAAACCTAAAGTAACAGGTTTATCCTCTGTTGAATTATCTTTCTATCAGTTAGTTCCTTCAATCGTAGAAATTGATGGAGAAGGAAATAATATATATGTTCCTGATTTTAATTATGCTTTAAATATAGGTGCAAATACAATATCTCAAACTCAAAATGGAGTTTCTTTTACCATAGAAGACCCAGTAGATTTTACTGTATCAAATTCTTTAGATCCAACCGAAATTAATGTAGCCCAAATATCAAATAATAACCCAACATATTATCTTCTAAAAAAGAAAAGAAAAGCACTATCAGGTACAATATCATCAACATCCTTTACTTTTGGTAACCCCCAAGAGTTTCCTACGGTAATTATACAAGATAACAATATAGGAGGAATAATAGATTGTTTTGATTCTAATGGTGATGAATGGTATGAAGTAGATTATTTAGGTCAAGAATTAGTTTTTGATAGTATTAAAAATACTAATGTAAATGATCCTAATAATTATCAAGATAGTGATAACACACCATATTTACTTCAAACTAAACAGGTTCAAAGGAGATTTAATTCAAGATTTTTAAGTACTGACAGTTTACAAATCCAATTTGGGTCAGGCAATCCACTAGATACGGATGAAGAAGTTATACCTAATCCAATGAATGTTGGTTTAGGACTGCCCTTTGAAAGAAATAAGCTAACAACAGCTTATTCTCCTACTAATTTTATATTTACAAATACTTATGGTATTGCTCCAAGTAATACTACATTAACTTTAAGATATTTAAAAGGTGGAGGTGTAAATTCTAATGTAGCTGCAAATACAATTATAAACTTAAATACATCATTAGTAAATTTCCAATCCCAAACATTAAACTCAACTGTAGCACAAACTGTATTTGATTCATTACAAGTAAATAATGAAGCAGCAGCTAGTGGGGGTAATAATGGTGATTCTGCAGATGAGATAAGACAAAATACTATTTCAAACTTTTCTTCCCAATTACGAAATGTTACAGCAGATGATTATTTAGTAAGAGCTTTAAGTATGCCCCCTAAATATGGAATTATTTCAAAAGCAATAACCCAAAAACCAAAAGCAAATGATCCTAATACTACATTAGATTTATATGTATTATCGACTAACTTGAATGGAAATTTAACATCACCTTCAACTTCACTAAAAAGTAACTTACGTAATTACATAAACCAATATAGAATGATTGGTGATACTATTAATATTAAGGATGCCTTTGTAGTTAACATAGGTGTAAATTTTGAAATTGTTACTTTACCTGATTACAATAATAACCAAGTTTTAACTAATTGTGTTATAGCACTTCAAAACTTTTTCAATATAGATAATTGGCAAATTAACCAACCGATAATTTTAAGAGATATTAGTATTTTATTAGATAATATAGCTGGGGTACAAACAGTAAATAATATAAATATTGTTAATAAGGCTGGAACAACATCTGGATATTCGCAATATGCTTATGATGTAGCTGGTGCGTTACAAAATGGTACTATATTTCCCTCAATTGATCCTATGATTTTTGAAGTAAAATACCCAACTAGTGATATAATAGGTAGAGTAGTTACCTTGGGACAAGGAGGAGGAAGCACAGCAAATGGTGGAGGTAGAAATTATTAAAAAATAAAAAATGGCAGTATATAAAATTTTCCCACTTCAAGATGCAACCCTATATTCAGGATACCCTGAAATGAATACAGGTATAGATGCAATTTTAGAAATATCTAGCACATATCCTTCTACATTTTCTACTCCTATTGTAGCACGACCATTAATCCAATTTGATCAATCTCAAATTAACAATATTATTGATACTTTAAATACTAGTTCCACTGCCATTTCATCAAGTTTAAAAGCTTTTATAGCAGATGCTAGTGGAGTAGTAATGAAGTCAGACATATATGTTTATCCTTCTTCTGGATCATGGAATAATGGTAGTGGAGAATATTTAGACAACCCTTCTACTGTTAATGGGGCGGGTTGGAAATTTAGAGCAAATAGTGGATCAACCCCTTGGTTATTAGATAACTTTACAGAAAATGTAACAGGATCATATACCTCAGCATCCCCAGGAGGTGGTAATTGGTATACAGAATCTAATGATACTAGACTTAATTTAGAATATTCTCAATCTTTCAACTTAAGAACTACTAAAGATATTAATGTAGATGTAACTGATATAGTTAAGACTTGGTATTCTAGTTCATATAATATACCTGGTACTTACACTGAAATAGAAAATAATGGGTTTTTACTAAAATGGAGTGATGAAATAGAATTTGATTCTAATTTATCTATTCAACCTAAAATGCAGTTTTATTCTGTTGACACAAATACTATATATCCTCCTCAATTAGAAATTAAATGGAGAGACTATAAATACGATAAAGGGGGATTATCAACTATTAATACTCCTGATTTATATCTAGCTATTGATAATAACCAAGGTATATTTTATAGTGAAAGTATTAACCAATTTAGAATAAACTGTAGACCAGAGTTTCCAACTAGAACCTTTCAAACAGCTTCTGTTTACACAGATAATTTTGCATTACCCCCAGCATCATATTATGCTATAAAAGATTTAGATACAAATGAATTTGTAATTGATTTTGATTCAGAATTTACTCAAATTAGCTGTGATAATACAGGTAGTTATTTTACATTATATATGAATGGTTTAGAACCTGAAAGGTATTATGAAATTTTAATCCAAACTACAGTTGATGGCAATACTATAGTAAAAGATGATCAATATTATTTTAAAGTTGTTAATGGATAATTATGTCTCAAACAAGAAACGTTGATTTAAGAAAAGAGGTTTTTAATAAACCTCAATATGAACAAGTAATTGACACTAGTTTTTCTCAACTAGGGGTTGCTAGTATTAGTGCTAGTGCTGAAGATCAAATAAGCATTGAAGAATTCTTTGGATATTACAATTCTCTTTTTTATGATATACCACCTACTGGTGAAACTAATTCACATGAATTTTTAGTTAAAAATAGTGGGGAATATATTAATTTTGATCAAATAGCAGAAGAAATTTTAGCATTACAACAAGAAATAGCAGGATTGAGAGAAGAACTATTAGCAGAACAAATTAAAGTAGTAGAATTAGAATCGGGAGTAACTGTAAATACTGGTTCTTTAGGATTAGGAGAAAACACCGATACATCTATTATATCAACAAGTATATCATCAGGTGGACAATCAGCGGAATCAGGAACAACTTCTAATAATAGTGTTTATTAATTATAAAAAATGGAAGAAAAAATAATAATAAATCAAGTTAATCCCGAAACATTTGAATTTCAGGACTATTCTATATCTGATGAATCTTTAATTGTTTCTAATGATTTAGATACTGTATTTTCAGGTTCTACAGATTATATTGAAGCTTATATATATGATGAAAATCAAAACCAAGTTTCATTTCAAGTCCCTTTTACTAATTATAAAGTTACCGAAGGAGATGTTGTTTTAATGCCCTCAAACGACTTAGAAAGATTAGGATTTGATGTTGGTTTATATTATATAACTTATAATTTTTATAGACCACAATTAGCTTCAACTTTAAACACACAATATTATATTAGTGAAATTAGTTCTGATAGAACAGAAATAAGATTAGACAGCACACAAATTAATAATGCCCTATTAATTAGTTCTAGTTTAGAATTTATAGAATATAGAGAAAATGCAGACTATTTTGTAGACTTTTTACTTAATTTTGGTAATAATCAATTAGTTATTGCTAATAATCTAGAATTAGACTTAAGTGATGAGTTAAATCCCACAATATTAATTAAACTATATGAATCTCTTCCTTCAACTTTTGACTTAAAATCTCAATGTTCTGTAGTAGAGCAAATATCAACCCCACAGTCATATAATGTAAATTTCCCTCCATTAGATTTTATCTCAGAGGATTTTACTTATATATCAGGACCTAATTATAGTTTAAATATTAAGGGGCAATCAGGTACTCCGGGAATGGATTTTTCTTACAACACACTAGTATCTTCAAACTTAACTTCATCATTTAATCAAATAAATAATTTACTTAATCGTAAGGAAATAAATATAAATGTTAATTATAAGGATTATAATGATTTTATTTATTTTTCATCTGCTTTTACTCGTTTACAAAACTTTTATTATAAAGTTGGACTAATACAATCAGCTAGTGCCCAATTAGGGCAAATTACTTCTTCAACTACGGGGTCAACTGTTTATAGTTCAAGCCAAGCTGAATTTAGTGCAACTATAGAAAATACTATTAAAAATTTTGATGGGTATGAATATTTTTTATATTTTAACAGTGGTTCTGAATATTCTTATCCTAAATCAAATACTGAACCTCCATTTACTTTATACCCCACAGGAAGCACAGAAGTACTAACTTGGTTAGGTTCAACTGATATTAATAATGCCTATTATGGAGGACAAGCACTTACCGCATCTAATTATGATGAAAATAATCAAAATGCATTATATTATGCAATTCCAGAATATTTAAGAAGTGACTTACAAAATGCTAAATATGAATTATTTGTTGATATGGTTGGTCAACATTATGATAATTTATGGTTATATACTAAAAATATAACAACTAAATTTGATGCTGATAATCGTTTAGATTATGGTATTTCTAAAGATATGGTTGCCGATGCTATTAGAGATTTTGGAGTAAAATTATACTCTAATAATTTTAATACTGATGATTTATATGTTGCATTTTTAGGATTAACTCCATCGGGTAGTTCATTTCCTTTTCCTTATATGACAGGGTCAATTGGTGGTATAGTTAATACACCTTCTGGGTATGAGTATGTTGATTCAACGATATCGGCATCAAATGATATAATCCCGTTGGATGATGTTAATAAGCGATTATATAAACGAATTTACCATAACATACCTTACTTACTTAAAACAAAAGGTACAGTAGCTGGTTTAAGAGCATTGATTACTTCATATGGTATTCCCGATACAATTTTAAGAATTAATGAATTTGGAGGTAAAGATAGAAATAATTCCCAAGATTGGGATTTAAAACAAGATATATATAATGTAGGATTAAATACTACTAGTTCAGGATTTACTTCATCTTTTTCCCTTAATTCAGATTGGGGTGCAGATGAAAATTCTCCTGGGTCAATTCAATTTAGATTTAAAACAAATGGTATTCCATTATTAGGATCAAATGTACCCTCAGTATCCCAATCAATTTTTGAAACTAATTTAAATACGGGTGATGGTGGTCAATTAAGTAGAATTGCTATGGCCCTTGAATATGATGTATCATTACTAGCAGAAGGGAATTATTCTGGTTCTGTGCCTAGTAAATATAAAGAATATGGTACTTTAAAATTTTGGCCCAATATAAATACAACACCACAAAACTCAGCATCATTATATCTTCCCTTTTGGAATGGAGATTGGTGGTCAATACAAGTAGATAGAGATGTTACAGGAGATACTGGTAACTTTATTTTAAGAGCTGCTAATAATATTGGAAAAAACTTAGGTTTTACTGGCAGTGACACTATTGAGGGTAATACTACAATATGGGAAAATTCAACTGAAATATACTGGTTACCCCAAAATTATGTTCAATTTATTGGGGTTAATTATTTTCCTTTTACAGGTTCACTACAGGAAGTAAGGTATTATGCTGAAATGATAAGTGAAAGTGTGTTTTATGATTATGCAATGAATCCATATTCTTTTGAAGGAAATACGATTAATAGTGCACCAAATCAACTTGCATTTAGGTTACCCTTAGGGTCACTACTAGACACAGGATCATATTCTAACTCTATTCACCCAAAAGTTACTGGTTCTTGGGTTACAACATCCTCGTTTAATACTAATAGCTCTGCTTCGTTTACATCAACCCCAACTTGGTTAAATAATATAGAAGATATTTACCTAGATCAAACCCCTTCGGGGATGAGAAATAGAGTAACAGATAAAATTCAAACTGAAGCACTAATTTTACCCGAAGGTGATACTTTATCAGGTTATAAATCTATCCAACAAACATCATACGTTAGTGAAAGTTTTACCCCTAACGTTAATTATTTAGAAGTAGCATTTTCTCCACAAGACCAAATTAATGATGATATTATTGGTCAAATGGGTTATTTTAACATTGGGGAATATATTGGGGATCCAAGACTTATATCTTCTTCAAATAAAAGTTATCCTGATTTAGATGTTTTAAGAGATGCATATTTTGAAAAGTATATAACTAATTATAACGTAACTGATTTTGTTAGATTAATAAAATTCTTTGATAATTCATTATTTAAAATGATAGAAGATTTTACCCCTGCAAGAACAAGTTTATCATCTGGTGTTGTAGTAAAACAACATCTATTAGAAAGAAACAGACAAAGACCAGCTCAAGTATCTTCATCATTTGAACAATATTCGGGATCAGTTAGAAACTTACCTAAAGATTATAGTTTAGGACCAGGTGACTTCCCACAATATTCCGATTCAGGTTCTGCAATATATAAATTTGGAGGTGGTACCGCAGGGTCGTTTGAACCCTTTAATGGGTTAGCTACTTCTGTATCAGGTACTTTAGGAGAAGGTCCTGATAATAAATATTTCTTAACTCAAAGTTGGGAAGAAGCTTGGGTTTCACTATCAGGCTCATCACCCATTGATAGAAGTGATCAAAGAGAATTTTATAATGGTGAATTTAGTGGGTCAATAATTCCTATAGGTATAAAAGATATTTGTAGTGCTTATTTTAAAGTAGGAAATACTTCTTATAGATATGTTCCTGTTTTTTGGAGTGGGGATGGTAATAATTTTACCCAAACAATCTCAGCTCAACAATTTTTGGATCCTACTAACCAACCCCCACCGGGTTATGTTTGGTTTTGGAATGATGGTCAAAATGGTACCCCACCTAACTCTACAGGTAATGTACTTTATATAAAAATGTCTTTGCAAACTCATAATGGTTTAAATATATCTTCATTTATCCAAGATATTGATTTTGTTACTTTTTCATTTAATTCTCCTGTAGACATAAATGGTAATATTTTAAGTCCAAATACCCCACAAACCTATTATGTAGAATCTATAGCACTCCAAAGTAGTACTCTAGCATCAGATACAAATAGTGTTGGTTCAGCTTTATGTTTTACAGTACCTGAAATTTCATCACAAATAGTTTCTTCAAATGATGCAAGTTTTTATGATTTTAATTTTTCAGCAAGTGGTGATTTCCAATGGTATGCCACACAGGATACATCAGTGGATCCCTCACCAGTATTAGATACAGGAATATCCGAATCAGTACCACAAGGTTATTTTCCTTTAACTTATCATACTGAATCCTTTTTTAGAGGGTGGGCAAGTTCTAATTTTTATACTAATGGAACTTATAACCAGTATGAAGGAATGCTAAGTGATCCTTTAGATAATTTTAATACCGGTTCACATGAAATAGATAACACAGATTCAACAATACAATCTGGAATAGACCCAGCAAGTAATGTCCCATGGTTTATGAATGCCTCAAACCCACAAGGATCTGGGAAAAGTTGGTTGCAAATCCCTTCTGAATCATTCTTAGATTATGGTAATATCCCTGATTCAACCGTAGGACCAACATCAACTAATAATTATTTTAATATTGCATGGACAAGTGCTAGTTCGGAAGAACCACAGGCTGTACAAGGAACTAATTATTATTATAATGCTAGTAATAATGCTATTTATATATCTGGTTCTGAATTTCAAAACGAATTAAAAATAGCAAACCCATTATATTCTAGTAGTTTAATGCATAAAATTAGTGGGGGTAGTCAACTTTCAAGTACTGCAACATCATATACTCCTTATGGTCAAACTAATTTAAGTATACCTATTGACCCCTCAAGAGGACAAGAATTGTGGGTTTATAGAGGAGAATCATCTGCTCCTGTTGCAGATCCAAATGCCTGGAGGTATAATAGATATATTCATAGACCATTCAAAGTATATTATCTAACAGAAACAGGATCAGGGCAGCCTGGTATTCCCTATGATTTGTATGATCCTATGATTCATGAGGACTTTTCTTCCACGGTGTATCAAAGTTTATTTTTTCAAAACCCACCTTTATATTATAATAATAGTTCTCAAAATTTTGCTACAATGTTGGGAACACAAGGGGATCTGGATCTTGGAATTATTGACCAAACAATATCATTTTTTAGACCTTTAAACCCTTCAGAAACACTCCCATCGACAGATGCAGTAACAGGAACTTTTAAAGTATTTAATGAATTAAGACAAGTAAGACCTTTTATATTTACAACTTATAATACATTAACAAATATAGGTACTACACCAGCTAGAGGCTCAGGTTCGGCAGTAGCTATTTCTCAATCTGATGGTACTCCTTTTGCATTATTGAGAATGTATCAAAATCAAACCTCAACAAGACAACCAGTTAGTGAAATTGCCTACTTAGTTAGTAATCTCACTAATATAATTAATTTAATTACGTATCAAAAAGAAGGTGCTAATGGTGAAGACTCAATACTTTTGCCACCACTTGGTGAACCAGGTGCTACACAAGTTATCTGTGGTGCTGGAGGCACAACTTCAGGTACTGTTATAATAAGTTCTACTGGAAATTATGCTATTACACAAAACCTAGGTAGTCTTGCCAATCCTTGTCGTGCAGATAATAATGAAGCAGATGATATTGTAATCCCACGAGGTAATTTTGTTAACGAAAGTCCCTTCTTCTATTCTACAGATAATATTCTTCCGGGAGTTACTGTAGGTAATGTTGAAGGTCAAACTTATCAAATAGAATATGGAGAATTTTTTGAAGGAAAAAATACTTCATCTTTAAGTTTAACAACAGGGACCCAACCAGGAGGAACAACGGAAGGTATAGATATAGTATTTCCTCAGGGTAGTTATATTTTTACTATGAGTGATTTTGATACTACTACTTTTACTAATGGTAGAACAGAATTTGGGTTATGGACGACCTATGGTGATTATGCTAGGTATAATTTTGAAAACCAGGCAGGATCAAACACCAACCCAGTTACTATAAATTATAAAAATACAAATTATCAAAATACTTCTATTGACATCTATAGGTTTGCAATACAAGATGCAGACGGATCACCATCAACAATATCAGGTGGTGGTGGAACAAATAGTTCAACATCTAGAAGTTATCGTATTAACGTAACTACTGATGGTGATTATTATCAAAGAATAAATATAGATGTAGCAGGTAATTATAAAGCAACGTTACAACGTCCACTTGGAACCATTGCTTCAGAAGTAAAAATATATTCAGTTCCAAATCAAACAGAAACTGGATTTACTAACATAACGGGTACTGAAATTTTTTCAACCATAGATAGCACAGCAACTACTTTTGATTTAACTGGAGCTTTACAAGGATTAAATGCAGGAACACAATTATTATTCCAATTAGTACAACTTGTAAGTTGGTATGTTCCATTTAGAATTCATGAGTTATATAATGATTCTTTACCAAATACCAATAGTATAATAGCTAATGTAGGATCCCCAGAAGCACAAGGAACATTTACAGATCCTTATGTTGTTACTGGATCTATTTCTACCAGATATGAAAATGGGGTAGAAGTTCCATCTGCTTTAGCAACTAAAGTAGTGGATGCTTATATTGTATATTCTTCTTCTTTATCATCTAGTTTAGATGGTGCTTATGTATTTGATGTAGTTCCAACTTTTGGAACATTGTCTGTTACCGCATCTGTAATTGTTAGTTCATTTACCGATGCTGAAGCTGCTTTATATGGTAATGCTATTTATGGAGAAGATCAATATGGAGGGGGAGCTTCGGGTGGTGGTACTACTTGGACAACAGCCTCTATAATCTTATATACAGGTTCAGCTAATAATTTCCCTAATGAGTTACCAGAGTTAGGGGGTAACATATTTGCCCAAACCAGTTCATATAGCCTAACTCACCATACTGGAGAAAGAATAACATTACATGCCGAATTTTCTCCGGGAGAATTAGAATATAATGATGTTTTAAAAATGTCATTACGTGTAGGAAGTGGTTCAAATGTTCCTTCAGTTGTAGAAAACTCATTAATAGTAACAGAGTATAGTATGAGTTTTACTTCATCAATTGATCCTAATATAGATCCATCAATACCAACGGTATTTAGTGATGATTTAAATTTTAATAAAGCATTAGATTGTCAACCTTTATTAAATAACTATAATGATTCAAGAACAAATGGAAATTTAATGGATGTAGATTACACTACTGGACTTGTAATCCCATCTAATTGGCAACAAATAATTAATTATACCGCATTTAAAGCATCAGTTCCTGAATCTAATTATACCATATTAGCTTCATCAAGACCTAGATATTTTGGAGTAAGAGGATTCCAAGAAAACTTAAATGAGTGGACACCTGGAGATACTGGAACTTATGGTAAATTACCTATTATTGAAATTTCAAGGGGTTATTTAGCCTATTTTAATAAATCTAATGACCCATATCCACTATTAAATAATTCTACTCAATATAATTTACAATATTTAATTGGTCAAGATGGTACAGCTACACAGCCTAAATTATCGGATATTTCTTTATATAATATTCAGGGTACGTTTGATTCTTATCCTTTAGTTAGTAAAGGAACAGTATCTCTTAATGCAGAAGATTCAAACGCATTAAAATCCTTAGATGGTTTAGTAACATTTAAAAAAATTACTCAAAAAGCAGTACCTATAATTTATACCCAA
>Ga0181389_1000334_pt1 | contig 19433 bp, 21 predicted proteins | sample 12SPOviralmetaG_FD_130121 | JGI IMG/M metagenome (GOLD analysis project Ga0181389, IMG submission 130121) | Marine viral communities from the oligotrophic San Pedro Time Series (SPOT) site, San Pedro Channel, CA, USA - 12 SPOT_SRF_2010-06-29 | ecosystem: Environmental > Aquatic > Marine > Strait...
TGTGAATATAGCACGGAAGCCGAGCCAGACTGCGACGGGGGGTTCTGCAATTACTGCGGCGAGCAATCCATGACTTCATGCATGGTGTTAGCGAATGTGCTAGTATGGCTTCATGCATGATGTTAGCGGGAGTCATATAGTGGAGTCGGGGGTGTTACATTGTAACAATGGCAATGTGTTAGTAAGTGAACAAGTGTTCAATTCTTTTGTCGTTGTGTGATAATGTAACATTCGAATCAATGTGGGGGTGGTGGGCGAATCACTCGCCTCGTCAAGTAAAAACTCCTGTCAACCCCTATTTTTAAACCAATGTGTTGCATAAAGGACACACACGAATGTGATACTATAACACCGCGACATATTTGCAACAGTTTTACATTATTTTATACTAGGGGGTTGACATTGGAGCCCCCTTGATCATACACGAACGAATCGGTGGCCTCGGGCTGCCCCACATGAATCCAAAACAAGAAATTACTTTCGTCCCCCACACCATGTTCCAACCAAGGCACTGAGGCAAAAGTGTTGTACAAATGTCACACTGCCTAAAAAACAGCAGAAACAACAAAACTTTCTTTCTTTAGATTACAACACGTTATAAGATTCACAGAAAAAACTTGTGATTCTAGTGTTACAAAACTAAAAAAATGTCCCTATAGTATAATAAGAGAGAGACTACTATAGTATTAACTTAAGTTTTTCCACTATGTAGTATAACCAGTAGAGTATAAAACTTAAGTATATACTTAAGTACACTCCTAGTTGTTGTCTCTACAATCTTCCTACAAGTAACCAAGACGTATGCTTCCAAACATAAGAACAAGAGTAAAGGGTCTTGCTGACATCTTGATAGGATAGAATCTGCGCTACCCACATAAGTACACCTTTTATGTCGTGGTCTGAAAGACAGGAACTTTAGTATGGCTGAGAAGCTACCTTACAGTAAGAACGTAGAGAAACACATCTTGGAGTGTATCCAAGGTGGTATAGCCATACGTCAAATGATAGCTTCAATGCAGCATCTGACTTATGCCCCACGTTCTCTGTCTACCATGTATAAGACGTATGGGTCGTTCATCGAACAAGAACGAGCGAAGATCAATGGTGCTGTTGGGCGTAAGGTCATCGACCAAGCTATGGAAGGTGACTTTAAGTCCCAAGAGTTATTCCTACGTAGTAAGGGTGGTTGGTCACCTACACAGACTAACATTGAAGTCGAACAAGATACTGACCCAGACTTAGACGAGAGTGCAACCGACACACTCATGTCGCTACTAGGAAAGAACACTGATGACCCGACCCCAGAGGAAGATAACGGCTGATACTCTACGTGAGTTACCTGCTGCTAGGGTCAAGGAACTCTTTGATGAGCTAGGGCCACGTAAGGTAGACGAACTAAAGCATGACTGGAACTTCTGGGCTAGAGATAACCAACTTGAGCCTGACGGTAGTGACTGGAACACATGGTTTATTAATGCTGGTCGTGGCTTTGGTAAGACTAGATCAGGCGTTGAGTGGGTACGAGAGAATGTAAAGCGTGGTACTAAACGTATTGCTGCTGTAGCCTCTACTAACTCAGACATAGAACGTGTTATGATTAAGGGCGAGAGTGGTTTCCTTAGTGTCTGTTGGAAGGGCGATAAGACTTTCGCAGGTAAGAAGCTAGGATTCCCTGACTGGTCACCAACCAAACGTACACTAACGTGGGACAATGGCGCACAAGTACAGTTCTTCTCAGCAGAGGAACCTGAGCGTTTACGTGGTCCTCAGTTTGAGTTAGCTTGGTGTGATGAGACTGCTGCTTGGAACAAGGATATGGACACATGGTCTATGTTACAGTTCTGTATGAGACTTGGGAAACACCCTCGTATTATGGTCACTACTACACCTAAGCCTACTAAGCTAATACGTCAGATACTCAAAGACCCTAAGACTATAGTTACTACAGGGTCTACCTTTGATAACTCATCTAACCTTGCAGGTACATACTTAACTGCTGTTAAGGAACAGTACGAAGGTACACGGTTAGGTAGACAGGAACTCTACGCTGAAGTGCTAGAGGAAGCACAAGGCGCACTCTGGACTACGGTTATGTTAGACGATGCCTCAGTTAAACACGAGGATGTACCTGACTTAGCCCGTATTGTCGTTGCACTTGATCCCGCTGTTACCTCTAATGCTGAAAGTGATATGACAGGTATTGTCGTTGCAGGTATAGATGTCAACGGTGTTGCTTACGTCTTAGGTGACTACACAGACAGACTGTCTCCTCAAGGATGGGCTATGAAGGCCATAGAATTATACCACCACCATCAAGCTGACCGTATTGTAGCTGAGGTAAACCAAGGTGGTGACATGGTTAAAACAACCATACACGGTGAAGATGAGACTGTCCCTTATAAAGCTGTACGAGCATCTCGCGGTAAGTTTGCCCGTGCTGAACCCATATCTGCCTTATACGAGCGTGGTCTTGTTAAGCACGTAGCTAATCCCCCTGATGGGGCTACACTAAACGAATTAGAAACACAAATGAGAACATGGGAACCACTAGGGTCGATTGGTTCCCCAGATAGACTTGATGCCCTCGTATGGGCAATTACAGACCTCTCACTCAACGGATACACGAAACCCAAACTGACCCTCGCTTACAGTAGTGTTAAGGGACTTTCACGCTAATAGTAAAGAAGCGATAGATACAATGGTAAAGAAACTCTCAGAGGCGAAAGCTAAAACCACATTAGGTGTAGCTGGCGATAATACGTACAACGGTCAAATCCGTGCTGATGAGTTTCTGCCTGAGCTTCGCGGCAAGAAAGCTATTCGTAAGTATCGTGAGATGCGTGATAACGATAGTACCGTAGGTGCTGTCATGTATTCTGTTGAACAGATACTACGTGACATTGACCTTCACGTAAAACCTGCTGATAACAGTGATGCAGCTAGGGTAGAGAAAGAGTTTGTCGAGAGTGTCCTTGATGATATGGATCACACTCTGGATGACCATATATCGGATGCTCTATCTTATTTGTCGTATGGCTTCGGTTGGTTTGAGGTTATCTACAAGCGTCGTGTCGGTCCTACTGAGCGTTCCCCGAAGAAGAACTCTAAGTACACTGACGGACGTATTGGTGTACGTAAGATTGCATCCCGTGCGCCTTGGACTGTATCGAAGTTTGATGTAGAGCAAAAGACTGGTGATGTCTTAGGTATTGAACAAGAAGTCGGGTTCATGGGTGGTCGTAACTACATCCCCCTCAATAAATCCTTGTATTACCGTACTACTAGCCTTAATGGAGACCCCAGTGGTCGTTCTATACTTCGCAATGCTTATACTTCTTACGAGTATCTTAACAACTTACAGTCGATAGAAGCTATTGCAGTAGAGCGTGAACTTGCAGGTATCCCTGTAGCTCGTATCCCTGCTGAGTACCTCTCAGGAGATGCTTCCGCTGCACAGTCTGGCTTCGTACAAAACCTACAGCAAGTCCTACGTGACGTTAAGTTCAACGAACAGGGCTACATTATTCTTCCTTCGGACACCTACCCTGATAAAGATGGTGCGCCTAGTAGCACACGTCTAGTTGACGTAGAACTTATGGCATCCAATGGTAAACGTAACATAGACATTAACCCTATCGTTAGCCGTTACCAGCATGACATTGCACGTTCTATGCTTTCTGAGTTTCTTCTTCTTGGGACATCTGGTGGTTCCTACGCCTTGTCCAAGTCGAAGACAGACCTGTTCCTCCGTGCGCTTGAGAGTTATATTCAAGCAATCGTCGATGTTCTCAACAAACAGTTGGTCGAGCGTCTTTGGCAGTTGAACGGTCTGAACTATGACATGATGCCAACCATTGAGGCTGGTGATGTCGCTCCACACGATCTGCGTGAGATTTCTTCCTTCCTACGTAACCTTAATGGTGCAGGTATTGACGTTAGTAGTCACCCAGAAGTTATCAGTGACCTTATGGGTATTGCTGAACTAGACTATGACCCAGAGGTGGAACAAGAGACCCCAACTGAGGATCAAGAATAATGGCAACTCTAAACAACAGGGTATTCGACAATGGCCTTACGGTACTAGATACTGAGGCTAACCGAATTGACATCACTTCTCAAGAAGCTGCAAGTTATGCAGAGGCCACTTCTACCTATACTCTAGGTAACTCAACCTCTCTTTCCATTGCTGCCCCTTCTGATAGGTCTGGTGGTGGACGTGAGGTTGTTGTAGCTGCTGTAGCAGACGCCTCAGTGACAGGCAGTGGTACAGCTTCACACTACTCTATAGTTGATACGGGTAACTCCCGTTTACTTGCTACAGGCTCTCTTACGGCAAGCCAAGTAGTTGCCTCTGGAAACACTTTCTCACTAGGATCATTTACTATCGGTATACCTGATCCTGCATAATAAGGGTTATGGGCCATGACCAGCAGGATTCTACAGCAAGATAGTGGGTTAATCCTCACCCAAGCCAGTGAACCCATAATAAATGAGGATTTCATTGGTGCTAATGGTTTCTCTACTGGTAATCCGGTATTACAAACCACCGCAATAACTCAAGACCACGTTACAAACGTAATTTCCATCGTAACTGGTCAGCCCGTAATTTCTACTACGGCTATAACTCAAGATCACGTTATAAACTTAAGTCCTATTGTAACTGGTCAACCTATAGTCTCTCCTACGGCTATAACTCAAGATCACGTTATAAACTTAAGTCCTATTGTAACTGGTCAACCTATAGTCTCTCCTACGGCTATAACCCAAGATCAAAACCTGTCTTCCACAAATATTACTACTGGTAACGTCGTTGTCTTACCAACGGCAATCACCCAAGATCATAATGTACAAGCAAGCGGTATACTCACAGGAAACCCTGTTGTATCTCTTGCTACCCTCACAGAAGAAGAAAACTTTTCTGTCGATAGTATATTAACAGGTAGCCCGACAGTAGGTTCAACAAGCCTTACCCAAGTTAATAACTTACTTGCAGAAAATATATTAACACAAAGACCTGATGTTGGTAAACCCTTCGACCCTAACGTCGTTATAACAGAGGAAATAGATCAGATGTTTGGTGGATGGCAGAAACGTACATATGAAGTCCCAGACGGACGACTTGTACAAGCTGAACGAGAGATACAGGCTTCTACAGGTGATCTAGTCTCTATTGACCGTAAGGCTAAGTCTTTACTGAAGTTTGGACGCTCTGCACAACTGTCAACCTCTGGCTTACAGACAGTCTGGACCGTTGGTGGAAACGAAACCTACGTTTCAACTAACTCTATCTCTCGTATATCCTCATCATCTGCATCAGATACAGAAGTTGTTAGAATAGAAGGACATACGGTATTAGACGGAAAATTTACTTTTGTCGTACAGAGTGTAACCCTTAGTGGACAGACCAAGGTAACACTAGATACAGCCCTCGCAAGAGTATCAAGAATTAGTAATGGTGGTGGTACAGAGTTAGTTGGTCGTGTGGTTGTGTATGAGGATACAACAATATCTAATGGCATACCCTCAGACGCTACTAAAATACACATTGATATTCCTCTAGGCTTCCAACAGTCTCTAAAGTCTGCAACCACGTTCAGCAATCAAGACTACTACGTTATGACAGGGTTCTATGGCTCAGTCAGTGCTAAAACATCAGCAGCCGTAGATTTCTACGTTGAGATAAGAGAACCTAATGGCGTATTCCTACCAATGGCTTGTTTTACCGCATCTTCTACTGGTGGAAACTCAGACATAAGCCTTGATCCAGCAATTATCGCCCCCAAGAACTCAGACCTGCGTATTCGTTGTGATACACAAGACAACAACGCAATAGTCTTTGGTATCTTCAAGGGCTACTTAGCGAAAGTATTGTAATGTCAAAGACTGGCCTCAAAAATAAGATGGAAGCCCACAACAAGAAGTCTAAGCATAAGGTAACTATGCGGATGCTTCAAGCGGTCTATGATCGTGGTATTGGTGCTTACAAGACTAACCCTGCAAGCGTTCGTCCTAACGTAAAGTCACCTGAGCAATGGGCTATGGCCCGTGTCAACAGTTTTCTTAAGATCGTAAGCGGTTCTAAGTCGGCTAATCACGATAAAGACCTTCTGCCTTCTGCACATCCATCCTCAAGCAAGAAGAAGTCTATGAAGAAGGCACAATATGCCAACGACATCTTCACTACGGAGCCAGAAGCAATCTCTCGTAGTATGGATATGGGACTTGAAGGCAAGGTTCACGTTCACGACTACGATGGTCAAGCTGTTTATATGCCAGCAGAGAGCCATGAAGCCTACCTAGCACACTATGACAGGGGTGAGGCTATAGAAGAGGAAGAAGGCTCCTCAGTGGACCGTATAGAGGCTCTCAGGGCTATTGTAGCTGAGGTAATAAAGACAGAGTTCGCTAAGGCAGAGTACCAAGGTGAGAAAGTAACACTTAACAAGCCTCGCCGCATCAAAGGTGGCAATAAGAAGTTTGAAGTGTTCGTACAGGACGGTGGCAAGGTTAAGAGAGTTACCTTTGGCGACCCTAACATGGAAATCCGTCGTGATGATCCTAAAGCCCGTGCCAATTTCCGATCCCGTCATTCGTGTGACACCAAGAAAGACAAAACAAAGGCTGGCTACTGGTCATGCCGTATGTGGGAAGCAGGTACATCTGTGAGTGACATGACAAAGAGTATAGAAGGTAAAATCCTTAAGACCGACGACGAACAGCGTATGGTCTATGGCTGGGCCTCAGTAGTAACCGAAAAGGGTGAAGCTGTAGTAGACCGTCAAGGGGATGTTATCGAAGCTAACACACTTGTGAAAGCTGTAAACGAATTTATGGAGCATGTGCGTGTCGGCAAGGCTATGCACACAGGGGAGCAAGTTGGCACAGTAGTCCACTCGCTTCCTATCACCAAAGAAATCGGTGATGCTCTTGGTATCCAGTCTGACCGTGAAGGATGGGTCGTTGCTTACAAAGTATTCGACGATAACATCTGGGCTATGGTTAAGTCTGGCGAACTTGCGGCCTTCTCCATTGGCGGTCGTGCTATGAAAGAGGAGATTTAATCTTGCCTAACCTCCTAAAAAACTTGCAACTTGAGGAACTGTCCCTTGTGGACCGTCCAGCCAATGCACAGGCGATGGTTAGTCTCTTCAAGCGTGACAATTCCGAAGAGGAACTTATTAAAATGACTGAAGAAATGGAAGCCAAAGTAAAGGCATACATGGAAGAAAAGTCTTGTGGTAAACCAGAAGCTATGAAAGCTCTTGGCTACGACATGATGAAAGAGGAAGAAGAAGCTGAACCCGCTAAAATGGAAGAAGCTCCAGAAGTAGATAAGGCAGAAGAAGCAACAGCAGAGGAAGTCGAAATTGACACCCTCAAGGCTGAGAACGAGCGTCTTCGCAAAGGTCTTATTGAAAATGGCTACGTCATCAAATCTGATGTTATCGAAAAGAAAGCTGAAGTTGAGATGCTAGAAGTTCAAGGTGAGATGGTAGTCAAGTCTGACATCCCTGCGCCAGTTCTTAAAGCACTTGAAGCTGCTGCTGTCGAGAAGGCTGACATTGAACTGGCAAAACGTGCTGGTGAAGTTCTTCCCCACTTTGACATCTCTGTCGCTAAATCTCTCGTAGCTAAGTTCTCCGAAGATGAAGCTATCATGGAAGCACTGAAGGCCGCTGATGCAGCATTCGATGCAGCTATGCAAGAATTTGGTAAGTCTGATGTAGACGGTGAGTTCGCTACTTCTGCTGACAAACTGGATGCCCTCGTAAAGTCCTACATGGACGAAAACAAACTGAAGAAAAGTGAGTTTGCCAAGGCTTATGCTGCTGTAGCTAAGACTGATGCTGGTAAAGCTCTCATTAACAAATCCTATAAAGGGGAATAAAAATGGCTGTAATGCAATCCCGCGACAACCGCACATTTATTGCTGGCGAAGACCTCTCCTCAGCACAATTCAAATTCGTAACTCTTGAGTCAGATGGTCAAGTTGATCTGGCTGACTCCGCTGGTGAAAACGCTATTGGCGTATGTCTCGCTGGTGCTGCTGCTGGTAACGCAGTGACAGTATGTGTCTCAGGTTCAGTTATGGTAACTTCTGGTGGTACTATTGCCGCTGGAGCCGCTGTACAAACAGACGCCGCTGGCGATGCTTTAACAGCCGCAACTGGTGATGTTATCTTAGGCTATGCTCGTGAAGCTGCTGTCGATGGACAGATCATCGAAATCGAAATGATTCAAGGTGGCAACGTAGCCGCCTAATCTAGCATTTAAGGAATAACATAATGCCACTTTTGACTCCATCCGCTGTACATATTGACCAGCCTTTGTCTAACTTGACACTGGCGTATGTACAAGAACAAACATCTTTTATCGCTGATAAAGTATTCCCAACTGTAGGTGTACAGCGTCAGTCTGATAAGTACTACATTTACGACCGTGCAAATATGAACCGTTCTGGTGATGTTAAGAAATTAGCACCACGTACAGAAGTTAACCGTATCGGCATGGCTATCTCTAACTCATCATACTTCGCAGACGTATTTGGTCTGGGTATGGACTTTGATGAGCAAACACTAGCTAACGAAGATGCAATGTTGGAAATCCGTTCCGCTGGGGCAGAGACACTAACTAACCGTCTGTTGATACATCGTGAGAAGCAGTTCGCTTCTACATTCTTTGTCAATGGCGTTTGGACAACAAGCGTATCTGGTGCTGCTAACGGTGCTGGCGTTCCTGTTTACTGGAATGACTACACTAACTCAACACCTATCTCAGATGTAACAACTGGCGCACGTACTATGCAGTTGACTTCTGGCGGCTTCAAGCCAAACACAATGGTTGTTGGTAAAGAAGTACGTGACATCTTGGTTAACCACCCTGATATCCTTGCACGTTTGAATGGTGGTTCTACCATCAACAACCCTGCGCTGATTACAGACGGTAAACTGGCAGAAATCTTCGGTATGGAAAACTTCCTAGTTATGGAAGCTGTCGAGAACACTGCTGCTGAAGGTCTAGCAGAATCCTCTGCTTTCATTGGCGGTAAGAATGCTCTCTTGGTTCATACACCTAGAAACTCAGGTCTGATGACACCAGCCGCTGGTTTGACATTCGCATGGAACAATGTTCCCGGCGTAAACAACCTCGGCGTTACTGTTGAGAGCTACTCTGACGATGCACTTAAGCGTCAGCAGGTTGCAGAACACATCCAAGTTAAAATGTCCTACGACATGAAAGTCGTCGGCGCTGACTTGGGTTATTTCTTCAACGCTATCGTTCAATAAGAACTAATACATATACTAACGGGGAACCCTGAGTTAATCCTTGGGGTTCCACCCAACTTATAAAAGAACACAACAGCATCCTTACATAACGGAGTAGTCCTATGCACCCTACATATTTGGGTTGGCAGGTTGATTGGCCTGTCTTTATTAAGATACCAGTATCCTCAGCAGGAAAGAACTGGAAACGTGGTGAACATTTTAACTGGTTAGAACAAAGCATAGACCCTGATAAGGTCGCTAGTCTTTACACCTCTGGTTATCTCTACCACAACAAAGAATTAGAAGTACAGAACAAGGTTGGAGACAGGTTGTCTGAGTTCTCTAGCAAGCAGCTAGATACCCTTGTCAGCTTACTTAACGTCATCGTCAAAGACAGAACTTCAAGTACATCTGAGTACAACATAAAGAAGTGTCGCAAGTCTAAGATCGACGACAAACAAAGAGGTCTCATCCGTCGCTTCCTAAACAACAGCGCATGGATTAGTGAAGACTTCTACCGCATTCGAGATGAGGTTCTCGGATAATAGTAAAACGAAGGGACGACTTGAATGGCTTGGACATATGATCCATCTGATCTAAACACTACTACGGCTTCTGGTCGCCTCAACACTGTTCGTCTTCTGGTTGGTGACACCGACACTCAAGACCAACAAGTACAAGACGCAGAGATTACCTTCGGGTTGTCTCAGAACGGTGATAATGTTTACTATTCTGCTGGGTGGATAGCCCGTACCATATCCTCTCAGTATGCCCGTAAGGTAAACACCTCCCTAGATGGCGCACTTAAGGCTGACTACTCTGACCTTATGAAGCACTACTCAACACTAGCCGATAACCTAGAGTACCAAGGTAAGACCTCTGGTGCATCTGTCGGTATCCTTGCTGGTGGTATTACCAAGTCTAAGGTAAACTCTGTACGTGATAACACTAACCGTATCGAAGGTTCATTCCGTAGAGACCGTTTCAAGAACCCCCCAAGTTATCAAACACCAGAGTATGAATAAGGAGAGGTAAGATGTCTTTTCGCTCCTATGACTTGCTAAAACTTGTACAAGACTTTGGTGAAAGCCTAACTCTTCGTAAGGTGACTACAGGTGGGACTTACAACCCTGCTACTGGTGAGATTGATGGTTCAGCTACTACGGACTATTCCTTCACGGGCTATATGTACAACTACGATAGTGGCATCTCTGGAAACATGGATATGGTCGTTAGGGGTATTCGTAAGTGTGTTATACCTGCACTTGGACTTGCTGTCGAACCAGATACTGATGACCTTGTTGTTGGCAATGGAGACAACGTAAAGATTATCTCTGTAGTCACTATCTTCTCTGCTGGTACTCGTATTTGTTACCTCTGTGATGTGAGGGAATAACAATGGTAAAGAAGACTACTCTCAAGGTTAACAAGTCACTTGATAACAAGTTAAAAAAGATAACTGAGATTCCTGAAGAGGCTATAAGAGATAGACTAGGGGATATAGCTAACTACACTGTAAATATTTCCCCCGTTGACACTGGTGCTTATGTCACTTCTTTCTCGTATGCGGTCGGCGCTGGTCGCCCAAGAGGTAAGTCATCTCGTAATAAACCTCGCAATCAAAACATCCCTGCCATGCGACAAGAAGGTCTCTCTAACCTTTTGTCGGACATAACAAAGCTAGGTGAATTGAAGGGGATGACTAAGATTACTTTGAGGAACGCCGCACCCCACGTTGAATATGTAGAAAAGAAGCACTCAGTCTTCACTAGAGTAAGGAACAAGTTTGGTGGCTAGTATATACAACGATATTAGGGCTGCACTTGAAAGTCACCTTTCCAATGTGTCAGGCATACCTAGTGTGGCTTATGAGAACGTAACTTTTGAGCCTACAACTGGAACTAGCTTTTTACAAGTTATGTTCTTACCAGTAGAAAGACGCCCTGCTGTAAGGGGCTTAAATCCACAACAAAGATACCAAGGTGTGTTTTCTATCTTGGCACACACTCCAGAGGGTAAAGGTCCGAAGGCGGCTGATGATTACGCTAATATACTGATAGAAGCGTTTGAAGCCACAACTGACATATCCTTTACTAACTCTGACACAGAAACTATCAAAGTATCCATCGACTACGCAGAACGACAACAGGGGATTATAGACAGTCCTTGGTACTACGTTCGTGTTGATATCGGCTGGTACATTTACAAATAACTTCCCTTTAGGAGAAACAACATGGCTTTCGCACAAGGCTCACGCTCCAGTCTGTCGTTCATCGTAGAATCTACGTTTGGTACAACACCCGCTGGTTCTTTCGCTAACCTTCCCTTCAGCACACACTCTTTGAACCTAACTAAAGATCGTGTAGCTGGTAATGATATCCAAGCTGATCGTATGCCTCGCGTAGATCGTCACGGTAACCGTCAAGTATCTGGTGACATCGTAGTTGACCTACGTGATGGTGACTACGACACTTTCCTTGAATCAGCTATGCTAAACACTTGGGCAACTAACGTCCTTAAAGTTGGCGTTACACCTAAGTTCTTCTCCATAGAAGACTATGCTGCTGATATTGACCAAGCTCGTTTATTCTCAGGCATGTCAGTTTCCACTATGGGCATATCTCTTGCGCCTAACCAGATGGTAACTACAACTTTTGGTATGGTAGGCAAAGACATGAGCGTCAGTGCTACACAAAAGACCCAAACTGCTGCCTCTGGTGCTGCACCTTTTGATGCTTACTCAGGCGATATTGGTATTGGTAACGTAGGTGGTGCTTCAACCGTAGCTATCGTAACTGCACTAGACTTCACTCTGAATAACTCTTACGCACCTACTTTCGTAATTGGCGATGATAGCGCACCATCACTTGAGTATGGTCGTGCAGAAGTCGAAGGTACGCTCACAGCCTACTTTGAGGATTCAGCACTTATCAACCGTTTCCTCAACGAGACCGAGACTGAGATTGAAGTATCTGTGGATGATCCTACAGGCAGTAACGCTTACACATTCCAGTTCCCACGGGTTAAGATTAACTCTGCTGACACTGGTGTTGATGGCCCAACTAGCCGCATGGTTACAATGTCTTTTGTTGCTCTACGTGACACAACAGAAGCTACTAACCTTAAGATCACACGCCCATCATAAGAATACCTACGTAGGTAGTGGAGGCTCCTGAGTCGGGTCGGGGGTCTCCACATTTTAATCACCCGACATAACTCCCGAAGGAACTCGACATGGATTTAATGAACCTTAAGCCTACCAGTGACACTGTAGAAGTTAATCTGGTTCACCCTAACACTGGTGATGCCCTAAAGAATGACGACAAGACTGATATGACTATCACTGTCCACGCAAGTCACTCTAAAGAGTACAAGACAGCATTACACGAACAGACAAACAAACGTCTTAAGGCTATGCAGTCAGGTAAGAAACAAGAGATCACAGCACAGGACATGGAAGAAGCTACTCTGACGCTTCTATCTAAAGTTACTGCTGACTGGAACATTACATATGGTGGTGAGAAGCCTAAGCTCACTGTCGCTAAGGCTAAAGATTTATATGACGAAGTGTTCTGGATTAAAGATCAGATTGAGGAAGCGGTGGCTGACTCCTTGGATTTTACGAAAGCCTAACTTCTCAGTTGTGTGAGTGGGCTGAACATCAGTTTAAACTCAACAAGCCTGACAAGGATGGCATTACGGAACGTGAACACTTAGAACAAGTAGAAAGGCAGATTGGACAAAGACCAGAAGCATTGGAACCCCCGACAGTATTTCCTCAGCTTATGTCTCATGTCTGGTCTGCCTTTATTGCATTGAGCAACAGTAGAACTCAAGGCTTCTCTGGCCCTAACCCGATAACATATGAACAAATTAAAGCATGGAAGGAACTGACTGAGACACCTGTAGAACCCCGTGAAGTAGGGGCGATAAAACGTGTTGATACAGTTTACATGGGGGTAGCGAATGGCTGACATACAGTTAATTATTGATGTAGTTGGTGAGCAAGATATGGTGAAAGCCATTCAGACTGCTAACCGTATGAAGAGTGAGTATAAGCTACTAGACAAGACTTTCAATAAGACCAATATGTCAGCCCAAGCATATGCTAAGGGCGTAACTCAACTAGACAAAAAATATGACTCCTTAATTGCCAAAACTAAAGCGTTAAATAAGGTTCAACAAACAAACAACAAGGTTATGAGCCAAGCTAAGAACCGTATGAATGGCAACAACATGGCTATTCAACAGTTAGGCTACCAGTTTGGTGACTTTGCGGTACAGGTACAAAGTGGTACAAGTGCTTTCGTTGCGTTCAGTCAACAGGGCGCTCAGTTAGCTGGCATTCTACCCATGATTGCTTCGCCTCTGGGTTTAAGCATGGGTGCGGCTGTAGGCTTATCTGCTGGTCTAGGTATCCTTATTCCCGTCATAGGTGTGGTAGGTCGTGCATTGTTTGAGATGGGCGGTAACGCTAAGTCTGCCTCAGAAAAAGCAGACGAGCTAAAAGAATCCTTAGAAGAGCTTTCTGGAGCCGCTGATCTTCTCAGAGACCTTGCGGAGATAAACCTAAGTGGTCAGTTTGCCGAAGCTAAGGAAGAACTAAAAGGTCTTGTTGAAGAACTTAATAAACTAAAGCAAGAACAAGCAAGAGATGCGTTTTCTACTGCCATAAGGTCATTTGTAGAGGATCTAAGCGACCAGATGGCTAGTGCTAAGAAAGTGGCAGATCAAGCTGCAAAGGAACTAGAGTTAAGAACCTCACAAAAGAAATCTGTAGAAGAGGATTCTAAGGCGTTCGAAAAAGTTTCTGCCAAAATACAAGAGTTGATCCCCCGACAAGTCGAAGCTACGAAAGCTACACTTGAGTACAGTGACCTACTAAAAGAGATAGGTAAGATTCAAAGCTCTAGTAACTCAAAAGACTATGCTGCAAACATGGTTGCGTTTGCTAACACTCTCAGGGACAGTGAGTATGTAACCGAAGGCTTAAAGAAGCAGATGATGGAACTGCTTGATGAAACTGGGCTTATTGTTGACGAAGTAGAAAAGCTGAATGAGGGACAAGAACAAGTTAATAAAGTTGCAGAGGACTTCCTTAAAACTCAAGAAGAATCCGCTAAAGCACAAGCTAAGATTAAAGAAGCTGTAAAAGAAATTCTTGATACAGTCGAGGCTGAAAAGAAGTCTATAGCTGCCAAACTTGAATTGAATAAAGTTATTCTAAAGTATGGAAAAGACTCTCTGGAAGTTAGGAAGAAAGAAGCGGAGCTTGCAAGAGAGCAATACCGTCTTGATAAAATTTCTGAAGGTATCAAAGGTAATCATCTTAAGGCCGTTATGGCTCTCTATGATGAAAATGCTAAAGTAACCGCTGAAATCGCTTCATCTGAAGATAAGGCAAAAGGTCTTGCTGACGCCCTTAAAGAAGCTGTTTCCGCTATGTCTTCACTACAGTCTTTTAGCGACGGACTTGACAAAAAGTTAGCTGTTTCTGTAGCTAAAGTTAAGGCACTCAAATCTGGTGCTGATGCTATTGTCGCTGGCTCTATTGCAGGGATGCGTACAGACTTAGATCGTAAGATTTCAGAGGCTAAAGGCAGTGGAGTTGATGCTGGAATTGTAGAGCGAATGTTTGGGGGAGATAGACAAAAGATATCCCAAATAGAAGCCTCCGAGAAAGAACGCAAAAGGCTTGAAGCTGCTGCTAAAGGTGGTAGCGACAACGTAGTAAACATCAAAGATATTATTGAAGCCCGTAAATTACAAGCTGAACAAGAGCGTACCTTAATTGGCCTAAGTGAAAAGCAAGCAGAGGGTCTGAGGGTATACTACGATCTTCTGGAGCAAAATAAAGATGCAGACGTACAGCTAACTGAAACAGAACTGATGGGTGCTGCTAAGGCTATTGCAGCCCAAGAGGAACAGAACCGTGTACTTCAAGAGGCTGTTGATAAGCAAGAGGAGATAGCAGACACTATAGCCTCTTCAATGGGTGATGCCTTTATGTCGATTGTAGATGGCACTAAGTCTGCTAAAGATGCCTTCAAAGATATGGCTAGGGAAATTATCAAGAGACTATATGAAATTCTAGTCGTAGAGCAACTTGTCCAGTCTATCTCAGGAACAATTAAAGGTGCTTTCTCAGGTAGCGCAGCACCAGCTACGTCCCCAAGACCAAAGATTAGACCTTTCGCTGACGGTGGTGTTCTTAGTGGTCCTACTATGTTCCCTATGGCTGGTGGTAAGACTGGTCTTATGGGTGAAGCTGGGCCAGAAGCTATCATGCCACTCAAGAGAGGTGCTAACGGTAAGCTAGGTGTACAGATGGAAGGTGGCGGTGGTGACAATGTAGTTATACACCAGAACTTCAACTTCCAAGCTAACGGTGACGACAGTGTTAAGAGGATTATTGCACAAGCTGCACCACAGATAGCTAACATGACCAAGAAGTCTATGCTTGATGATCGTCGTCGTGGTGGACAAATGAAAGCAACCTTCGGGTAAAGGAAAGAACAAACTATGGCACTTACTTATCCCTTAGATACTCCAACAACTATCGGGATTGAGAGTATTGAGTTACGTGCGGTTAATGCTGTAGCTGTCTCTCAATCACCATTCACGTACAAACAACAGACTATCGCTCACCAAGGTCAACAGTGGCAAGCAAGCGTAAATATTCCTTCGGTACGCAGAGATAAAGCTGCTGAGTGGAAGGCCATGCTGGTTGGACTGAGGGGACCACAGGGTACATTCCTACTCGGAGACCCAGACTACGCTACACCTCAAGGTACTGTAAGCTCTTGTACAGCTTCTGGTAATGCTGGAGAAGACCACGTAGCTGTAACTATGACTGGTACACTGAAGGCAGGAGACTACATTCAACTAGGGGCAGGTTCTAGTGCTAAACTACATCAAGTTCTGCAAGACTTAAGTGGTAACGGCGAACTTGAGATTTGGCCTTCACTTAGGTCAACGTACAGTGGTTCAACAGTTATCTTTAATTCCCCTAAAGGTCTCTTTAGGCTATCTCAAAATGTAACCTCTTGGTCAATTAACAATGCGTCAGTCTATGGTATCTCGTTTGAAGCCGTAGAAGCTCTGACATAGTAAGGATATATACTAATGGCTGATAAGAAGATAACACAGTTAGACCCACTCACAGGTGCTAACTTAGCCGATACTGATGAATTTGTTGTCGTAGACCTTTCGGCTGATGAAACAAAGTCAATCACATTCGCTGAATTAAAGACTGGGTTGGATAATGTAACAGGTTTCGTGCGTATCACTGGCGATACCATGACGGGTTCTCTTACGACTGCTGGTCTGTCAGTTGATGGCGGCACAATCAAGCTCGACGGCAACTACCCCACTGGTAGCCATAACGTGGCGTTGGGTGACACTGCGTTAGATAGTGCGTCATTATCTGGTGCAAACAATGTTGCTCTTGGGTCCAATGCGCTATCCTTGAATACGAGTGGCGCACAAAATATTGGCATTGGTCGCAACGCCCTAGATGCAAATACAACTGGGCAAAACAACATTGGCATAGGCCACGTTTCTTTGTCAGCAAATTCAACTGGCGGCAACAACGTAGCTATCGGGCGTGAGGCATTACGAGTTAACACTACCGCAAATAACAACGTAGCGGTTGGGTATCATTCTTTGTTCGACAATACGACTGGTACTTCAAACGCTGCATATGGTACTCAAGCACTAGCTAACAACACCACCGCAAGTAACAACACTGCCGTTGGATATCAAGCTGCGTACAATAATACGACAGGTACTCGTAATACTGCCATTGGTTTTTCTGCTGGGAAGGCACTGACCACACAAGACTACAACGTCTTTGTTGGCTCATACTCTGGGGATGGCGCTACTGGCAGTAGTAACGTAGCTGTTGGTGATGTTACGTTAAGAAGTTCCTCTGGCAATCAAAACACAGCAATTGGTGGCGAGGCACTTACCTCCAACACCACCGCGCCAGAAGGAACCGCTGTTGGTTATCAGGCTTTATATAATAATACTACAGGAGTCACTAACACAGCAGTTGGAAGACGTGCGCTTTACTCTAACACGACTGGCCTTCAAAACGTGGCCTTGGGTGGAAGGGCTTTAAACACCAACACAGGTGGAGATCGTAATATTGCTGTTGGTATGGACGCTTTATTTTCTAACACTACAGCAGATGGTAACACAGCGGTGGGTCACGAAGCGGCTTACAGTAATACAACAGGCGAAGACAATGTGGCGCTTGGACGTGCGGCCCTTAAAGACAACACGGATGGCTCACAACTAACTGCATTAGGGCGCTCTGCGTTGGAAAACAACACTACCGCAAACAACAACACAGCGGTGGGTTATCAGGCTGCACATGCCAATACTACAGGTGCTAACAACACTGTCGTTGGCAAGCAAGCCTTACTTAGCAACACTACTGGGTTACACCACACCGCCGTAGGTACATTAGCTCTGGCTCAAAACACTACAGGAACATACAACACCGCCCTTGGTAGTTTCGCATTGCAAAACACCACTACAGGATATCGTAATGTAGGACTTGGGTACGGTGCCCTACGTCAGAACACTGTAGGTTTCTACAATATAGGAATTGGTTTTGGTGCTGGTGGTCTGACAACAACAGGGGATTACAACGTAAGTGTTGGCGGCAACGCTCTTATCGACAACACAACAGGAGGCAGTAATGTTGCCATCGGTTATGGTTCTTTAACAAACAGTACCACAGCAAGTTTTAATACAGCAGTAGGAATCAATGCTTTAGAAGCAAACACAACAGGCACACAAAACACTGCTGTCGGCTCTCAGGCATTAGATAGCAATACCACTGGCAGCAGCAGCACCGCTGTTGGATATCATGCTGGGTATTCTAATACTACTGGCAATCAATCTGTATTTATGGGTAGGTTTGCTGGGTATTCTCATACAACAGGCGGCAGCAGCACTTTTGTAGGAAACCAATCAGGAGAATCTACTACAGGCGCTCAAAACACGTTCCTTGGTCATGACTGCGGGCGTTATGTATCATCGGGTACAAAAAACACCATCATTGGTCGCTACAACGGCAACCAAGCCAGCTTGGACATTCGCACCTCAAGCAACAATATCGTGCTGTCGGATGGGGATGGTACTCCTAGGATGCGCACAGACAGCATCGGGAATACGGCTTTTGGCTACCAACTTACCAGCATAGGCGCTATTAGTCCAACCGAAACAGGAATTACACTTGGGGCTAGTGGTTACGGTATATTCCAGAGGGTAAATTCGACTGTAGGATACTTTAACCGTCAAAGTACTGATGGTATTATCATATCTTTTTATGGACAAGGTACTCAGGAAGGAAGTATTAGCGTATCAGGTACAACTGTTTCATACAACGGGGGGCATTTAGCACGTTGGTCCCAGCTACCAGACAACACTAGAGATACATCTATCGTAAAAGGCACAGTCTTAACTAACCTTGACCAGATGGCTGTTTGGACACACGCTGCTAAAGAAATAGGTGATGACATACTTGATGCTGACGGCAACGTAATAGGACAAGAAACAGAACCAAAGGCGGCTTATACTGAAGATAACGAACAGCTAAACTGTATGTCTGTATCATCTGTAGAAGGTGATCCAAATGTAGCTGGTGTATTTGTTAATTGGGATGATGGCGATGATATTTTTACCAGTGACATGAACATAGCGATGACAGGCGACATGGTTATCCGAATTGCTCAAAGTACAACAGTTGCTAGAGGTGACTTACTTATGTCTGCTGGTGATGGCACGGCTAAACCACAGGGTGATGATATTGTTCGCAGCAAGACGATAGCAAAAGTAACTTCAGTAACCGTGAGCCATACATATGACGATGGGTCGTATTTAGTACCCTGTGTTCTAATGGCATGTTAATCGCAACCCTAGAAGGATAAGACTATGGAACTAACAGCAGAAGAAATCGCACAGCACTATACCGCAATGGGTCACTCTGTTGACCTAATTAACGCTGGCAAACCAGAAGGCATGAAAGATGCCGACTGGACAGATACAGTTGCTCGTAATGTTGAGCATCTGCAACTCATGGTGGCAAAGGACTACTGGACAACAGAGGACATGACCGCCGCTAACGCTGCAATCGCAGCAAACACTTAACTCAAA
>Ga0181389_1000335_pt1 | contig 19416 bp, 35 predicted proteins | sample 12SPOviralmetaG_FD_130121 | JGI IMG/M metagenome (GOLD analysis project Ga0181389, IMG submission 130121) | Marine viral communities from the oligotrophic San Pedro Time Series (SPOT) site, San Pedro Channel, CA, USA - 12 SPOT_SRF_2010-06-29 | ecosystem: Environmental > Aquatic > Marine > Strait...
AAGCTAAACAGTAAAACTATAGGTGCAGGAGCACCTTTTTAATTTATGGCAACAGTTACACCTTTCGTATATAACGCAATACTGGAAAAGATCGTAGACGGAGACACAATTGATGTTACTCTTGACTTGGGATTCAGTGTATTTCTGCATAAACAACGCTGCAGGTTGGCAGGTATAGACACTCCTGAGTCAAGAACTCGCAATCTAGCTGAAAAAGCACTAGGTAAAAAAGCATCAGCAAGACTAGCAGAACTATGCGTAGGCTCATTTAAAATACAATCATTAGGTAAAGGTAAATATGGCAGAATACTTGCAATCCCTTATACAGAAAATGGTCAAGATATTTGCCAAATGCTTATCAATGAAGGTCATGCCGTTGAATACTGGGGTGGAACTAAAAAAGCAAAAGTCAGAGATGACGGAACTTGGGGAGAATAATATGCACATATCACAAGAGGGTATAGATTTAGTCAAAAAGTTTGAAGGTTGCAAATTAGAAGCATATCAATGTGCTGCAGGTGTTTGGACTATTGGTTATGGTTCAACGCATGGTGTACAAAAAGGTGATAAATGGTCACAAGAAAAAGCAGAGATCATGCTTATAGATGAACTAGAAGAATACGGTAAGTATGTAGAAGAATTAGTTACCATACCTCTAAATCAATGTCAGTTTGATGCTCTTACTTCTTGGACATTTAACTTAGGACCAAGCAACTTGCAAAGTAGCACTATGTTGCAGGTTTTAAATCAAGGTGATTATGAGGGTGTTCCATATCAGATTAAAAGATGGAACAAAGTTAGCGGACAAGTAAATGATGGTTTGATTCGTAGACGAGAAGCAGAAGCATTATTATTTGAGGGCAAACATTGGGAAAATGTCTAAATGGCTCTCAGCAAAACACAGAACAAAAGGCTTGGGGTAATACTAAGTGTTATGTTCAAGGAAGAAACGCCACAGGAGATGCTAGAGGATGTCATACGGCATGGTTTTGTAGAGAAAGTTGATAATACTTTTCAACTCACAGATAAAGGCATTGATGAAAAAAACCGACTCTGTACTTTGTCAGGACTTAATATTAAATATTCTTCAGAGAAAACCTAGTGTACCTTATGACTGTATGCCAAAACTGCGACTTAGAGAAATTGAATTGCAAATGTCCAAATTCAATCAACAAAGGCAATTATTACGAAGCAACGACACAGAAGTTTTACAAATGGGAAGAACTTATGGAGTTCTACAAGACTAAATCCAATCGTTTCCCTCATACCAACCCACAAGACTAAATCTCTCGCCCTTAGTTACCTCAGTAACCCTGTGGTAAAGAAAAGACGGAAAAACTAGGATAGTTCCTTTCTCTCTTAGCTTTTTTTTATCTAACTTGCCCATGTCTTTGCTGAACTCAAAGTCTCCACCAACATAGTCAATGCTATCTGATAGTTGCACTGTGATGCTTAGTTTTCTCTGTGATGCATGGTCAAAGATATTAGAGTCCATGTGAAAGTCATAAAAATCACCTGCACCATATTTGGCTATTTGAAACTCTTGAAAGCCATTTAGTTGAACACCAAAGCACTCACGATTAGCCATAGTAATGTATTGATTCATAATCCTATTAAGATAAGCACCATTTTCAGAATCATACTCACATGGCAATATATTAGATGATCTAACATTCTTATCAATACTGGCAACATTGCCTATCTCAGCTTCTTTAGGCTTGCCCTCTATGTATAAAGCCTTGATAGCTTCGCAGTGTTCATCACTTAATTCTGCTTGCCATGAGTAACAGTATGAGTTCATTAGGTTCTTACTCTAAATAAATACAAAAGGTTTCTAATTGTTTGTTTTGGTAAATGTTGTAGATGTTTAGGTATCTCTATGCCTTGAACTATCATTTTATTACCTCTTTATTATTTAAAATTTTATAAATAATAAACAATAAACAAATCCAACCTATTTGTTGGTTGTGATATAACAACCACACAAAAGCATCAATAATCATTATCTTTACCCCACTTACAGTTAATAATATCCTCTAACTCGTTAGCTGTATTCTCATTGACTATAAAATCAATAATAATCCAAGTCATGCACCAAATTGCTACTGGCAATATAAGCCAAAATAAATAGTTCATAATTTCCCCTTAATCCATATAACCATTACTAAGAATAAAGCACAAGCCCCATAAAGTGCTAATAATCCTACTACTATGTTTATAAATGTGTCCATTAGTGCAACACCCTTTCCCTACAACCATTCTTCATAAAATCATACAGGTCTGCATAATCTTCTTCACTGATAATATCTCTGACCTCGTGTATAGGCATACTCATTAGATCAGCGTGATACTTAATTGATAACTTAGCCACCTTGCGTTCTAAAGGTGACATATCTTTAAACTCGTCATTAATACTCATAATTAATCCTTAAAAATTAAATGATTGTTTTTCTTCATGCGTACCAAAATGGTATATAGCTTTGGTCAATCTGTATATGCACATCTCATAAGTGATAGGAGCAGACTCAGGGTTGTTAGTATCTTTTAATTTAAAACATCTTTTTCTAAGATCAAAGATAGTCATGCCATCTCTAAACATATCTAAGCATTGCTGATGCAGATTCTCAGAGAGCTTGTTTTTAAACTTAGTCAAAGTGTTTTGAATGATGCCTGTTTCCTCAGAAAGTATTTTGCCGAGAGTATCAAGGTCATCTATGGTATAGGTCCTAAATGTTTTCCAATCTCTAGCATCCTCTTTTGTTTCTTCTATTGGAGCAGGGTCATACTTAACAGCGTGTTTTGTATTTCTTGTGTGTTTAATATTAGGAAATAGCTTGTTAGGATTTTTATTTTCAGTGTAGATATAATCTAAGTTTTTTGCATGAGTCTTTCTTGCATCCTGTAAAGTCATCTCACTGGTATCTCCAATCTTAACTCTAATAGTGTTTTTACCTACCTTAGAGTTCTTGGCTCTAGTGTAGTAAACCTTGCCAAACTTCTTAAATCTAATAGCCAAGCCTTTGCTCACGGTGTCGTGTACCCAAGTATCTCTCTTGCCGTTTAGCATACTTATACCTTGATCAGTAAACTCAACGCTGTAGTTAGTTCTCTTAAGATTTATAGGGTTCTTACGAGTGCCTATATGACTACCCTGATACTCAGCACCTTGACTGTTACCACTGGTCATTCTATTGATTTGAGTAATAACTTCTTTTATTGGTGGTGATGATACAGCTTTAACTTTACCCTGCAGCTTACGCACCTCGTTTAATCTTTTCTGTAGTTGCTCCTCAATAATCGGAGCAATAACTTTAATTAAGTCATCTTTGTTGCTGTAAAAATGATTAATAAAATTATTAAGAATGTCAGATTTGTTTATGCCAAACTCTTTATGTAGTTCGTGCAAGTCTTTCCACAAATCAGCATCACAGACAATATTGACATTACCAGTTATTTTCTTTTTGTTTTCTTCAAAATTCATAGCTTTCACCTTATATACCCAACCTTGACTTGTGATAATCGTCACGCATCTCAGTAATTTTTAAATGTAAATATTCAATAAGCACTGACTCAGGCGTTTGACCTAAATGCTTATTGGCAATTCTTGATTTATTTATGTCAGTTAAGACATTGTTATACAACTTAACCAGTTCCCACATATCAATCTCATGAATGTAAGAGTCTAGTTCTCTTAGTTGATCTTTAGTTATCATTTGTTTACCTCTCTTTCTTCTACTCTATCCCAAACATCACTAAATCTTTGTAGCCACTCTAATTGTTCTTCAGTATTGTAGTTTCCAACTAACTGTGACTCTCTTACACATAAATGCTCAAGGTTGTTTGTTTCATAAAAGTTAAATGCAATGTCGCACATATAGTTGAGCAAACTGAATTTTTTATCTTTAGTTATCATCTTATACCTCTCTAGGTTTGATAGAAGCAGTCTGACCAGTAGACCATATTTGATCTACTCGTCTTTGAGCATCTGCTTCATTGTTAAAAGTTGCGATTCTTCTGTGATCTCCATACCTGCCGATATGGTAAAAGAACTGGTAAACATCATAGACTGTGTTCATGCTTCTACTCCGTAATATTTAGGGTTTTTTCTTATTTGTTTTGCATGAAATATTTTTTTAGGATTTGATTCCTTGTTTTCATAAGACCAATCTATATCACCACATATGTAGTTACGAACTTCACGAAGGTTAGAGAATGGGAACTCTTTGTAAAAAAGAGCCATCATTTCTTGTGCTAGATGCCAAACTCCTAAATCTGCATTAGCACCTAAAAATATTTTGTTACCTGATACTTCTAGTTGTATATCTTTGCTTGCATAAATACGAGAATCATTACGAGAACATTTTACCCAATAAACACTGTATTTACCTTTTACTGGTAATCTACCAATGAGATCAGATTCATAGAGTTTGTTGATAAGCTCTTGTTCTGATAAATCAGAATTAGTGTCAATCATGTGAACATTTTTTCTTTGCATTTCATAGTGCGGAATATTCATGATGTTGCTCCTTGTAAACGATCTGCACAATTTTTTCCAATTCTTACACCATCTATCATTGCTTCAATTTGTTTATAGAGTTCTCGCTTGGTTTTGCCGTAGAATATATGGTGAGTATCTTTTTCTAAACCTTTTTCATTAGCTATTTGACATAAGTAAAAAAGACCGTGTGCTTCACGAAAAAAATAATGACCTTTATTTGCTTTAGGTATCTCAAGATGACCTTGAGATTGCCAACTTGTTGTTGGATGATCGGTTACTTCATTAAGAAGATAAATTTTACTTTCTAGTCGTTTTGTTGTTATTGTCATTTTATACCTGCTCTGTGAGCGTTTCATTTAATATAAGAGAATTCTAAACCCATTACGGAATATATGCAACAACTTTATACATTTATTTTAGAAGGGTAAATCGTTGTCCTCTTGGCTATCATCTCTCCAAAGTTTTTCTTCCCATAATCTTTTAGCCCAAACTTGTCCAAAGTCAGCAGGCAAACCATAACTCGTAAAGAACTTATACTCATCACCAAACTTCGTATGAAGCTGTGCATGATGATGTAAACACAAAGGTATAGCATTCCTATCATTAGCCTTTAAGCTCATGCCACGCACTCCGTCATAGGGTTTAAGTAAATGATGCGCTTGCACTTCTCTTGAGTGGGAGTAGTAACCTGCTTTACACAATAGGCAAGGCAATGTCCTAATCCATTTAAGGTGCGACTCATCTTTGTATCTTTTACTAGGCAAGTTAAAAAGGCGCTTCTTCTACCTCAGTTTTATGAGCAACAGTTTCTTCATCATCCTTTACTCTAAGACTAACAGCAGTGTATTCATTGCCTTTATCTGATACTTTTTTCCAACCACCAAACTTGTACTGGACATTGTTCCAAGTGATTGGACCACCAATATCAGGACTTCTTTCAGATTTCTTTTCCTCGTTAAGATGCAACAAACCTGCGGAAACCATAAGCTCGTACTTATCTTCGCCCTTAACTTTTGTTTTAACAATTGCAGAATAAATCTCCTCGCCATTTATTTGCATAGTTCCTTTGCGTATCACAGTAGAACCAGTCTCATGCCAAAGAAAACCTTTTAGCTCTTTATCATATTGCTTATCATCCATTTTTTTCTCCTATTAATTTATATTTAAACCCCTTACCACTTGTCCTGCGTTTCTTTTCTATAACTTCTCCAAAGGCAGGAAGTTTATATTTAAGTCTAGCAGGGTCTTTCCTCAAGTTGCGTATAGAAGCAGAAATAGACGGCTCTCCGTAAAACTGTCCTGTTTTCTGCTTGATAGCATCTTGTAGTTCCCAAAATGTCCAATATCTGCCGTCACGCATACAGAAATAGACACAATCATCTAATGTCAGCTTACTCATACAACTTTCTTAGAGTAAATATCAATTAGCTTCTCAAACGCCTGTAAGTCTCTATCATTCTCAGGCAAATCATTGTAGATGCGTTCTATCTCACTTGAGTTAGCTTTAAATACATCTATGCACTCTTGATCTTCAGGATTAGCTAAAACCTTACGCAAGCCACCTATAAAAGCATGAGTGTCAGGAAAGGTTGCGTATGGATGACCTTTTGCATTCTTAAGAACCAAAGATTCTTTAAGATCAGGTGCAGGTTGTTTGTTGTTTATGGCATTGTCTACCTCAAACCCACTTGCATACTCGCCACCACCGAGACCACAGCAAGCCAAAGCACGACCTATTGCACTGGTACAGCAGTTCTCAAGAGCAGAAGTCTTGTTAACCATGCCCTGCGATCTAAATTCTTCAGCATAGTCATTACCTATCTCACGCCATGTGCCGTCCACATAAACGCTTACAGTAGCTTGTACCACCACTCTTTCTAAGTCATTGTGGATAATCTTAGTCTGCACATTGGCATTACTACCAAAATGTTTTCTAAAGGTTTGCAACCGTTTGTCTACGGTTGTGTAGAGCTTACCTTTGATATTGGTTTTATCGCTATCAGCAAGGTTAGCTATTTCATTTATTGATTCAATCAATTTATCACTCATTTTATTCTCCATAGTTCTTTAGCAACCTGTATATCTGAGTCTGACCACATCCAGTGGGATAGGTCAGGATAGAACTGGTCAACCAAAGAGTTAACATCATTATTCTGTAGAAGGTTCATTATTGCTAACGAAGCCCTATACACCTCATCTAATCTCATGCTTATGTCGTCTATCTCAAATGTGATGACCTCTGATTTGGTCTTAGTCACATAGATATAATCAGCATACGCATGATCTTTTTCTAACGCAGTAGCATAAATTGCTAGTTGCCTTTGAACTGGTGGGAGTAATGCAGGTGGTTTCTTTGCAGAGGTTTTTATGTCTCTGATGCAATCCTCATACTCTAAATCTGTGTACCCTATAACTGATACTGGTAGCCCTACATCTATCTCTACTTTCTTTTGATAGCTAACAGGCTCGCCTAAGTGTTTATAGAAAGGCAATCCTATAGATAGATACTTCTCTATGTTGTTGTACTCTGTGTCTGCTTTCTCTTGATCAAACACCACGCCTTGACTCTGTTCGTAGCTCATAAGCGATTTGAACTCAGCCTGTGCATCTTCTATGGATGTCTTGTTGCCTATGGCATGGTCTATGACCGTACCTCTTAACATGGCAGGGTTAGTAGGTGACTTATGTTTGGCTAAGTACCGAACAATAAACAGTGGTGGGTTTTGTATGAATAGGTTTATAGAACTGGCTGATAGGTGCTCAATCTCAAACTGTTCAAATGGATTGTTTTTCATCTTTTAAATACCTCAATTTATGCTTTCAATAAATACGAAATGGAATTATAATCACATATTGGGTTTACCACAACCCTTAATTTAATATTAGGAGACAACCAATGAAGCTGAAAGATTTTTTGCAAGAGAACAACTACACTCAAAATAAATTTATAGAAGCTGTGCATGAAGAAACAGGACATAGATTTTCTCAGGGCGGTCTTGCTAAATACATCATTGGTGTTCGCATACCTAGAAAAAAAGAGATGGGAGTTATTCATAGTTTTACCAAAGGCGTAGTATCACCCAACGACTTTTACTTATAGACTCCAATCGTCTATCTCGTAATTTCTTTCTATAAAGATTCGTTTGTCCATATCATAGAAGAACTTAACCTGTCCGATCTTACCGTATAAGTCCTGTTCTCTTATCTTGCGTGTAATTACGCTAGTGGAGTTGTCATCAAAGTCTCTGTGAATCGTTAGGACTGCATCAGACTGGTTGTGCCAATGTGCAGCTCCACTTATATCGTAGGCAGAAGGTGGCAGGTAAGAACCATCTTGAGACTTAGGTAGCTTTGTTGGATGGGCAACCACCCACATAGTGACCTCGTAGTTTCTAGCAAAGCGCTTACAGCTAGAGATAAAATCTCTTATGTGTTCATCCTCACGCTGATTGCCTTCTCGTTTTGCACTGACCTCATTGTAAGGGTCTATGACTATCCCATTGACTCCGTGTTTGTAAACACTGGATTTTGCTATGTCTATGATTAGGTCTATCTCAGGTACGGCATCTTTAGATTCAATAAAGAAGAAGTGTTTATCAATAAAGCCCATAGCTTCTACCAACTCTGATCTGCTCATGCGATTACCGAAGCCCTCATCAAATGCTTTCTGACAATACATCTGTGTCATCCTTCTGATGTGCATACTCGTTGAGTGTTCAGGAGAAAAGATTGCAAACTTCCAACCCTGATTCTTTGCTAGGTTCAGAAGTATCTGATCAAGTATTAAAGACTTACCATGATTGGGTATACCAGTAATCACATGGAAAGTACCAGTCATGATCTTGTAAATGTCATCCAGTGAACCCATGCCGATCTCTACAGGCTTCTCATAGTTCCCCTCATACAGATCAATCAGTTGATCAAAGTAGTCATGACCTTTGTACAAGCCGTTGATAGGATAAGGGATAGCATTGTCTATAAGTTCCTTGAGTTTGGTTGCACCGTGTTTCATTAGAACCTCATTAGCATCTTTGCATCCTTCAGGACACTTCACATACCAACAGCGATCTTTACCGAACCTATGTAGCAGTTCTTTGTGTAGTGATCTTCCTGCTGTGTCATTGTCAGTAAATATAATTATGTTCTTGGCAATGAGAGGTGAGTTATCTAAGGCTTTAAACCTTGCATCATTTGGGTCAAACTTTGCTTCTTTAGGCGCACCATCAGGAAGCGTTGTGCTGTTCGTTATGCCACTCTCAAACAAACTGATGCAATCCATCTCACCTTCGCAGAAAATGACGGTATCGCTTTTGTACACATTGTCATAGTTATATAAGATGCGTTTAGCGTTAGGCGATTGTCTAAACTGTTTATCAACTGTCCTGTATTTAACATTCACCAGTGAGCCGTGTTCATCAAAGTATTGAAATGCAATCCATGAGTTCTCGTTAAAGATTTTCATAGAGTCAACCGTTGATTTAGAAATGCCACGATCACCGAAGAACTTATACATGGAATTATCTGTAGACTTAGACTCAGGAACTACTGGTGTTTGATAGGTCTTTGGCTTAAAAGAATTAGACCCATCTCCTGACCCACCTCTAAATTCACAATGGTGACAATTCCAAACCACCGTATTATTTTCTATGGTGACTGAGAGTGGATTATCTTTTGGATTGTGTGGGGGCTGACAAGAAGGACACTTTACTTTTTGATTACCTTCACCGTAATGTTTTAAATTTATTCTGTTGTCCATAAGGACGGTACTTATATCTTTCATTTTATTTCCTTACCCTGCGAGAGAGTTCAATGATTTTTTAACTTTTGTTACTGTTGTATCTGCATCATCAAGATACCGTTTTTGATTTAACCATGTTGTGCAATGAGGTACAAATTTTAAATCCATCTTTTCATCTTTAACAAACTCTGCATAGGACTTAATCTTTTCTAAGAGTTCTTCATGAGATATATCATTTAATGCAATCTTATATTTTTGAGAAGCTGCGTACTTGTTTGTCTTGCGTGGATAGATTTTCCAAAACTCCTCAAAGAGGTCTTTAGTATTATCTTTAGTATTCTCTTTAGTATTGGGGGGTGGTGAGACAGGGGGGATGGTGGTCTCCTGACCCTGAGGGGTAGGGGTCTCCTCACCAGTGGGGGTCTGTAGACCCTGACCTAGATGTAAGGTGTATCGGTTTGATATGTTCCCACCATCTGCTTTAAATCTAGCCGTGATCTCAAGCAGGTCTTGTTGTGCAAACTCTTTGATAATCTTACCAATGTGTTTAGGGTCTTTAATTCCTGCAAGTAGACCTATGTGCTGATAGCTAGGATAACAACTACCTTTCTCATCTGCGTAATTGGCAAGGATGACTAGAACTAATTTCTTGGTTGGAGTTAAGCCCTCTAGTTTGAGGGCTTTGTTTAGTAACTCAATTGACATTACTTTAACCTTTTCTTATGAGTGTGATTTAAATAAAGTGGATAGATCATGTCCTCTGTTTTATCAACCCATTTTTGTCGTTGGTATCCATCATGATCAGGTTCTATGTCAAAGATAATTCTACGCTTGGCATCTTTAAGGGAACTGACAAGATATGGATGATTATGATTTGAGTGATCTGAGCATAATATTTGATTACCCTTCATCAGATAATAAAAAGACCTGTTTTCAGAATACAATTCCTTTTCTATCTTGTAGTCTTTTAGGTCATCATCAATGAAGCGATAAGTTACATAGTCAATGAACCAATATGGCTCAACCTCTTTTGTAGTTGTGGTTTTTGTCGTTTTAAGGTTTTTCATTTTATCTCCTATTTAATTTAAAGAACCGAGCATAATTTATTTAATTAATTTATGCAACCCATTATGGTATTAAATATTTAGTGGTTCTTTTTTCTTCTGAGTGGACTCTTTCGTAAAGACGAACTTCCTTGTTTACTTTATCAAGATTGGTTTGTGCAAGTTTGAGTTTTCTATTCCACGCCTTTTGTCGTTTAATCATACGATCATATCTTTGAGCAACTTTGTTTATTCGCTTTTTAACTCTAGGTTCTTCAATAGCAAGCCTAGACTTCTGAAAGATGTCTTTCTCAAAGAAATACTTAGTGCATCTTAATTCAATCAAAGAGTGTTCAGCAGAGTGAGGTCTGTTATTAGGATTGATTCTACAATCTAACCAGTGTGACCAAAGGTGAACAATGTCTGCCCAACCTTTTTCACAATTGATTGCAACTATACCTCTCCACACCCAAGTATTTCTATTGCCAGTGACTTGCTTAATCTTTCTGTAAGGAAACTTAGTGCCGACTTCTTTTCTCCACAAAGACCTAAGAAGATTCTTTGCAGTGTTAAAGTCAACTGCTCCTTTATAATCCTTGTAGCGAAGTGAGCATTTGTTCTCACGCCACAAGGCATTGACCTTTTCGTAATTAGCTAGTGCTTCTTGTGATGTTCGCATTACGCCACCTTCTGAAAGTAGTGATCATTAGACTGGCAGATAGAATCCCACTTGCTTCGTCTAATCTTTCTCCAAGACTTAGAGTTAAACAGATGCTTGTCTTTGAAGTAGTCTTTGACATAGACCCACTTGTAACCAAGCCTGACTGCTCTAGTACCGATACCTATATTGATACCCTTGATACTATGTTGGATGGACATATTGTTGAACCTGTAGAGTTCAAACTTATGCTTGGTCTTTCTCACTTTATTTTTCATATTATCTTCTCCTATGAAGTTTCAATTTATTTTTTACCAATTACCATTATACCAGTTTGGGTTTATATTGCAAGAAGTATTTTTTTTATATTTTTTTTAATGTTTGGTTTTTAACCCCAATTCGGTATAAAATTCAATGTTGGAAATAATAAAATGAGTATCTATCAATCAACCCTGTTTGCAGAAGAAGAATCAATCTTTGTCGCAGATTACAGCATTCGCAGAATCCAATACCAAGAAGCGCTACCTTTTATTTTAAATATTCATTACGCAAAGAGAGTACCAAGCATCAATTACGCATACGGTCTTTTTTTGCAACAAGAATTGGTTGGCATCGTGTCATATGGAATACCTGCATCTGCATCTTTATGTGAAGGAGTCGCAGGCAAGAACAATAAGCACCATGTCATAGAGTTAAATAGATTGGTTTTAAAACATAACAAAAAAACGAAGCATCAATTCTCATAGGCGCATCTTTTAAACTATTACCCAAACCTAAAATCATAGTCTCTTACGCAGACACTAAAGAGAAACACTTAGGGGTTGTATATCAGGCAACCAACTTTATGTTTACTGGCACAACCAAAGAAAGAACAGATATGGCAGGTGCAGACGGTAAACACTCAAGACATCACCTAGGAGATGCAACCAAGAGAGTGCATAGAAGCGCAAAGCATAGATACATATATGTTATAGGTAATAAGAGAGATAAAAAGTTACTGACAAAACAGATCAATTATAAGGCTCAAGAATATACAAAAATAAATTAGCTTTAATTTAATCTCAAAATGGAATATCATTGTTGCAGAAACATGATAGATACATGACAGATAAAAAAGCCAAAGTAAAAATCACAGATCAGATAAAGGATGCAATCCGCAATGAGTATGTGCAAGGCGTAGAGCTAGACACAGGCGAAAGAACTATGTTTACTCTTGATGAGTTGATTGCAAAATACAATGTTTCTTCTACCACCATCTACAGATTGTCTGCAAAAGACGGATGGAAAATGCAGAGAGAAGAATTTAGACACAAGCTGATTGCTGAGTTTGATGAGAAAAGACGAGAGCAGTTAGCAGAAGAAAGCATCAAGATTGATGAGCTTGCCTTAAAAATTTCCTATGAAATCTTTACCCATGTTCAGGGTTTAATAAAGTCAAATGACAAACCAAGTGGAATAGCATCATTATCACAAGCTGCAACCAATGCACAGAAGTTAGCTAAACTTGCATTAGGCGAAGCAACCCACAACATGAATCTAAATGCAAACATCCAAGAAACAGATGCCTTCAGAGAAGCTATGGAATTGCTTGACTCAGTTGCAGAGCAACGCAGAGAAAGCAACGATAAAGCTGTACACTGATTGGCTTAAGACTGCTAGAGCAAAACAAATAGAACCTGCTGATGAGCATAACATTTGGCTCATACTTGCAGGTAGGGGTTGGGGTAAGACAAGAACTGGCGCACAGGACATAGCTCTTTACGCCTTAAGAAATCCAAACACCATATGTGCAGTAGTAGCACCAACACACGGAGACTTACGCAGAGTTTGCTTTGGTGGGAACAGTGGCTTGCTATCAATCATTCCTGATGAGTGTTATTCATCCAGTGCAGATTACAAAGGTTATTCATCTAGTCTCTCAGAGATAAGATTATTTAATGGCTCTAAGATTGTTGGGTATGCAGCACAAGAACCTGAAAGACTTAGAGGACCACAGTTTCATAGAGCATGGTGTGATGAGATTGCAGCTTGGCGTTATCCTGAAGCCTTAGATCAATTAATGTTTGGTCTTAGACTTGGAGATAATCCTAAGTGCGTGATTACAACTACACCTAAACCTAACAAGATGATTAAGACCTTGGTAGAAAGAGATGATGTCAGTGTGACGAGTGGTTCAACTTTTGAGAATGAAGATAACTTAGCCCAGTCAGCATTAGATATGTTAAAGCGTAGATATGAAGGAACAACGCTAGGCAGACAAGAACTCTACGCTGAAATCATAGAAGAATTAGAAGGAGCATTGTGGTCAAACAAACTTATTGATGAAGCAAGACTGCCTGAAGATACAGAAAAAGAGCTTAAGCAAATCATAGTAGCTATAGACCCTGCTGTAACAAACAACGAAGATTCAGATGAAACAGGCATCATGGTAGTAGGCAAAGACCATAATAATGAGTATTATGTACTAGAAGATGCTTCAGGAAAGTACAGCCCTGACGGTTGGGCTAGAAAAGCTATCAATTGCTTTTATGATTGGGATGCAGATAGAATAGTAGCTGAAGTAAATAACGGTGGCGATTTGGTGGAAAGACTATTACGAGGAATGGATGTAAACATTCCTTATAGGTCTGTAAGAGCTACAAGAGGTAAAATGGTAAGAGCCGAACCTGTTGCAGCACTTTACGAGCAAAGGCGTGTTCATCACATTGGTTATTTTCCTGAATTAGAATCACAGTTGTGTAGCTATACAGGAGAGACAAAACCTAGTCCTGACAGATTGGATGCTTTGGTTTGGGGTATATCCGAGATCAGCAAGTCTAAAGGCGAAGTAAATTGGAGAATAAGCTAATGGCAGAACAAACATTTTTACAAAGATTGTTTAACAGACAACCTGTTGAACGCAAAAATTCAAACATGATGGGTTACTTTGGTGTTGGCACTGAAGAAGCAAAGTCGTATAAATATCAAGACCTAGCAAAAGAAGGCTACCTTAAAAACGCTATTGTTTATAGATGCGTTAATGAGATTAGCAAAGGTGCAAGTGCAGTACCATTTGTTGTTAAGGCAGGCGATCAAATAATAGAACAACATCCGTTAATTGATTTATTGCAAAGACCTAATCCACTGCAATCCTACAGTGAGTTTTTTAACAGCCTGTTTGGTTATGTGTTACTTAGTGGTAATGCTTACATACTAAAGACTGGTTCTGATATGGGTGCGCCAAAAGAACTGCATCAACTTAGACCTGACCGTATAAATATTAAAGGCAGTGGCAAACCAATTCCTGAGAAATATGAGTACATGGTCAATGGCAGGGTAGCTCATACCTATCTAATAGATCAAGAGAATGGATTTAGTGAACTTAAACACATTAAGCTATGGAATCCATTAGACGATTACTACGGTTTGAGTCCAATGAGTGCTGCTGCTGTAGAGGTAGATCAATTCAATATGTCTAGTAAACACAATGTAAATCTTCTACAGAATGGTGCTAGACCAAGTGGTGCAATCATATTTAAACCACAAGATGATGCAGGCTTTGCAGTCAATCTTAGTGAATCACAAAGACAACAACTTATCACTGACATGAATAATAGGTTTACTGGTGCTAACAATGCAGGCAGACCTATGCTACTAGAAGGAGACTTTGACTGGAAAGAGATGGGTCTCAGTCCTAAAGACATGGATTTCCTTAACCTTAAGCATATGAGTGCTACAGACATAGCCTTATGTTTTGGTGTACCTAGTCAGCTTGTAGGTGTTCCTGATAGTCAGACTTATGCCAATGTCGCAGAAGCAAGACTTGCTTTGTATGAAGAAACAATTATTCCGCATCTAAGAAAGATGGCATCAGACCTAAACGAATGGTTAGTGCCATTGTTTGATGATCGTCTAACACTAGAGTTTGACATAGATGCAATCCCTGCTTTGTCAGAGAGAGTTAAGAGAACCTATGAAAATGTTACCTCTGCTGTAAGAGAAGGCATCATGACTAGAAACGAAGCTAGACAACAGCTTGGCTTAGAACCTGTTGATGGGGCAGATGACCTCTACATATCAGCTAACCTATTCCCTCTTACTGACGAAGGTGTAGAGAAGCCTGAGAACCCAGTTAATGAAGAAGATTTAGAAGATTATGATGATGAAGAAACTGATAAGGAAATAGCTTTCTTATTAGAAGAAGAAAAGGCTTTATCAGATATTAATACGATTCCTACCAGTGAAATGGCAGAAGAAGCTAAGAGAGGGCTTGAGCTTAGAAAAAAGTTCAATAGGGGCGGTACTGCTGTCGGTGTTGCTCGTGCAAATCAATTGGTTGCCAAAGAAAGGCTATCTATATCTACCGTTAAAAGAATGTACAGCTTCTTCAGTCGTCATGAGGTAGACAAACAAGGTCAGGGTTTCAGACAAGGCGAAGAAGGCTATCCAAGCGCAGGTAAGATTGCATGGTTGCTTTGGGGCGGAGATTCAGGCTTTGCTTGGTCAAAAAGAAAACGCCAACAAATCATCACAGAAGAAGATAAAGAGTTTGCTTTACAAGACCATGTAGAGTCTAAAGAAGATGAGAAGGCTTTATCAGGCAAGGTAAAAGAAGCTCTTAAAGGCAAGGTAGAAGATCACAACGAAAAACACGGCAACAGCAAGACTAAAAGAGCTAACCTAAGAATGCTTGAAGCAGTCTTTAGAAGGGGTGTCGGAGCTTACAGAACTAACCCTTCAAGCGTAAGACCTAGTGTAAGCTCGCCTGATCAATGGGCATATGCAAGAGTAAATAGCTTCTTAAGGGCTTTATCATCAGGCAAGTTCAGAGGTGGCAAGCATGACACTGATTTATTTCCTAAAGGGCATCCATTATCTAGCAAATGAGAAACAACACTAAAAGGCTTAATGATTTTAGGCAAGGCAGAGTTAATTCAAGAGCAGAAGCAAGAAGGCAGTTAGTTTTAAGAAACAATTTAGAAAAAAGATTTTTTAGAAAGCTAAATACTCTTTTTAGAAAGTTTGTTAATGTTCATATGCACCTTTATAAACAGTATGGAATCTATGAGCCTACTGTTGCAGTCCAATCTTTAAACGAAGATTTTTTTCCACTGATACTGGCTCATTACAGAAGAACCTTTCAAGCTATTTATAAACTCAATGAAGATAAATACGAAATGATGCGTAAGGCTGATGAAGCCTTTGTGTTTGGTAGAAGCGTAGACTTTGAAGCTGTAGTTAATGAATATTTTACTGGCAGACAATTAATACTGGCAGGTATATCAGAAAGAATGGCAACAAGAATAAGCAGGCTAATAGAACAAGGCAGAGCAGATAATCTTACATTGCCACAGATAGCTAAACTGGTATCAGATAAATTCTTGCCAATCAGCAGAAGCCGTGCAGCACTTATAGCAAGAACTGAAACACATAGCGCAGCTTCTTTTGCAAATCATGCCTATCATGCAACCGTTGAGAAAGACTTAGGTGTAAAGATGTTAAAGAAGTGGGTAGCAACAAATGATGCAAGAACAAGGTCAACACATTCACAAGCAAACGGACAAACGGTAGATATGGCAGAGGACTTTATTGTTGGTGGAGTTCCAATGGGATTCGCAGGTGATTCTAAAGGTGGTGCAAAAAATGTTATTAATTGCAGATGCGTAATTGTCTATGCTGATGAAAGGGATATGACCTAATCAGTCCAGTCATACCCCCTAGTAAATCCAAGAGTACCCTTAGTTCTATTAAGACTAGACCAATGAACAGCAAATGCTTTGCTTAAAACTACAGGGTCAATCCATATCTCCTGATCAAAGATAGACTCAGGCTTTTCAAAATAATCTTTGCTCCATGATCTTCTAAGCCTTGCAGAGATAATTGTGTTGTATGAGACATTAGCCAAGTAAACTTCTTCTAGGGTGTAGCTGTCATCAAAGATGATTGATTCACAGAAATCCAATGCTTGCTCTAATGTAGTGCCATCCTCGCAGACCCCATCTAAGATGAGGTCTTTGAGTTCCTTAAGTGTGAATAAGGTATTCATTTTTGCACCTTTTCTTTTTTTCTTGCTCTTAATACAAGCGCAATTATTTTGTCATGCAACTTGTCAGCTTTATCATAATCATCACACATAAAGTATTCGCATTTATCATTTGGATTAATATATTCTTTTGCATCAGTGGGTATGCCAGTGAAGTTAAGCTCTAACAGACTGCTTAAAATCTCAAGTTCCTCATGTGTAAACTCAAGACTCTTAGCCTTTTGTCTTTTGCACATAGCAACAAAGTTTTTTTGTGCTGTTTTTTTATCAACAGCTTGTGTAGTCCATCCAGCATATTCACCTTCTGTTACTCGGTAGGTTTGTTTTTTCATTTTATTTTATCCTGCTCTGTGAGCATCAATTTAATTTATACAGTAAGTATATACCCATAATGGGTTTGTATGCAATACTTTTCTTTAAATAAAAAAAACCCCCAGTAAAGGGGGTCTTAATTTTAAAGAATATAAACTTACCCTAGAAGTTCCTCTAGGGCTTTTTTACCAACCTTCTTACCATCAACATATGTGTATGAAGCATACTTTTTATAAGTCCTGTTTCTCTTGCATACAACTTTTAAGATTTTGCCGTTAATTTCTTTTTCAGCTTCACCTTCCCAAATATAGTAAACAGTTCTCTTAATTACTCTGCCCCATCTATCTTCTGTTTTAACAGTAGGAACTTCATTTACAATGTCAGCAGATGCGATCTCAGATAATTCTTTTACAACTTTGCTTACAAGATTAGATTCAATTAAAGGCTTACCATAAAACTTTTCTATAAGCTCTTGTAAAAAATACTTATGACCTTCTGCTTGATCTTTAATGTTTTTTAATCTTCTAGCTCTAGTTTCTCTCCAACTTTGAAGATACCTAGCAGGAGTTTTGTAATCAACCTCATCACAAATAAGTCTAAATTCATCAAATGTAAAAGCAACACTTGTATAGCCTTGCTCTACATATTTTTTGTATCTGCTTCTCATATAGTCTTGCGGTGATAGTTTTAAATCATTAAGAGCATCATATGAGTGAAACATATTATAGATACTAGGTAATTCAACAAACTTTCCGTCCAACTTATATCCATATACAGTCTCAGGAAACCAATCGTTAACAGAATCTAAAGATGATTGTAGACTAGCTATTTTCTTATCTAGAGAAGCGATAGTTTTGTCAGCTAGAGTTCTGTCTAGTTGTATTGGTAAGTTATCAGCACCACTACATACACCGTTAAAAAACCCCCAAGAAACATCATAGCCATGTTTAGCTAATCCGTTATGAGAGTTATCAACAGCGTGCATAGCACCGCAAACCTGACAATGACCTTTGTGTGTGTGAGTTGTTTTCATTTTATTTTTCCTTGCCCTAAGGGCATCAATTTAATTTATACAGTAATTATATACCCAAATTGGGTTAATGTGCAACAATTAATTTAATTATTTAATTTCAACTATATCTTGTGCTTATATTACCCTTTATGTACTATATGTAGAATATGCCTATACCGAAACCGACAAGTGACGAAAGTAGGCAGAACTTTTTAAAAAGATGTATGGGAGATGACACTATGACGAGTGAGTATACCGACACAGATCAACGCCTAGCCGTCTGTACTAATGAGTACGATTCTAATAAAGAAGATTCTATAGAGAATGATGAGAAGCATATAAGAGCAGTAGAAGAAACTGATGACTCTTATATCATTGAGTTTGGCAAATCTAAGCCTGACACAGAAGAAACTGTTGATGAGATGAACTCAGAGAAAGAAGTAGAGAAAGAATCTATTGAAATCAAATCAAGCATTAAGGCTTATCAAGACGAAGATGAAGATAAAAACTATGGCACATTTGAAGGCTATGGTTCTGTTTTTGGTAATAAAGACTTAGGCAATGATGTTATAGAAGCAGGCGCATTCGCTAAATCCTTAAAGAAAAGAAAACCACAAAATGTAAAACTCTTGTATCAACACAAGTCTGATATGCCTATCGGTGTGTTTGACGAGATCAAAGAAGATGAGCATGGTCTTGTGGTCAAAGGTAGACTGGCTCTTAAAACACAAGCAGGAGCAGAAGCCTACGAATTATTAAAGATGGGAGCTTTGGACGGTCTATCAATAGGCTTTAGAGTAAACCCAAAAGAAGTTTCATATGATAAGCGTGGTAACAAACGCATTATCAAAGAAGTAGATTTAATGGAAGTATCGCTAGTAACCTTTCCCATGAACCCTCAGGCAACTGTTCGTTCAGTGAAAGGCGAAGAAATTTCCATTAGGGAATGGGAAAACGGATTGCGTGATGCTTTCAGTCTCTCTCGTTCAGAAGCAAAGGTTGCTGCAAAGGCAGTAACTAAGTGTTTTGATCAACGAGAGGTTGATGAAAGTGCAGAACTGGTAGATGCCATAAAAGAACTAACTTTAACCTTAAAAACTTAATAGGAGTAAATTATGTCGGAAGATATAAAG
>Ga0181389_1000340_pt1 | contig 19293 bp, 14 predicted proteins | sample 12SPOviralmetaG_FD_130121 | JGI IMG/M metagenome (GOLD analysis project Ga0181389, IMG submission 130121) | Marine viral communities from the oligotrophic San Pedro Time Series (SPOT) site, San Pedro Channel, CA, USA - 12 SPOT_SRF_2010-06-29 | ecosystem: Environmental > Aquatic > Marine > Strait...
TATTTGTGCTTGAGTGGTGTTTTCAGTTATAAACCTTAGTCTTGGGTGTTTTGGTATATTATCAATATTGGGAAGTATTCCATCTTTCATTCTTATAGTATAATATCCATAATCATTGTGTATATTAAAAAATTCTGACTTTCTACTTTTAACGTCCCATATTACATATCCGTGGTCTTCAAATGTTTCACCAAAATTTTGTTGAATAAGAGAACCCGCATAGGCTGTTGTTTCACCGCTATTCAGGTATTGGTACTTATGAATATCACCAAGCATAACCATGTGACAGCCATTAAATGTTTTTAGCGGTAGGTTTTCATCTCTAACAGTATATCCGGCATCAGTTTTTGAATTATTTACTGCACCGTGGAATAATCCTACTTTATTTTTTGACGATGATTGATTTGGTTTTGGCCATTCTGAGCTTTCACCAAGTACAGAGTAAACAATAAAGTCAACGTCTGCAAAAGTATATATTCCACTATCTCGTAAATAATATAAGTTATCGTTGTTTAAATTTTCTACGATTGGAGTAAGGGCATCTAATCTAGATGGGTTGTTTAGGTTTGCATCATGGTTTCCAGCAATTACGATTGTTGGTCTAATGTTTGCAAGCTTATTAAAAAATTCGCTAACAATACTTACTAATTCTGGACTAATATCTGTTTTTGTATGTACAATATCTCCAGCAAGATATATTATACTATTTTCAGGTAAAGATTTAGCTGCCTTATACAGTTTTCTAAAAACTTGCCTATACTCTTTGTGTCGCTTGTAGTTTCTAATATGAACATCGGCTACGTGTAATATTTTTTCAACGTTTGAAAATCCTAAATTAATATGCATTTATTTTATACTCCAGTAATTTTAGTGGTGTTAACTCTTCCACTTTATTTATTATGTTGGTTATATTAAAAAATCCTAGTTCAGATGGGTCTTTTTCAGAAAGCTCAATAAAGTGTACTGATATTCCATTGGCAATAAAGTATTCGCACATTTCGATAGCATTAGACATTGCATCTTTATCAAGGGCAATATTTATCCGTTTAACCTGTTTTTCTAATATTTTTATTTTTAATTTGTCAAGTATCATTTTTCCAAATAATGGTATTGCGTTTCTTTTTATTGCAATAGCATCAAACGCTCCTTCTACAATAGTTATTGGTTCGTTCCAATTTATAAATAAATCAAAACCTATTATATCTTTCGTTACAACTGGGTTAAGGTGTTTAAAATTAACATCGTAATAACTTCTTCCCGTAAAAAAATTTAATCTTCCATTTTGGTCATAACTTGGGATAATTATCATTCCTCTATATTTTCCAGAATTGCAATAGCCTATATTATACTTTAATATGTCTTGGCTAGTTATGTTTCTATGTTTTAAATAGTATAAAGCGTTTTTTGCCTCTGGGTTTTTTATATTTGCCTCGTATAACGGCGTAAATTCTGTTGGAAGGCTTAGAATCTCATATTGTTTGTCAATTGAATAAGTTTTTCCTCCTGTTATTTTTTGAAGTAGGTCAAAATATTTTTTTCCTACTCTTAGTTTTCTAAATAATCCTAGTATTGTATGACCACCAGTTCCACATACCCAACAATGCCATTTTTGACTAAGCAAGTTTACATTTAACTTTTTCTTATGGTGAGTACAAAAAGGGCACTTAAAAGATATTTCGCTCTTTTTATGGTTGTGGTTTCCTTTTAATAAAACGGACTCTAATAGCTGTATTAATCTTACACTTTTCATTAGTATAATATAATAAAAATATTTGTGTTGGTAAAATTTTAGGCAATTATTTTAGCCATTCTTTAGGTATTTGTTTTTCTGCCCATATTATTTCGTGTTTGTCGCAAAAGTTTGCGTATGTTGTTTTAGAACCTTTTCTTATTTTGCCGTTTGGGTTTTGAAACACCATTCTTATATCTAATTCCGGGTGCTGTTTTTTAATTAATAGATGTTTTTTGCGATCTTCTAAAACCCACCTGCCTTTTGTCTCTATTAGTATTCCATTTGGTAATGTAAAATCAACAGTGTATTTGTGTGTTGTTTCTGGTTTAATATAATCTATAACTGTAGTTTCATATTCAAATTTAGTTTTTGATTCTTTTAGTTGATCTGCAACTTTATGTTCAAATCCTGACCGATAACCATGCTTTATTGCATTTGATCTAGCCTTACTTATTCTTCTTGCCATTTATATAATCCCTTATTCTGTATGTAATATAACCTAAAATTGGTGTACCATAAATAATTGTTAGAAGGCTTGGGTGAGGTTCACCACAAATACCCAATATATGTCTAAGCCATTCTATCATAATTTTTACGTATCAAATCTTACTTCTATTGTTGTATCGTAACCTTCATCTTTTCGCAATGGTCTAGATAATTTACCAACAGCTAATAATCTTGCAGCGTCGTCATATAATCCTATTGTTGTTATGTATGGATCCCAGTCCGTGTCTGCGACAAAGGATGCTATTTTTGCTTCTCTTAATCCTTCTGCAGATCTATCTAATATCGTTGGGTTTGACGTAAAATTAAATTCGCCTCTTTTTATTTCTGCCGTATATGAATGTTCAGTTATTACATGGGTATTTTTAAACGACGCTGTACAGTTTCTAACCATATCCGTGTATGAACTTGACGGATGGGTAATCGTAACTATTCCATGTTCATGCATTACGTTTCCTACAAATGGAGTACCGTTAGGACAGTTGTATATTAATTGTCTTTGTTCTGGATTCAGAGCTTTATCAAAAATATTAATTTCGTCTAGGGCTCCAGACAGTGGTCTCATGAATTCTCTATTCATTTTTCTAACAGGGTTGCCTGTTCCAGGGTTTATTCTATATAGTCCATCAACAGTTCTTTCATATTCTCCAGACCATGTCATTCTTGTAGCTACTCCAAAATAAATATTATCTTTATTTTTTGTATCTCCCATATCTGTCGCCTTAAGACTATGCTGAAGGTTATTATTTACATATAGTTCCAAGTAAGATCCAGTTTTTTGAAATAATATATGGTGGAAGTCTCTTTGATTATCAACAAATAGTTCAGAAGAACTAACTTGGTATAGGTTATGGCCATCATTTCTTCTGGCTAATATTTGTCCAGGTCTACCAATTGTACCTTCTGTGTCTGATAGAGAAAATGTTGGATAGGTTGCGTGGTTTGCTGCTATTAATGATGCGTCATGAAATTCTGACGTAAACAATGGTCCTAAAATAGATCCAGATTGAGCAGGTGGGGTCAATCCATGATTAACTGCCGTTACAATTAATTCAATCGTACTGTTATCAGCAAGAGGAGATGTTGGTAGTTTTGGAAAAGGAGATCTATATCCTCCATGTTCTGTAGAAGAAGATCTATGTAGCGTTGTATATTCAGCAGGTACTCCTGTAGCTATATTAGGTACGTTATTGTCAAATCCACTTGATAATAGCCCTGCACCTGTTCCGTCTCCTCCTCCAATGAAGTTTATGTTAGCAGAGTTTCTAAATTGGGTTTTTATATCAACACTAAACGATGGATGAGCTTCTATTGCGCAATAAGATCTAGAAGCAATATTCCAGTAATCAAATGCTCCACTAATGTGGGCAGTTGTTCCTGGGAAGTGATATGCCGAGCCTAAATCTATTATAGTCGTACTATTTGTGGTATATGTTCCAAGATCTGGCGCCGGCGAAGATCCGCTTTTCCAATAAAAAACATGCCTTTCTTGAGAACCAGAATCTACATTTTCAGACGGTGTATATGAGTGGGTAGATCTACATGATAATATAAAGAAACTAGAAGTATACATTGTTGGTAGAGCGGGCCCTGCTTGGTTAAATCCATCACTTGCGTCTGTATCGTTAGGCGCTGGAGTGTTTGCCGGGGAGTAATTATTAAATGCGTTTCCAGCAGTGGGAATTATTTGCATGTTATTGTGTCCTGGACCTACAGCTGTTGTTCCCATATAATCAAAGTTTCCAACTACTGAGGATGATATTACAATTTCTCCATCAAATAAATTTGTTTGGGCTCTTGCTGGAACGATAGACGATGCGCTTACCATGAGAATTCTTGGGCTGGCTGATGATGTTTGGCCAAAATCCATACCTGAGTTTATTTTGCTACATATAAAATTGTTAAATCTACTAATCGAAGAAGTTATTGGAGCTCCATCTGGAGCATTTCCATGTACTGATATGTTTGGATAAACTGCATTAGACGCTGAAGTTATAGTTAAGGTGTGTCCTGTTCCAAATACATCTTTAACTAGAATTGCCGATGATTCACTTGGTTGTCTTAATATTTTTGCGTAGCTTGTTCTAGTACATGATACTCCTGCATGAGAATATACCCTGTGGTGGGGGTGGTTGGGATTGTCCATATTGTTTATACTACCAGTATTACTCTCTAATCTTGACGAATCAATATTAAGTGCTGGATCCCAACCTCCTGCAAATGTTCTAAATACTGATTGTGATGGTCCTTGTCTCCAAACAAAATACCTACCGGCATGCCTATCAAAATTTGTTCCTTGTACAGAGTCATTTTGAAAATGTAGCTGTCCTTTGTATCCAAATGCTAGATTTGAGTAATTTGCTACAACTGCAGTTTTTAGCCATGCTTTAATCATTCCTATCTTTGAAGCATATTTAGATTGTGTTGCGGCACTATTGAAATGCTCTATAACCTTTTGCATGTCTGAAAATACACCACCTTGTGTTGGTACATACATGTGATGGTCGGTATTTTTTCCATCAACGTCTGCATTGGTTGTTGACGCAGTTACATGTACTGTTAATACATTTGATTCATCGTGTCCAATCAGAAAACTAGAACTTCCAACAGCAGGGATGTTTCCTCCTCCATATGCAGAGAATCCAAAAGCAATAGATGCACTGTGTGCAGACGCTGATTCATAGCAATTGTTAGTTACTCTAAGCAATTGTTTTGCAGCTCTACCCTTTAAGCCTCTGGTTGAATATGCCTGTTGCCTAAATAGAAGGTTAGCTTGTTCACGGACACCGGCAGTTTGGTTATACATAACAAGATCAAATGGAAAATTACTAGACCAGTGGCCTGATGGAGAGTTTGAGTCAGGATGATCTCCTTGTCCAGACGTAACTATATAATTAAATAGTCCAGTTGTATCAGATTGTGTTGGTGGTAATTTTGCCCATAATGAAAGTGCAAAATCTTCATCTCGTCTAAAGTCCAGCTTATCATGTTTTTCAGCCCTAAAAAAACTATATTTATTTGGGTCGTATATATTTCCTCGCTGGCCAGTTAGCATTGCTCCTGCGCCGTGCTTGCTTCCCGAATGGATAAACACAGAATTACCTATTGTATTTGTTTGGTATCTGGATCCATCCTTTATCTGTGTAAAAAAACTTGGGCAATGTCCTGAAACATGTGGAGTATGATAAGGATATAATTCATTAAAACCCCAATATCCAACCAAACTAGAGGTTGTTGTACTATATATTGTATACGGATTAGCTAAATTGGCAGCTTTTGTATCAAACAGGTTTCCAAAACCATCTTCTCTTAATTCTACTGTTCCACTTAATATTTTTAAAGAAGGATTATCTTTGTCAAAATAAATATCGTTTTCTAAAAGTTTATCGCCAAACAGTTGTTGGGGTATACTTAGTATTTGCGCGTGGCCGTTTAATTCTCTGTATTCGTTTCTAGTTGGTTCTACACAAAAAGAATTATCTAAATTTACGTTGATGGCGTGTGATCCATTATAATACATGTGGGCCAAAGAATCATGCAAACTTCTCTTATAGAGATTATTGGTTGTTTGCATTTCAGTATAAGTTGTTCCAGCAATTGTTCCTACTAAAAACTCATCATGCCTTATGTTTCTACCTGAGTCATGATCGTGGGTGAAAGCAGATACATATTGAGAATCGTATGCAAATAGTTGATATTTTTCGTACCCCTGTTGCGAACCAGAATATTCTGTTACGTTTATACTATACTGTTTATGTGCAGTATATTTTGTGTTGACAATGTTGTCGGTTCTAAACTTTTTAAATGTCGTAGACATAACATTACCCTAACCTAGTATTCCAATTTAATTCTGATTAAAGCTTCCCTATTATATGTTTTAAGTAATGGCTTACTTAATTTTGCAACGGCTAGTAATTCATTATTATCGTTATACATTCCAACAGTTGTTATATATACCTTAGGATCTTTAAAGAATGTTGGGTGTGTAAACGTTCCTTGCGAACCAGAAGTAAATGTTGGATTATTACTAAAGTTGTATTCGTTATTTTTTACTCTAATAAAGTAGTGTGATGCATGCACCGTTTCTTTATTTCTAGCCGCAAAGTATGGTCCTGATGCTATGTGATTAAAGAAGTTTGTAGTGTTTGCGTTTGAAACTGTAACTGGAGTTGCACAATACGCAAATGATTGAGTATTTATATTTAATCCTATTTCACCATCAATACCAACACTATCTAAAATAAGCATTCCATTGTCTGGATAAAATAATCCGTATTCTGTGTATGGTGTTGTACCAACTGCTCCGTTTGCAATTGTTCCACTAATAATTTTATATACTTTTCCGGCTTCAGTTACACTACCATCAGAAACAGAAGAGTCATCTATAAATTTCATGCCAACACTTCCACCAGTACCTGCAGCTGATAGTCCTGATCCTGGAGATACAGTACCTGAAACATGTAATTCCCAGTTTGCAGGATCTACTTTTTCTCTAAATCTATTTCTTTGTATGTTAATAGCATGAAATTGAGCTAAATTACCGCTTAATGATCCAGACCTGTTAACTAAAGAAAACTGGTCGTCATTTGGGGCTAGTAATAAATTTGCGTATTGAGAGTATATTGCTTTTGACGGACTAAAACCAACACTTGCATATTGTGGTTGTTGGGATCCTGATCCTTTATAGTGTCCATAGGCTACCGAAAACTGTACTTCAGCTGAGGTGTTTGATGTTGGGTTTTCCCTATATACATCTAAGTAGTATTCACCAGAACTTTGACTTTGTACAGAAGAGGTAAAAAATTCTCCAGAAGCCAATACTCCGTCTTGGTTAGACCACATTGCTGCGGTTACTTGATCCGTATCAGCACTTTCTACAATATCATCACCTTGAAACTTTTTATATATAGGTTGTAATACTGGAGATGAAGGTCTACGTCTAACTTGCCTAATTCTAGGTAAGTCTCTTTTACGACCAACTCTTTCTATTTGATTTCTTCTCGGTGAACGGCTAAATTTGTCGCTATATCTTACCATGTTTTATCCTCTTAATATACTGCTCGTTCTAATATATTAGAACTTAAGTTTTCTTTATTAACCGTAAGGCTTATTGTTTGTACGCCTCCAGTCTCGTTTCCTATAATAGTTATTGTACAAGTTTTAGTCTCGATTGGTTGAGGTTTTGCAACTACTTGAAATCTTCTTCCTGTTACAGAAACAGACTTGGTACTGTCTCCTGCAAAGTCGGCTACTGTTGGATTAAATCTACTGTCAATTTCTCCTCCAGGAGCAATGTTTAAATATGCTGCATCTGTATCTGAAAGAATTGCAGTATATCCATATGTATTATTGCCATTTGCAAAGTTAACGGTTGTAGGAGTAATTATTGCACTTTGACCACCAACAGTTAAAGTTATTGCTGAAGGTTGTACAGACAATACAGGCATTCTAGCAACATTTTTAGGTAAGGTTACAAGCTTATATTTCATCACTTGTGTTTCGTCTGGTACTGCTTCAACTAAAGGCAAAGCTTCGATGGCTTGACCATAATAGTTTGAACCAAGAGAATGATTAACATCCCAAAGGTTGTAATCTATTTCATCATCTGCTAAAGCATACTGTGTTATATTAAAATTTTCAGAGCCTTTAGCTAAAAGTTCTCTTCCTTTTTTAGTTAAAATTGCATCTACTGTTATTGTTGTTTTGTCTAAATATCCCATTTGGTTTACTCCTTACATTTTTATTCGTATATAAATATATCTTTTCGATAAAATTAGTTAACTATACAAATGTTGTTTACATATTATCTAACTAAATCTACCCGTTCTTGGATTAGGCCTTGCTGCTGTTCTTCCGCTACTTCCTCGGGTTAAAGTTGTGACTCTATTACCTGTTCCTTCTCCAGCCGTAAGTATTTTTCCGTCTGCATTTTCATCTGCAGCTACATATTTATATGGACTGGTTTCATAAAATTCAACAACTGGGCCACCATCAATTGTTTCTTTAGATTCCATGTTAAAGGCAGATCCTACTAACTTACATCCATTCCAATATAAATTTTCAAGTGAGGTTGCTTTATAATCTTGATATTCTGCAGAATCTGTTAATGAATGAGATGGGAGTAATATCCCGTTTAATCTAGATCCAGCATATGTGTCAGCTACGTTTGATAATATATCTGCCTCTGGAATTGGTCTCCCTAAAGATTGACTAAAGGCTGTTGCATAGTAATATAGTTGTTTTTTCTTTTCAAATGATTTTCGCATGTCTCCAATAAACGGTACAATTAGTTCACTTGTTAGTTTTCTATTTAGTCCATGCTTTTCAAAGCCTTGGGTAACTCCTTGGGCGCTTGAAGCTGTATAATTATCTAATGTTCCTCCTCCTTCTATATCATTTCCAAGTATAACTTGTGAATCTGTTCTAAATTTAGTACCTATACTAGCTTTAGCATTTCTTAGGTTTGCTAGTTTATCATTTATTTGTATGTATGGGTTTGGTGGGGTATGAATTATCATACCAACACTATCTCTTTGCCAATATGGATTCCAAATCCTTGCTCCATTTGTTCCAGTGTTTCCAACATCTGATAAGTCAACAGTGGTGTATATGTATCTAGAACCTAAATACCTATGGTCATAGAAATCTCCATATTCAACTCCACCTTCTATTTCACCAACAGCTCTATTATCAAGTGCTGCTTCTTTTTCTTTATTTGATAGTGGTCTACCAAAACCATGTTTATTTTGCTGACTATTATTAAATGACGGCGTTAAACTTTGGGCGCCTTCTCTTCCATGTGGTCTGTTTATTGCTCCTGCTCTATAATATGATTCACTAAATACTCCGCCTAATTCTGTAGTATTACCACTAGCAGATAATATCATTCCTTTAAGGTCGCCTTCAATAGTATATGTTATTGGCGTGTTATCTGATACTCCATAACCTTGCATACTTGCACTAGGTCTAAATACAACTTTTGGTCGTTCCAGTCCATGTGGTTTTACTAGTAATCCTACTTGAGCATTTGTTCTAGCTGGAAGTAGCTGTCTAATTGTCCTAAATAAAGAATCATCAAAATATTTTAATATATATAAAAAATCAAAAAATGTTGGGTTACCACTATACTTTCTAAAATAGTTGTTTCTTAATCCAGTTAATGGGTTGTATGTCTTTTTAAACTCATCGCTTGGAGCACCAACAAAATCGTCATATTCAAATGGTCCAAATTCATGAGCAATATCTAATTCTATTTCGTCCACTGGAGAAAAATAAACACCCAATCTATTTTGATCGACAGGATTGGTATCGGCTGAACTCATTTCTTTTTTTGCGTCGTGAGTTAAGTTTCCTCTTAATGTATTATCTTCAAGTCTTATTTTTTCAGAATATGGAGATGGACCTATATTTCTAGGACTAAGAGTATAATGCCTTTCTTCTACTTCTTCATATTGGGTTAAACCAGTATTTGTAAATCCTTTAAAAACTCCATCTGTAGTCATTTTAGCCACTGCCAAACTTGAGTGTGGTAGTAGGAATCTAAACCTGCTTTCTTTAAATGGATATATTAAAAGTCTTCCAGAATCTGGATGGCTTGAAGATATTATAGAACCATTTGAAAAATCTGTTCTTCCTAAGTCACACCCTAAGCTATATCTTAATAGCATATCTGAATACGAGCTAGTTGTGTTTCTTCCGTTTGCTATAGTTCTAGGGGCTCCAACATGCATATCAAAATAAGATTCGGTTAAATAATTATGATAAGTTCTCCATTCTTGTACAGATCCAGATAAAGCCTTTAGTTCGGTTAATGACGAAAAGCTAGATCCTAGTGTAGTTGCCCAAGTGTTAGACTTAATGTCTCCACCAAGATACTGTTTTAGTGTACTTGCAGATTGTGCGGTTGGTACATTTAGTATAAGAGCAGGTGAGTCTATTGGCTGTTCAGTAATACCCCAAGCACTGTTGTTAGCTACACCAGCCGCTGTTTCACCGTCTGTAGATAATGATGCAGTTAACTGATGACTCATTCTACCAAATTGACTAAAGTCTCCTTGCTTTTTACAAAACATATCATATTTTAAACTTTGACTAACATGGTCGAGAATGTCTACTGATTCTGTAAATGCATAATGTTGTGTAATTTTGCTAGCATCATATCTCATTAAAGCAACATTCCACCAGTCTCCATCAAATATTGGGCCATAGTCTGTTGATGCAGTTACGGTTGGTTGCCCATTACTACCACTTAAATGAAAAACTAATCTTCCGTATGGACTGTCTGATGGTGCACTAGAATACATAGATGTTGTATGTTCTGCAACGATTGCTACACTACCGCTATGAAGATGCCATAATATAGTATTTCTTTTTAATGCAGAGTTATTACTTTTTCCTTCATGAGATAGATCTGGTATCTTAAACCTAAACTGTACCGTGTCTGGGTACCTCATTGGTCCTCTATCTGCGCTTGCTGGGCCCCATGGAGCTTCTAAATAAGATGCACCATTTGAATGGCTTTCCATTCTTAAACCAAAATTAAACCTGTCATATATTATTTTTGAATGCCTGTTTGGTAGTTTTTGAGGACCACCATATTCATATACCTTTAGTATAGATGAAGGCAAACCATATAAACTAGTCACAGACCTTAAACTTTTTTCAGCCCCTTTAGATTTATATATTCCTGGTAAATTATTTAGTATTCTTTTCCAAAGCTCTTTTGTTATTTCTTCTTTTGAAAATGATTGATTTGCTTGGTCATTATTTGCATATGTAACGGATTGCGTAAAGTTTGAAGTATAGTTTATTGCATTACCGCCAAAACTTCCAGAAGAATCTGTTCCCATAGCATACGTCCACAAATCATCAAAATCAAATCCTTGGTGAGGGAACCATCCAAAAGATTCTAGTACTGGCTGTATAAGATCTTTTGATATTCCTTCAAAAAGAGGATTACTTCTATCGTGTATAGATAATAATTCTTTTGCATAGAAATATATATAGTCAAAATGCTGGGCTAGCATGTCTACATATAAACCAAAATTAGCATTATTTTCTTGTTCTGTTATATGGCTAGGTACTAATCTATTTAATGAATTGTCGTTTGCAACGTCATATAAAGACGCCGAGTAGATTGCTCCTGTTTGGTAGTGTGGTTCTCCATTTTTTAAACTTCCATACCAGAGCTTTGCTTCAGCAGAGTTTACTTTTGCTAGAGTGTACGGCTCTTTTGTTGTTGTCTTTGGCCATGTTAGAGGCCAGAAATTTCCGTATGAAGAAGAACTATGGGTATTATTTTCATAGTATAGATGTTGCTCAAATTCGTCAAACGAACTTATTACACTTGCTTGAAGGTTTGTAAACTTTGTTAGGTTTGATTTATAAAACGGCGATCCAGAAGCCGCAGTACCAGACAGTCCAGACAAATTTGAAGATAGTGAGGCAACAGAAGAAGAATAATCTTCTATTTGTATGAGTTTATATTTAAAGTTTTCTAATCTTTCTACTGCTGAACCAAAGTGAACTAGTTTTGAAAAGTCTGACCCTTCTATTTTAAAATCAAAGTTTAGTGGAATTGTTCCTAAGCTTCCAGTTCGTTGACCTATTTTATTTAAAATCCTACTCCTTACAGTATCTTGAGTAGAAACTAATTCGTCTAACGTTTTCCATCCTGTTGGGGCTGGAGTATCATATTTGTCTGGTATTGAAAAATCTGCAGGAGCCAACCTATATGGAGCGGCTTCTGGGGCCGTATATTCTACAAGTATTGGTTCAACTATTGATTCAATTACAGCTTTAACTATCCAAAGTTCGTCTTTTTCTTCAATATCATTTGGAAGAGGCTCATATAGTTTAATTACCATTGAGTGAGGAGATTCAGGATATGCCTTGTAATCAATTAGCCAATTGGTTGCAACTAGAACTTCATTTCCTCCAAAATTTAATCTTACGTCTCTGAAAAAATCAACCTCTATGTCTATTAAATCTGGGTTTTGTTCTCTTCTTCCAAAAGCTAGAAATTCTTCGTTTATACTTGCATCATCTATATTTTTTGGTCTAACTCTTATTTCTGTTCTTGAGTTTGATATTTCGTCTACAATTAAACTATCGGAATTATTACCGACTATATTTCTAAAAAAGTTATATTGTACATCAAATCTTCCAGACCTATAACCTAGCTTTCGTATATCATCGTGTATATTAAGTTGTATGGTAGGAGATTGGTTTTTTGTGTCTTCAACATTTACAGACCATGTGTTAACATTATATGAACTCTCTAGAGTATTATCTCCGCTAAGGACGTGTAATTCAACATAATCGTCAAATAGTCCTAGTCCAAAGTTTGTAAACATTGGCCTACTTTTAATAAGCTTAATGTCTTTTGGGTCGTATGTATTTATTCTAGTTGCCATATATTTTTTCTAAAGCTCCTGATCCCTATATGTTAATTTATCTACTTCATTTGTTCCTTGAAAGGTAAACCCTGTATTTTCTTTGTGGGCTTCATAGTCTGCCATATTTGTAAATTTAATATTTGATTTTCCTGGCTCAATAAAAAATATATCTGTAGATTTATCTTGGTAATATTTTCCTATGGCTCTTGACCTAGAAATATTTTTACTTCTTGCTGCTATTGAGCTTGCCTTTGTAATTAAAGTTTTTGATATGGTTGTAGCCTTTGGTAAATCTTTACCCTTATAAAAATTAGGTTCTTGATTAGACTCTACCCATTGGCGGCCGTTCCAATCGACTAAAAACCATCTTGAGTCTTCTGGGTCATAGTCAAAGTATGAATCAAATTGACTAAATTCAGAGTCATGGTCGTCATCTCTAACCAATGCTCCAGTTGGTAATCCATTGTCATCTAATTCACGTAGTAATCCCCCAAGTGGGTTAAGAAATATTGTTGTTGTATAGGCGCTGCCTTTTTCATTACTAATTTCACAAGTATATCTACCTCTTTGTTGCAATTGTATGTTATATAACCTAAGCACAGGTTCATTACCAACTATAGCGGCTTGGGCGTTTCCAATTCCATCAGCAGTAAATCTCCAAGTATAAGTTAACCCTTCATTAACTCGTGATCCATCGTCGTCTATAAAACTGTATGCATCTACAAAAAATGCTGCGTTGTTGTTAGATGGAATTTGGTAACTAGGTTCTCCTAATTCTGGAAGAGTTTGAATTGTATATCCATCACTTCTACTACCGTCTAATAATCCATATCCTGGATAACATTGGGTGTCTATTACTGTTGGAGCTTTATTTGGTCCATCTAGTGGCTGTGGTTGTACTGCTAATTCAGTTATTTCAGTGTCTACTATTCTTTGAAAGTCGTTAAGGTCAAATACGTATCTTGCGTTTGCAATAATCATTCTTTCGCCATTTTCTTCACTTTCTTCAGTTGATATAATTAATCCGCTTGGGTTTCTAACAACTTTTTCAGTTGATACTAAATTTAGTCCAGATTCATCACCTTCGTCAGATGCTATTCTATTTTTGTTTGCAGGCCTTACAGAAAGTGAACCAAGAGAATAGTCAAAATCATTTCTTAACGCATATTGTTCTGGTGATTCATTTGTTAATTCTATTTTACAGGCTCTTGCAAAAGGTGTAAACGTTTCTTCAATGGTTTGAAACCTATCAACTTTGCCGGGTACGTTTCGCACAACTTTATTGGCAGGATATTTATTTCCTCTAGGTACAATTGGACTAGTTGGAAACTTAGAGCGCCTTCTTTTGCTAATTGGCATTGAACGCCTGGTTTTTCCTTTACTTGAGTATGCCATTACGATATCACCTTAAATATATAGTCGTTGTCAAATATTGATTGACTAGTTGGAAAGTTATAGCTTCCACCAACGGTTTTAAATACAAACCTATATCTTCTACCAGGATAGAATTGATCCATCCAAAGATTAAAATAATTTCCATTATTATCTGCACTAAGCTGTGTTCCTGGGTTGTCATATGGAATAACAGTTTCATCAGTTACGTAGTCTCTAACAGAATAAAATGTTTGTGCAGGTAAACGATTATTTGTTAATGCAGCAGAAACTGTATCATATGTTTTTGCTGGAAACTTTTCTCGTACAACCAATCTAAATTGTTCTCTAGACGCTTGTTGATAATTTGTTTTCATATTTTTAACGTCTACTATACTTTCAGTTAGTGTTGTATCTAATATGGATAAAGTAGAAGCGACATTTGTTTCTTTCCAAATTACTTCTAGTTTTGGTTGGTATACAGTATGTGTATCTGTTGAGAAGAATTGAAGTGAACCATATGGCAAACCATTTTTTTCTTCGTCTATATCACCCGTTTGATTAGAGCCACTTCTTAACAAAACTAATCCTTCTTGAGCTATTGTTCCATCAATCCACTTACTTACAATATTTGTAATATCCATCCTAACGTCTGTTTTTTCATAGTTAAATGATTGAGAAGCTGCATATCCATAGCTATCAAACCATGTACCGCCTCCAACAGTTGTTGAAAATGATCCAGTTGAACCAGCAATTATTTGACTTCCGCTTGCCCATTGGTTACCTAAATATTTTTTACCGTCTCGATATGTCCAACTTGCTCCTTCTGTTTGGTGAGTAAGCACTCCTCCTTCAGATGTTCTTTGAGCGGTTCTACCTCTACCCATTAACCATGATTGGCTTACTGGAAAAGCTGCTAAAGAGTATATGTAGTCTATATTTTCTGCCGTCACAGTGTATAAATTTAGCATATATTTAGGTGTTGTTAGTCCTGGGTAAGTTCCAATTGTTCCATTTGCAAAAGAAGCAGATACAGTTTTTAAATCAAAATCCATAAGAATTCTTGAGTTAAAGGTTTTTGAAGTATTTGAAGCAGAAACAGTTTTTACAATTTCTATTAATTCGTCTATTCCAGTATTCATACTTGCCGTTGCTTCGTATATTGTTGTGTCTCTATTTGGTTTTATTGAATATATCATATTAAGTCTCCTAGTATCCTACAACCTTACCTCTAATATCTTTAGAGGGAAATTTAATTTCAAATATTGCTGGGTCCTGAGATGGATATACTATTTTATTTTTTGTAGCAGCTGCTACGTCATAAAAGTTTCCTGAGTATCCAGAGCCTTTATCGTATTTACAATGCATGGTAAAATCTATAACTGTTTGTACGCCTTCAATTCTATCTAATTCTGTTGCGACGTTGCCTAAAAAAATTGGTTCATTAAATTGCCATTTGTCTATTGAAAACATTTCAGTTAGTTTAAGTATACATCTAGTTAAAATTTCTTTTCCTTGGTATCCAGGCAATGGAACAATTGAAAAATCTATTCCTAAATTTATTATAAATCCATCTTTAATGTTTACGGCATCTGTTAATAATCTAAAGCTACTTAAGTAATTTCTAATGTTTTCTTTAGTTACGATATTTGCAGGCGTTAATTGTTTAGCTGAGTTATATGATAGTATATAGCAATTTATTGCCAAAGGATTACTAATACTTCCTCCAGTTTTAGGGTTTTCTTGTTCGTCTTGAACCAAATATGCTTTTGCAACGTTTCCAAATCTTCCAGGCATTGCATATATTCTAGAAATATAATCTTCTCTGGTAACTGCTCTATTTTGAGCTGCAAAGAACGCCATTGCATTTTGTCTTATTTCTTCTATTGTTTCTGCTGACTTTCCGCCGGCAGCTGGTTTTGGATTATTTACGGCAATAGATCCTTCAACAAAACTTATTGCTGAGGTTACTAATCCATCCGTGTCGAGAGAAAAATTAACAGAAGTTATTTCAGTTATACTTCCGGCTCGTACGTTTGCACTAACTCCTCCACCAGTAAGATACCTAACACTTAGATTGGTATTTGCAGGTGCCTGTCCATATGCTCTAGTGAACATTGTATTGGATGGGTCCCAAGCATTATCAATTTGAGCTATATTTCCGTATGGTAATGCTAATCCAACGTTATCTGGGTTAGGAATAATTAATTCGTCTGCTTGTCCTGAGTTTCCAGCTCCAAATAATACTTCTGTACTCATATTTTCACGAGTGTTTGTTACGAATCTTCTGCTTGTTCGTCTAAGTTTTAATAAGTATGGTGTTTGCTCATTGAATTGAGACAACTCTTCGTCTTGTAAAGCTGTGTTTTGAACGTCTACAAATGCTGTTTCTTGAGCTAAATAATCAACTTCATACCATTTATTTCCATCACTATCATTTACGCTTAAAACCTCTATTACATTTGGTTCTGGTAAAAGTATTTTATCGAATTTTTTAGGGCTTTCAAAACCAAAGGATCTTATTTTTTCTACTCCAGATTTTGCAAATACTGATTTCTTAAGTAAGAAACTTTCAGGATTACCATTGGCATCTATTTTATATACAGAAATATCTGTTGGATCAAATGAACTAGAAAATCTAAAGTCTAAGGGTGCAGTCGTAAAGAATGATTGGTTTCCTGAATTAGGAGCCGATACAGTCATTCCAGCGTCAACGGTTGGAGCATACTTAAAATCCGGGACAACATTTGCTCCTGATCCAAATGGTGGTAATAATATAAAAACGTCTAGTTCTACTGTCGCAGCAACTGATGGCTTTACCTTGTATCCTAAGCCCTTTGCAATTGACATAACGTTACTTCTTTCTTGAGCCTCTGTTAGTAAACTTTCCCTTAGTTGGTTATCTATATAATATGAAAGAACATCTCCAACATATGCTGCCATCTCTATAAATATCATTCCAGGCGAAGATTCATTAAAATCATTAAACGTATCTGGAAAATAGGTTTTTGAATAGTCTATAAGCTTTGTTCTAAATTGAGAAAAATCTTTATTTAGGTATCTTAAATCTTTTTTTACGGTTTGTAGTCCCATCTTAATCTGCCTTTATTTCTAGTACAATTTCTTTTTCATCAATTGTATTGTTAATTAAACTTATTGTTAGGTGGACAATAATACCGTGATTAATGTCTGCATAAGACGTTCCTTCTTGTGGATTTTTTGGTATTTCTGTCGATGCATCACTAATTATAATATATGGTAGCCAGAAAGCAATTGCATCCCTTATTTCAGATAACACAGCTTCCCTAAGGTTTGGATAATTTGGCTCAAACAAAAATCTTCTTATATTTGTTCCAAAGTTTGGATGCATTACTCTTTCACCTTTTACAGTTAATATTAAATTCTTAACATTTGATACGGCTTGGTCTATAGATAGATAATTTTTGTCAAATAATCTACCATTTGAATTTATAAATGGTAGTGTTAGTCCCAAAGATACATCTTTTTCAAAATCAAGAGGCTCAATTCTAAACTCTTCTCTTCCTGGGCCTGGATTGGCGCTTCTTTTTACAACCTTTCCACGAGTTGGATCTATTTGAAAGTTATCTTCGTTATCTATTATTGGGCCCATGGTTTATTATTTTCCTTTCTTTTTATCTATTGCCTTCATTAAACTACTATAGTCTCTGGTTAAAGCTTGCTCTACGTCAGGTTTTATTTCAACATGTTTCCTATCTGCTGGAATCATTTGTTGTGCAGATGGTTTTTCACCAAACATTTCGTCTGGAGATTTCATTCCCATCATTGCTGCTAAACCAGGAGATCCACCCCCAGCATCTGTTTGGTTAAGTTGTCTACCTCCCATTGTTGGCCATTCTTTTTCGATTGCCGTTTGGTTTAGTGCTTCATTTAAAATAGGGTTTTCTGTAAAGTTTTTTGTTTCTGCTGCTTTATTATTAAATAAACCGTTTGCATGTTCCATCATTTGATTAAATTCAGGCTTGTCTGACGGTTGTTTTTTATTTAGTTCTTCTTTTATTGCTGAACGAACCTCTCGTTTAACAACTTTTTTTATAACCTCTAGTAATGTAGATTTTTTCATAATTTTTCCTCTCTTGTGGTTCACTATTTATCAATATATAAATATCAATTAATAGCAAATATTAACTATAACCATGGCAACGTTACACCAGAAGTTGTATTTACTGCAATTCCAGTGGCAAACCATTGCAATGCAACTAAAGATAATATTTGCGGGGCTTGTCCCATTGATGTCATTTTAACAATAGTAGCTCCTTGCTGCTCCCATATTGGGCAAGGAGATGTTGGGGGTACTGCTGCGAAGGCTGGTAGCATGCCTAGGGCTAATGAAGACGCAAATGCCGCGGCTCCAGATTTTAGTAGGGTAAGTCCTGGGTCTTTATCTTGGTTGTATGCTGTTATGAATATACCAAATGCCGCTTGTCTAGCTATCATTCCAGAAACAGAAGGAGGGGTAGGATTACCAAAGCCATTATAAAAAGCGTCTGCCCAGCCATTCGCAAATGCTACTGCGTTTGGCGGCTGATTTGCCTCCATTTGGGCTACTACTGATGCGAAAGCTGCTGGGTTAAATGCCATATTAAAGTGTTTTGTTTTGTGGACTTAAAAATTCTTTAAGCCTACTTTTTATTGATGAATATTGAGAAGCATTAATTGGAGGGCCACTTGGTCCGACTGGAGTGGGGTGGGTTTCCGCTGCTAGTGCGTCGCACAATTCTTCTAATAAACCTAGAAGCGTGTCTCCTAAAACCACGGGTTCTTCTGCACCAAGTCCTAAATATATTTCAGGACTGTTTATTATTGTTTCACTACCACTATCAACATTAAATGTTCCATTGGTAGATATTCCAACCGTTTCGTTTCCTATAATTAAAATTGCGTCTTCTTTTGCATTAAACAATAATCTATCTGAATTTATAATTACCTGTTTTCCTGCATATTTATTTGGGCTATCTGGTTTATATGCCATAATTTATCTCCTATGTTAAAAAGTCCCAAGTAGGATGGTTTCTAGGTACTCTAGAGAACATTCCTTGGCCAGGCTGATATTCCCAATGCCAACGCTCTTTTGCAACTGTTCTTATAAAACCATATTGGTGCATGTTTGCTACAATCCATCTCCATGTTTTAGATGTTTCTTTATAACCTTTAAAGTCTGGATCTCTTTTTGGATGTCCCCATCTTTTACCCATACCTGTATTTATATCAAATGCTTTACCATTTTGGTGGTTGGAATGTCCTGGTCCA
>Ga0181389_1000344_pt1 | contig 19084 bp, 29 predicted proteins | sample 12SPOviralmetaG_FD_130121 | JGI IMG/M metagenome (GOLD analysis project Ga0181389, IMG submission 130121) | Marine viral communities from the oligotrophic San Pedro Time Series (SPOT) site, San Pedro Channel, CA, USA - 12 SPOT_SRF_2010-06-29 | ecosystem: Environmental > Aquatic > Marine > Strait...
CTGCAACCCCTACACAGACGGGCCGCATAGACCCTGCCTCGTTCGCAGGAAAGAAGTTTACGACAGTAGGTGAATTTAGAAAGTTTGAGGGGGATGAAACTCTCTACAAACCCATATTAGAAAACGGCAGAATAGTGGGGTTTGAGGCTCAGTAATGATAGACATTTCACAAGAAGAACAAGCCAAGGCACAAGCTCCTGTTATCACTCCTACACCTCCGCCACAACAGGCGGAGCCTCCTGTTATCACTCCTACACAACAGGCGGGAGCTTCTGTACCACAGGCGACCGATGGTCGTGTCTCTGCTTCCTTTGATGAGCCTATTTACAGGGCTGGCAGACTAGGCCCTGTCGTTGTTGACCTGCCCGCTATGGCTGCACAAGACAAGGCGTTACAGTCAGGGCAGCAGACCCAAGACACGCGAAGTTCTTTTGAAGATTTAATCTCGTCGGTTACTGCCGAGGATATCACAAGTAAGGGCGTTACCATGATAGGTAGCACCCCTATCAGTCCTACAGTCTTAGCTAAAGCTAGAGAAGACAGTGCGTTCAAGGGCAGCCTGTACGCACAATATGCAGCTAGCAACACAGTGAAACAACAGCCTGAAGACAAGCTGGTTGTTGAGTTTTCTAGTCCTGATTATTCAGAAGTACGTATGCCTGCGGAGATACAGTCCAAGCCCCAGTGGGTTCAAGACAGATTTACTCAAGCAGTACAGCAAAGCCAAAACATTGCAAAGCTATTCACCCCAGAGTCTCCTGTTCCTTTAGCAGGGCAGAAGATTATTCTTGATGACTTCAGCCAAGGGGAACTAGGCGAAGAATTTGCACGTATGCTAGGTGCGCTCCCCGGCGATGTGGCTAGGATACCCACACTCGCTGCTGCAGTGGTAAACGCTGGCGCGGGAATATATGATGCACAGACCAACGACAATCCTGACACAAGTTGGAAAGATGATTTTGCAGCTTCCTTCGGAGAAGGCATGACATCCTATGGCTCTAATAAAGCAGTACAGGGTTACGAAGAAATTCTACAGAGTAGCAATATTTTACGAAGCTCTGAAAAGCGAGTTCAAGAGTGGTACAAGGATAGCTTCATAGAGAGGTTTGGTTCCGATGCATGGGCTGTAGCTCACCAGCAACCCTCTTACGAAATTAAAGAAGATGAGTTGGGTAATAAATCTGCACAGCCCGTTCTGGATGATGAGGGTAACCACGTTATGCAAGATGTTGGATTGCCTTCTGAAATTGCGGGTAGTCTTGTTCAGATGGCATACGAGCAGTTGACTGGGTTTGAAAAGTCTGCCTTGATATTCGGAACACAAGCTCCGTTCACACTCGGTTTGACTTTGCGTAGTATATCCAAGGGACAGAAGTATATAGATAAAGTAACCGAAGCTCGTAAGCAATATCCGGGCAAGTTTGGTTCAGATTTAAGTGACTACGAGGTTTTTGTAAAACTATCGCAACAAGAAAGCAACGTCGTCGGAAGAACATTTAGAAAAGTATGGGGAGCAGCTACTCTAGGTAAGATTGCGAGAGTAGGAAAGAAAGAGTCTATGACTCGTGCCTCTCGTGTTAATGACCATCTCAACACCCTAGACTCATACACAACAAACATAAACAGAATTAAAGACGAATTAAGAGTTGCAAGCCCTTTTGGAAAACTAAATACTAAACAAAAAATAGCGGATGCAGAAAAAGAACTACAGACATTAGAAAACGGCTTGAAGTCTTATACTCGTGGCAAAGGCACTGGGTACTTTGACAACCCCTACACGCGAGGGCTGGCTGCAGACGACGTGGTTATATCTACTGCCATAGGTTACGCACCAACCATAATGGATTGGGACGCACTAGGTCTCGATGATGGAACTGCACAGGTACTCAGCGGTATAGTCACCCCTCTGCTAGCTCCTGTTCTTTTGCCTGTGGGTAGATACACTGCTACAACCGGAATCCGCATTGCTAACGCACTCACAGACGGAACAATAAAAGATGTAGCTCTAAGCTTTGAAAACGCAAACTTTCTCCCGTTCATAACAGAAGGTATGCTTGTCAGAGGTGACGAAGGAGCTATGCGTAGAGCTATGGCTGATGCTGGTGAAGAAGTAACAGATGAGCAGATAGAGTCCTTTACAACAATGGCAGGTATCTTTAAAGCTATGAAGCCTGAAGCTCGTATCAGAAGTTACGATGCTCTGCGTAAGTATAATGGGCTGCTAGGGCGTATACGAGGTCGTATGGAGGACCTATACCTTACAGATTCTTCAGGTATACGCATGACAGACGAGGCTGCTATACAGCAGGGCTACGCTGAAATTGCAGCCAATATGCAAACTCTTCACTTGAGTTTGGCAAAAGCAACAGGACTCGCGCCTCTTATCTCCGTTCAATACATAAAAGGTAATCAGCTAAAACCTAGTGATTTAACCAACCCCGGTACTATGGACGATGTTCTCACAGCTCTGTCTAGAGAAGAGGAGAACTACAGAGGCATGGACACACTTATGAAATCCATGCAAGGAAGGATGGCTAAAAGAGGAATACAGTTAGATAGTAACGAACCTCTACAGGCTATGATGCAACAAATAGAACAAGTTGTTGTAGACGGCAGGGTTGGTGTCAACGTCAAAAAGCAGGAAATGCAAAAGCTGTTAAATCAATTTTATAACAGCACTGAAGAAATAGACGAGGACACGGTAGGTAGACTCGTAAACCTAGAACTAGCTCTAGAAGACTCAGAAGTAGTAGGGACTATAGACCGCGCTAAGAAAGCCGCAGAGGTAGCCTTAAAACTAACAAAAGCCGCTCGTCTACAGAGTGCTAATCTTCTAGCAGCCTCAGATATTATGGATGAGCGTACTCTTCTAAGAGCCATACGTCCGGTTGCAGACAAGTTGTTTGATATAGAGCATAGTCGCAGAAAAGCTGTAGGTTCTGCCGGATACAAAAAAGTCAACAGCTACATACCGGAAGGTTCTGACCAACCTGTCAAAGTAGACATGACACGGGTTGTACGAGAATTGACCAATCTATCTGAAGACTTACGGGGAGAGCCTCTGTCCTTTATGTTCAGTGGTGGTCGTGAGTTTTTTGCTCGTCCGGGCGGTGATGCTCTAGCAGAAACATTTGAAACGATGGCTGAAAGGGGTTTGGCTAGTACATTTCAGGAAGCTGCCGAAGCAACGGGGTCTACAGCAGAACAAGCTGCAGAGATGTTCTTAAATGCAGCCCTTGAAAACGGAGATATTACGTCTAGAAGTTATGCAGAGTTAGCCATGTTTATGCTGGACAACGCTTCAGAAGAAGCGGGTAACGTCTTTAAGTATTTCGAAGCTACACCAGAACAAGCAGAAGATGTGTACCGTTACTTCAGAGATAGAGCCACCAGTTTACAACCTAATAAGTCTGGCGAAATAGCGAAGACTTTTACGCGGGTTATTGACCAAGCCTTCGAAGACACTGACCCTCAGTTGGCAATGCTTGTGAGAGAAGCCAGAGACAATTACCAAAAGGTTGTAGGGTACCAGATGGATAAGGGTCGGTATATGTCCGACGTTATAAACTCAAGACAACGCACAAATGTTACAACACAAGACCCTAAAGAAGGCCGTCATTTTTACAGAAGTGTATCAGGACGACCTGAAGCACCCTTCGTTCGCATAGCAAAAGCCTTTCAGAAGTTGTCAGAAACCACAGACAATGTAAAGATAGGGGATTTAAAAGACGAAATATCCGAGCAGAAAAACCGCATCATGTTTTTCTTAGGAGCTAAAAAGAACAGTGCCGGAGATTACGCCTTCGACCTCTCTGACTCTTCGCAACGCCATTCTGCTGACGCGGCCCAGTCCTTGATGGAAGCCTTGATTGGCAAGCGGATGATTGCACAGTACAGAAACGAAGTCGATGCTATGGCTAGTGTTCGCACTCTTCTAGGCGGGGAATCTCCTGAAAAAGCTAGGGATGCTATAAACTCTATCCAAGAGGGTACAGCCACGTATGATTTTGGTCGTGCTAAAAGAATAATGGACGCTGAAAGAATACTTTCTATTCCTGTTCTTGAGGCAGACGGCTCGGAAGGCGTACGTGCCTTGGGGTTGTCGGACAGAGTTAAGGGCTTCTCTGTTAGCACAGATGAGTTACTACGCCGAAGTGACAACGCAAAACGTGTGTTTAAAGAGATTCAAACAGACCTCAACGATAAAGGCAGTGTACTGAATATTGCTGTGCAACAAGAGGTTGACCAACAAATGACCATCCTTAACAAGATGGAACAGATAGAATCCTTAACAAGTAATCCCCAACAATTCTTCGACCGTGTCTTTGAAGGCGGAACCCCTGATAGCATCGACGAAGCTGTTGCTTTGGTTGACCGTACGGCTGCTAGGTTTAGAGCAGGCGGGATGTCTGAAGCAGAGATTCGTGACGGCCTGAAGTACATGTATGTTCGCGGTCTATACGGAAAATCAGGTGCGAAGTATGGCAAGATGGTAGGTATGAACGATGCCATCCAAGAAGTTGCTGACATCAATATACTGGTTGACCACGTAAATGACCCTGCAAAAAGAAAAGTTATGGTGCATGTTCTCGGAGAAGACCACACCCAAGAGCTAGAGGACATGGCAGAGTGGGCAAAGTATGCTTCCGGGGATGGCTACGGATTTCGTGCTTCAGCAGATACCAGAGGCATGTCCATAGACAGTATGTTTGCTAGAGTATTTAACTTAGCCAGAGGAATGGTTAGCCCCTTGTACGTGGCTACAGAAGTATCCGCAAGACTGATGCTTGCTAAAAATCAAACTCTTGTTAATTTAGCTTTGACGGATAGAGAAGCCGCTAAGATTATTAACAATATTCTTATGAGACCAGAATCTTCAGACATACCTATTGAAGAACTTGAATTTCTAAACGCACGTATTAAGAACTACCTAGCAACAGACCTGTTGACTTCAGGCGGAGAGATTCCCCCTCTCGACGTACTTTTAGGTGAGAGGTCTGCAGTAATAACACCTGACGAAGTTTCTGAAGACCTAGAAGAACAAAAGCAACAAGAAATAACTGATGTAGCACGAGGAACAAACCGATGAAAATGAACAATAAAAATACCCGCAAGTCATACGCCTACGGGTCTATGGTTCGCAAACCAATGCAGATGGGTGGTAGCATGTCTACCAGCATGAATCCAATGATGCCCCGCACACAACAGTCCATGCCACAGCCCATCACTCCTATGAGCAATTCAATGGACAAGATGGCTATGGGTGGGAAGATGAAGTCTGTACCCTCAGGCAACTCCGGTCTTGGTAAGCTGCCTAAGGATGTGCGTAACAAGATGGGCTACATGGCCCACGGTGGAAAGATGAAGAAGTCCTAGACGTACCGACTAGAATTGTTCATCACGTCGTCGCCTACTTCTCTCAAGTAACGAACTAGGCTGGCAACCTTGAAGGTACCCTCGTATTCCGAAAAGCCGTGTTCCATAGTCTTGACGAACTCCTCAGGGTCTACCGCCTGATAATCCAACTCAACATTCCCCTCAGTGTTCATACAACACGTGAGGGTGAATAGTTCTACCCTAGCCTTCTTTGCCATCTTTATAAGCCTTTATCACATCAGTTGAAAATAGCTTCTGAAGGTTGACTAAGTACATACGAGCCGCACCGTTATCCCCACCGGATACGGTGCGTTTTTCGTCGAGGTTGTCGATGATGCGCTTGAGGGACGGGACATCGAACACGAGGGTTGCAAACGTCTCATCACCCACACAGAGGTTGTGGAACCAGTAGTCTGATTCTGTAGCAGCGATGCCTGACTTCTTACCTCTGCACTCATACTCGATGGCAATATTACCAGTACGCATCCACATACCCCGCTCGGACTTCACCTCAATCTTCTTGTCCTGTAGCATATCTGCAACACGCTTCTCTCGCACCTTTCCAAAGGACAGGTCGATATCAAACTTCTTGCGGTTGGCTATGGATGGTTCGAGATTATTCATCGTCAGTATCCTTCTTTGTAGACTGTGCAAGAGACTTGTAGAACGTCGTCTGTGCCGCCTGTAGTTGGGTGAGCCTGAAATTATGCTCTGATATCTTAGAGCGTATGTCACGTATCTGAAGCACGATGTACTTCTGTGTTTCGTCTAGGTCATCGACATTGTACTCAACATCGTTGATAGTCACGGTGTTTTTTTGTTTGTCCATCTACTTACTTCTTCTAAATTTACGTCCTACAAAGAAGACTGTTACGTTGATTAGGGTGTTGACAGTGATAGCCCCTAAGAGCCACCACTGCCACCAGTTAGGCCAGTCTACGCCATCTATCATGCGGCTGTCAAGTCTACAACTTCACACACACCAGCCGTACAAGCCAGTTCGCGGGAACCCGTGGTGTTGTCTTCTTTTTCAAACTCAGTGAGCTTGTTCCAGTCGATGCTAACCTCACCATATTGTAACTTCCACTCAGTGTACTCATCAACGTTGATGTCCTGATAGGGAGCCTGCTGATACGTGTGGTCACTGTGTGGCAAGAATGACACACCAGAGGCAACCTCGAAGTTCTCATACACCCACGCACCCACTTCCATCCACTCTTCCTCTTTGACAGAGATAGTCACAGATGGCTTGTGTTCACACCAATGTATGGCGTATGTTTTCCACAGTTCTAGCTGGTCGATAGCAGTCATCTGTGTACGAGTAACAGCCCCTTGTGGGGACTTCATCGCAAAACTAAAGACAGTTGTGCTGTCCGGCTTCATCACGTCAGGCTCGTTGTGTATTCCTTGTTCGATAAGGAATTGCGTCAACGGGTCTTTGTTGTCTCCACGTACTGTGCGGATGTAGTAATCATTGTGACGTGCGTGGATACCACTAGCGGTGTCTGTTAGTTGCGACACAGTACCCGACGGCTTTACACAGGTGATTGCAGCGGAACGAGGGATTCCAAGCATCTGGGCAAATTCCTCGTTGGTATCCACGGCTACCTGACGCATCTCTTCTAGCCAACGCTTGCTGTCTACGTTCTTCGACAGAACTGGATGGTCCATAATACCAGTCAAGGATACGCCTAACAAGCGTTCTTCTTCTGTGTTGTCTTTCCATATCTTCCTCAGGTACTTGAAGTTGGTTAGGGTGGACTGTATGGTGCCGATGATTGTAGCCACACGTACCTTGCGCTTTAAGCTGTCGAGGTCATCTGATTCTCTGACCATGACCTCTGATAGATTACAGAACTGATACGGGCGTAGGATGATTTCAGAACACGGGTTGGTTCCCCACATGTGTCCTGTCTCACGTCTGCCATTACGAGCAACCTGCTTGTCTGCAGCTTCACGATTGAAGATACCCCGCTCACCAGACTTGCTGTCGTACAAGGCAAGCCATTCACGCAAGAAGGTACCCATCTCAGGCTTACCCTTGTAGGCTACAGAGTTGTTAGCCAACGCACGTTGTCCCTCGTTCTCCCACCACATACCAGACTTGGCGTGTGCCATCTGGTCATCATTGAGGTTGCTGAGAGATATCAAGGCTGACCGACGTACACCGCCAACAACCACAATCTCGCCCACCTTACACATCAGGTCGTGGCACTCGATAGGAAACAGCTTACGTCCTGCCGCCTTCTTGAATGTCTCTATGGTAAAAGAGAACAACTCCTGAAGAGGTTGCGGCCCTGATGCTCTGCCGCCCATAACCTTGAGGCGTTCTCCTGCCGCTCTCACAGCAGACATATCAATCTGGGGTATCTGCCCTGCATACAACAGCGCGACGAGTTCGCGGTATGCCTTGGCCCATCCGGGCTTGCTGTCGCCTACTTTGATGACAGTATCCGTCTTGTGAAAGTTGTCAGACACAACAGGCATCTTATCGACGTTCTCACGTTCTACTGAGAATCCGACTCCTGTTCCACACATAAGTATATACATACACTCATCAAAACTACGGGGGCTATCCACAGGGATATAACTACAATTAAATCCAGCCACGTTATCTCGCTCAAGGGCCTCTCCTGCTGTCATCATAGCCCGCATAGAGGGCATGACATCCTGACTTAGTATGCTCTGTTCTATCTCAGCTACGTCAGAATCACCTAGTTTGTGAGCTAGTTTGCTAAAAACGTGCTCTTTCATGAAGTTGACATACCGAGATACGGTCTCGTCCCAGTTCTCTCTGCGCTGGTCATCTTCTATCCAACGTGCATATCTGGACTTGTGAATGAACTGCTGATAGGCAGTGGGTAGTAGGTTACTCATCTTCTTTGTTCCCTTCCTTCGGGTAATATACGTTTACATCACTGCCACAGTTTGGGCAGGACAAGTTTGTTATCATGGAGTACGACTCATCTTCATGGTCTATGTCGTGGTCGCCGCCCCATATCAATTCTGTACCACAGTGCCAGCAGTTCATGGCGACACTTCCTTGATTAGTCTTTCGAGGTACCAGTGGGCTTTCTTGAGGTCCTCGACTCCGTTTTTGTACTCGTGTCTCCATAGGTACTTGATAATGTTTCCTTGGAGATAGGACTTGTAGCCTGTACCTGTTGCCGCCTTGATTGCCTCAATGCACTCGATACCTGCCTGATTGTAGTGTGGCGGTTTGTTGACCATGTCAGCATGTTCGTGCTTCCTTCCTGCTTCGTTGAGTTCCTGCATTTGCCGCTTCATGTACTCCTCGTGGCGTATCTGGTCCATCATCTCTCGTCCCCGTCTCCGCTAATCTTGCCGCGTCTCGCTCGGTCTTGTAGCTTGTTGATGTTGTACTGGGCGACATGCTGTAGGTCGAAGCCTATGTCACGAGACAGTGCCGCACAATACCATAGCACGTCACCAATCTCTGCGGCAAGCTCCATCTTCTTCTGCTCAAACTGCTCGACATCATAGCCATCGCGGATGAACTTCTTTACCTTGTTGGCAATCTCGCCAGCTTCACCTGCTAGTCCCAGTGCAGGGTAAGTCATCTTGTGCCTATCAGGATAGATGGCAGTCTTCACTGCTTCCTTCTGATAGTAGTTCATGCTCCACTGGTCCTTCATTGTGTCTCTCCAAAATTTACCTTTACAATATTATCTTCACGAGCAAGTACTTTGTCCGTAATACTCCGGGCTTCTTCACTGTCTACCTCGGCAGAGAACGCCTGTGCTATAGATACAAAACTGAGACGAGCCATGCCTGCATCCCACACCCTATCAAAGTCATTTTCCAAAAGCTCAATCATACCACTCAGAACAACCATGCCCGCAGGAATCTCATCGTCAGGAACACTATCCTCATCTGTCGTATCATAGGCTGTCATATTAAAGCTGTCTTCATCAGAGTTACTCAGTATAAGATAGAACTTGTCTTGAAGAAGACTCGCCTTTTCCATCTGTATTTCTAAATCGTCTATCTTATCTGTCATTCTTCAACCACTCCTCAGGTATGTATTTCTCTGCCCATATAAACCCGTGTTTATCAGCCCACGCAGCATAGGTGGTCTTGCTTCCCTTGTATATCTTGTTCTTTGCATTTAAGAACAGGAACCGTATGTCAAGGTCGGGGTATTGTTTCTTCACCAGTATCATCTTAACGCGGTCACCCTTATCCATGTAGCCTTTGGCCTCAACAAAGATGTCAGCTTCCAACAGGTGAAAGTCTGGTGTGTACACCCTAGGCTTCGGAACGTAGGGTAGTTTCTTCTGTTCATACTCGAAGGACACGCCTCTATCTGCTAGCGACCTAGCAACGTTAATCTCGAAGGCAGACCTATACTTGGTGTTTCTCATGTTATTTGCAGAGCGAACTCTGCCTTTACTGTTGCCAGACGTTGCATCAGAAACTGCTCTATCTTTGGTGTGTGCTTTTCTAGGTAGTTTAACTCGTCGTTTATACGTACTGTCGGAAGGCATACAAGTGAACCCATTCGCAGATGATGAAGTATGGTTTGGATTTCGGTGTCAATCTTGGGCTTGTCCCTAGCTTCTGTGTCAGCTATCAAGTAGCCCATAGGACTGTAGTTGTTTCTCAAGGTGAGAGGAAGGGAGTTTTCCAAGCCACGGACTTGCACCGTCGCAGGGTCTCCCCCTCTCTCCTCGTAGGTTTCAACATACACAACACGCATAGCCGGATTGAGTTGGGCTAGCTTCAAAGGGTATGTATCTGCATATAGAACAGGCATCAGAGTTGCCTATTCTTCAGTTTTGTGTACCACGCCATAGGTGGGAACTTCGCTTTCGATGTTACCTTAGGTGCGTACTCTGCGTTCTTCCAACACTCTTCTTTGAAGGAACACCACGTACACGTCTTGGGCATCAGCTTGTTTCCGGTTTTGACAATCTCGCCTTTAAGCCTGTAGGTTTCGTCAGTAGGCGTGAAGGGTATGACTATATTATCGTCGTTGAGGATGCTATCCACGCGGCTCTCAGCGTCCTTTAAACAGGCTTCTCGTTCTTCTTTTTGGTCTTCGGGTGCCTCGACAAATGCCCACTCACCTGTGGACTTGTTAATTGCAATCCAACCACCGAACGGCTTGTTCTCAGACTCGGCATACAAGTGTCCCTGCATGACATAACCAAACGGGTCATCGTCCTTGATTGCATCGTACCCGCCACGTCCCCCGAACTTATTATCGAAAGCCCACGGGCTGGCAGACTTGACATCCCACACCTTCTCCTCGCCATCATCCATAATCAAATCGAGAGTACCTTTAATCTTCTCGCCTGACAGATTGAGTTCGCAGGAACGTTGGGTATCCACAACATTTACACCTGCGGCTTTCATGGTGAAGATAGCAACAGCTTCCACCAAGTCCCCAATCAGGAAACGCACCACATCATTGTAGGCAACATCTTGCTTGTGACCCTTCTTCTCCATCTTCTGCTGACAGAGAGGACGACCGAGACCCGACATGCGGATACGATACCCATCTCTGCGTGACAGTTGCTTTCGAAGAGAGTCCTCGCAGTCTTTACCAAACTGTTTGATGAGGGACTCAAAGCGGGAAGAGTCAATCTCTCCCCGCCCTGCCTGTTGAAGGAAGTCCTGTATTTCTACAAGAGCTAGCATTAGCCGAACCGCTTAGACATATCGGCATCTGCATCGGACAAAGTAGCCTTAGTTGCAGAGGTGTAGTCGCCCATAATCTTTTCGTTGAAGCCCTTCACTGTACTTGTGAAGTCTTTGATTAGGGACTTGTCGCTGTCTGACATGCTCACTTCTTTTACGAAAGCTAACTTAGGAGTGAAGTAGGTGAGTGTACCTTTCTTCTGTTTCTCTGTAGTCAGTTCGATGTAGGACTTCTGCATCAAGACTTTCTTCTTGCGTGTCAACTCTTGGTCGATGAAGTTACGCACAGGAATGAAGCCTGACTTCTTAAAGTAAGCTACGAAAGGCATACCCTCGATGACTGCCGCTGAACCATCTGCGTAAACACCATCCTTAACGTCGATGATACCATAGATGATTTGATTGCAAGTAACCGAACGGCTGAGTAGTACCCGTGGGTCATCGTCTGACAGGGTCTCTTCTTCCTGTTTAGCGAGTCTGCCGCACTTGTTGCCGCCTGTTGAATCAGGGAAGTCGCCTGAGATAGTCGGACGTTGAATGGAAGTGGCAGAGAACTTGGTGGTTTCTTCGTCCCATACCGACCAGTTGTATGTACGAAACAGGGGGCGAATAAACACCTTGGGTGCATACACATCTCCTGTGCCGTCGTTGATGCGCCAGTCACCCTTGGGGATTGAATGACCATCATCCGAATCCTCGTGGTAGTTGATGCTCAGTTTAGGAAGCCCCTTGTTAGAACTGGCAGTTGTATCTGCCTGTCCCGTTGCCGCCATGATTGCAGCATCGTCGTTGAGTTCGATTGCGGCAAGGATGCCGTCTAGTTCAGTGTCGATAGTCGTAAGTTGTGTACCCATGGTTTATACCTCTCTTGGGTTAAAGTTTAACGTAAAAGGATTATACCTCATAAACAGGTTCTAAGTCAAGCCAATTCGTACCCATTTTTAATTCAATCCCTACAGGCATGTCGTAACTGATATCGTAACGACGTTCTGTTTCTTGTGGCAAGCAGAGCATAGCCGCCGCCATAGTCTCGATGCACATCTGTTCTTCGCCGGGATACACATCTATTACAATAGAATCGTGTACCGTATTACAGATGAGAGATTTCATAGACTTGTCTATCATATCTTGATGTAGTTTGACAAGAGCCATCGGCAGTAAATCTGCAGTGGCAAACCCCTGAACAGGGTAATTACAGATAGCTGTACGATTGGTAGCAGTACCCCACTCTGTCCACTTTGCGTCAGGAAAAGCATATATCCGACCTGACGGCAGAGTTATTTCTTTTTTTGTTACTGCATCTTTTTGTAGCACCTTGTGCCATTCTGTCACGCCTTTGTACTTATCTTTGAACGCACGATAGTATCTCTGCTGGTCATCGGTACCACTCACACCACCATACAGTGGCTTGAATGTGTGTGCCTTCGCTTCTTGTCTGGTACATCCGATAACACTGGCAGTGTAGGTGTGAACATCAGTGCCTATCTCCACGTCTGTTTTGATGGCATCATCTTGAGCGAGGAACCCTGCAACACGAAACTCTAGCTGTGCATAGTCACCTTCTAAGATGGAGCCACCCTCGAACCGACTTTCGATTGCCCGACGAATGGCAAACGTGGTACCTCGCGGCATGTTCTGGAAGTTGGGGTTGCGACTGGACAACCTACCTGTGGCTGTCACACACTGCATAAACTCTGTGTGGATGAAGCCGTTGCCGTCCATGTTGTTCTCCATGCCATCTACAAAGGAACGCAGGTATGTTCGCAGGGCAGAGTATCGGATGTAGGACTGGGCAAACTCACGGGCATCACCACGTAAGGTCAATGACAAATCTTCTAGGGTTTCTTTATCTGTCTTGAACCCGCCTGATGCTGTGTCAAATGTGTCACGCGGTAATATCTTGAAGCCTGCAATCTCAGGGGTACGAGTGTACTTGACACCTTTACCGTCGCAGGTCTTGCAGATACGCACGGCTTTACCTATGGTGCCATCTTTCTTCAGGGGGTTGAACCTACCCTTACCAGAGCAGTCCGAACATTGGCTGCCCACAGTCTTGTACATCACGTCAGTCTCATTGAGTACATGACGATTGAACTCGGCACGAGACATACGACGACGCATCTTGGGCTTCTTTGTTGCGCCACGCATCTCGTGTCCTAGGTTGAATATGTCTGCCCACTTTCTTTTGTCTCGTACCTTACAAGAGTAGAGAATCATCGAGCGGTCATCGGGGCTGTCGAGGTTTACAGGAGTGTCCCCCATCGAGTTCGCGGCAAGTATATTTAGCCGCCGCTCTAGGGTGAACAGTTCTTGTTCGTATTCATTGCGGATTTCAGTGAGTGTGTTCTTGTTAATCTTGATTCCGTTCTGCTCTATGTGAGCCAGAACATTGGTCATCTCAAGCGACAGAAGCAGTGTGGGCTTTAGGTTGGACATTATATAGTTCCTCAAATGTTGAACAGCCATAGGCTTTGAGTTGTGCAACAGCTACTTGTTCTGTAGCCATCACGTCTGCTATACCATACTCGCGAATGGTATGCCAAGGTATTTCGTGAAAGGTCTTACCTTCCTTGAAGTATGGTGTAATCAGGTCCTTCTCTTTCTGAACGCCGCCGTACTTCTCTGCAACAGCAGACAAAGACAAAGGCCAACGCCGTGCTTTCGATAGCACATACTCTGCAACCATCGTGTCATACACATGACCCTCATACTTGAAGTTGCACTCACGTACCCAAGACAAGTCGAACTTGATGTTGTGACCTACGACTACATCAGCAAGGTTCAAGGCATCTTGAAAGATGTTGAAGCCGTCAGTGCTGGGTGGCTCAGTGCTGTGGTCGAAGCAGAGGTACTTCACCTTGTCCATGCCTAACCACTTGTAACCAACAGACACTAGGGTGTTGCCGAAGTAAGGCAATGGTGTGGACGAACCATTGGCTTTCTCTTTGTGGGTTGTCTCCACATCAAACGTCAGGACTCTCATTAGTAATAAACCCCCGTGTGTACATCTATGTGGCTGGTGAACATACCATGCCACCCATTCAGTTTGTTCTTTGAGATACAGATGTGTCGTGCTGTATTCTCTTCTTCTGAGGTGCCAGTCTTACCGATGCCAATGATGACATCCGCCTCACCTGCCTTGCCAGTACGTGAACCATCCAACATGGAGTAGTCGATGAACTGGCGGTCATGTGCTTCGAAGCTGGCCTGACTAACTGACCACACAAGAAGTTTGTTACGCTTGGCAATCTCTCGTGCTGTCACATATATCTCCTTGAGCTTCTCGTCGCCCCTGTTGAACTCACCGTCTACCCTGAACTTATCCAACTGGTCACAGAACATAACGTCGGGTTCGTTCAGCAAGGCATAGTCGTTGAGTTCTGACATGGATGTTCCCACTGAGTCCATAACTATGAGGTACGGTTCGATGTCCTCTGTGTAGACCTTGGCAAGGCTATCACTCTGTTGCAGCATGTGTTCACGGGTCAGGCCAAAATAGCTCTGGATGATACGCATTTTAATTTTTTCTGCTGGTTCCTCGTTTGCCCAGTACACCACCTTCTGCTTCTGCTTGATGTAACTAGACGCGATGAAAGCACAGAACGTGGTCTTGCCCACCTCAGGACGTGCAAAGATTATACCTAGGTTTCCCCTGTCCATACCTGCTAGGTTCTCAGCTAACAAGTCCCAGCTAAAAGGGAAGTCTGGTTCTCCTGTCTCTCCTTCGAGAAGCTCTGCAAAACCTTTGTCCATCTCACTGTAGGTAGTCTTGTCGGACATACGCCCATCCTCTACCATATCTATGAGTGTCTTCAGTTCTCCGAAATGTTCTGATTCGCCTGTGAATATAGCGATGGCCTTCTCACCAATCTGTCTCGCCCTATCTCGTACCCAGAAGTTCTTGACGACATCCATCTCAAGAGACATATCAGGAGACACCCTCAGTGTTAGGGCATCTACTATGGCGTATAGTTCGGTCATGGCACTGGTAGGCATAGCAGGGTTTCTGTCATGCAAGAGAGCCGCCAACTGATTCGGGTGTATATCCACGTCATATTCTTTGTGTCCGTATGTTATTGTATCGAACACGGTAGCATCTCTGCCTGCGAACATTTCCTTGTCAAGGATGTTCTTCACTTGGTTATAGAACTCGTGGTTCAGTATGAACCCCAGCACCTGATGCTCAAGTGACGTACCTTGAGAGTGTGCGTTGTCTTGTGTCATTATCCATATCCTTTAAGTCTTGATTTAAAATCATCATCGTAGCGGGTACAACACCGCGTAACTTTCTTACAATTTCTAGTGCCTTTTGGGTAGCATCCTTATCGAGTGCTACATATACCATGTCGTATTTCTGAAGCACCTTCTTGTGTGTGTCAAGAAGGTTCGTTCCCAACAGGGCTACCCCCGAAAAAATATCAGATACACAACAAGCACTAGCGCAATCTTCGAGAAGAATAGCGACAGGTCCACTGCCGCAAACGAAAGGACTACCTGACTTTCCATATCTCCACCACTTGGGCTTCTCGCCCGTTAAAGTTCTACCTGCGGCATCAACAACACGCCTACCATCTGTAATCAAATACACTATGCGATTCATCTTAAAATCAAACCGCAAGTCCACTCGACCTTCGAGGTACGCTTCGTACGCATTGACCCGCTTGAGGTAGGCAACTGCTTCTGGACTTCGTGATATCGGTACAAAAGTATCGGGCATCTCGAACGCATCTGAAGATGGGACGACCTCCTGTTTTCTCTTTGTTTTCAATAGCAAAGGATGCGTCGTTACATCTTTACTTAAACGAAAACCTGTTCGACCTGACGCTGTACAATCTGCATGAAAGCAATGATAGAGGCGTTGACCATTCTGTTCGCCAACGCTAAATGTATTCTTCTTTCCGCAGACAGGACAATCAACACGCATCCGACCATTCGGTTGCAGAGCCAAACCCATCACGTAATCTTTTATCCAGTGTGCCATGAGATACCTATATGACAAACACAAAACGCTGTCAACTTTATTTTTTGTCTTGACGAGTGCGGCTAACCATGCTATTAACCTTCTATACCCCGCTGGGTAATACCACATATAAAGGATATACTATTATGAATAAGAAGAATCCTATAGTAAAAGATTTACATAGTAGTAAATATCGTAGTAGAATAATACAAGACAAAAGACCCACGCTTAGAGATGAGCAATATGATTGGGTTGCTGAACTATACGAGGAACAAGATGCCCAGACCGAACAAGATACAAGAAGAGACGAAGACATACAATCTTCTGATGACAGTTGAGCAGTGGGACTTTCTATCGAAGGCCGCACATGACAAACAAAGAACTGAGCTAGAACAAGTGAGTGTTGCTGACTTAATCAGAGAAGCAATCGACATATACATCCAAGTTATAGAAGCTGAAAGAGCGGAAGAAGAAAAGACATGAGCAAAAGAAATCCGAAACCTGTAGTAGAACAGAGAGAGTTCGACAAAGCATGGCAAGTACTAACGCCAGCTTCTTGTGTACGAATTGGACACACTGACAAAGAGCTTGTCAAGGAACATAAAGCTGTGGACTTACCTAAGTGGGTTTCTGTGTTCGTGTCAAAAAATAAAAAAGAATGTGACAAATGGCTTGACACTAACAGAGAATACGTGGTAAAACTAATGACACTATACGAAGTCGCATAGCTTTTCTCCTTTCTATATGCACCGTATAGTGCCTTTCTGTTGTGGTTGACAGAAGAGCGGGGTTACCTTTCGGGGTGGCCCCGTTTCTTTTTGTTTGACATACCGGATAGTTTGCTGTATAGGTAATGAAACAGCAACCAACCGAAGGGAAATAAAATGTCAACAGGCAAGTACGAATGGAATGTCAGGGTAGCAAAGCAAGGCTACGACTTTGCTGAATTTATTGTAAGTGCAGACACTGCCGAAGAAGCAGAAGCACAGATAGACCCCAACAGTGTTAGTGACGAACATTGGAACGGTGATGGCTGGGAGCATCCCGAACTATATATCTGTAAGTATTCCACTGAACGCATGGACAGTATCCATCCAGACCTTTATGTGAACCCTGATAGCGAAGGCACTATGGAACTTACAGACTACGAGCATGGTTTCTTGATGGCTACTTCTCACTACCTACATGCACAGTTAGTGGATACAGGCTGGGAAGGTGACGAGTGGATGGAAGTAGAACTGGACGGCAAACACTACGATTTTAACTTCTGGCGTGAGGAAGATGATTCGGGGACAAGCTGTATTGCCTACGCTACAAAGATGGAAAAGGGACATAGGACAACTGATACCCACGTGTTTAAGAGGTTGTGGTAAAATGTCTGGACTTACCTGCAAGGATTGTGGTACCTACCACGATAGCTATAACGACCTAAAGCACATTGACTGGGACACTGGCGGATTCTGTCAGAGTTGTGGGTCAGATGATTTTATAGAAGAAGGGAATGACGATGAGTAAAGAGAAAATAGTAAAGCTAGAACTAACACCGATAGATGCTAACGCCCTGATGGTGATGATAGAGAGTGAGATAGAAACAACATTTACCTACGGTGACATTGACCCGATTAACGAGTGGGAAGAGATACACCTGTATGCATACAAGCTACTAGCATATCAAAAATTCAAGACATGGTATCAGGAGAATGTAGAATGAGCCAGTTTGAAACACCAAAGCAATTAGCCCATAACAAAATTCTGGCGGCAACGTCTATGCTGAGTTACCTTGTCATAGATGAACCCCAGAACTATTCCCAGATAAACAAGTGGGCAAGACGTGTTGTGGAATTATCAGAAGAGATACTCACCGAAGAACTAGAGCAGGAGTTTCAAGGCTTGCTAACAGAGGGGCAGGAGCATACGCAAGATGGGTAAAATGAAACAGCTTGCAATGGACCTCGAAGAGGACTATTGGGAGAAGGCATCGTTCTGGGCTGGCTGTTGTGAATACAGAGGACAATTCCTAGAACGAATGACACCACACCGAGACAAGATGGCACACATGACAAATGCTGAACTTGATGAACTATTGACCCAAGCATGGGATGAAAAATGGAGCGAGTACCTATGACAAATAGACCACACAAAATCAATCTCACCTGTAAGCAGAAGAAGCAACTCTTAGAGATTATCAATCGTGTTAAAGATATGAACAGGTTGACAGATGACAAAACCCCACTCAGTTACGATGACGTTTGCTATCTGGATGTTGTAGAATTCAGATTGGCCGACATGTTTGATATGGGACAAGAGATGACAGCCTGCGAACATGGCAAGTACCGCAACAGATATTCTGATTATGAATACCTCACGCCAAGCGAGACAACAGCAAAACACAAGGCTGACAAATGACCCACGCTAAACCGATGACAAACTATCGTCGTGAAATGTTAGAAGCAATGCCATCTGTCTCTCAGTGTATCATGCCCCCGTGTGACAATACCGCCGAACTTACTCAAGATACTGACGGCACTTGGGGCTATACTCTTTACTGTGGTAAATGCTGGATGGATACATTTTCAATCGACGTAAAACTTGATAGTAAGGCAACGATAGCTGACAAGATGAGGAAGAGAAAAGACAGGATGACAAAATACAAAGCATCACAGCTTTTGTAAGGGAGGCTGACAAATGGCAAACGCTAAACGTGACAAATCCCCCACGCTAAACGTGACAAATCACTCACGCTATCAAACAGTAGTTGAATTGCTTGCATCTGCTAAGTGTGAGTGCGGTAGTCGGGCCGATGTTATACAGGATGGAAAGGGTTATTTTTGCGCGGCGTGTTGGGTTTCTAGATTTACAAAACACGCTTGACAGTGTGGGCTGGTTTGTTTAACGGTTAAGGTGCCATATATGAAAAGGAACCAAGCCAATGAAAAAAGCAGATACAAACAAGCCAGCCTTTACCATGTATCCAAAGGCCCGTCGCTCTATCGCAGATATAAAGACAGGCGCTTTGAAGCATAGCAAGAATGCCAAGATAGCAGATAAGGGAAAGCTAGCCATTGTAAAGAAAGGCCAGTTCAA
>Ga0181389_1000350_pt1 | contig 18955 bp, 17 predicted proteins | sample 12SPOviralmetaG_FD_130121 | JGI IMG/M metagenome (GOLD analysis project Ga0181389, IMG submission 130121) | Marine viral communities from the oligotrophic San Pedro Time Series (SPOT) site, San Pedro Channel, CA, USA - 12 SPOT_SRF_2010-06-29 | ecosystem: Environmental > Aquatic > Marine > Strait...
TGATGGAAGAGAAGATATGATTAGAAAGATATTCTTAACAGAAAAGTTCGGACACGAGAAAGATGAAAAAGAAAAACTCGCTCACGAAATGGGGCATTCTGTCAAGACCCAGCAGACTAAATATGTTAAACACGATAAAGAAGAATAATAATATTGCATTAATATATAAATGGATAAACCACCCGTAGCAGTTATGAGAAAGTTAATAGCATTGTATAATAAAGATCTAAAAATCAGTGGTTATTCTAAATTAAAAAAAGATGAACTTCATAAAATAATTTCTAAAAAAGGGTATAGATGGGAAAAAGATGGAGATGCATGGGATATGACAACATCATCACAAACAAAGCGTAATTTTAAATACACAGTTAATAAAGATAAATCTACATCAAAAACAAGTAATATTAAAAAGAAAAAATAATTATCTTTTATAATAATATAAATGAGTGAGTGGATTGATTTTGTAAAGAAAGTAGCAAAGCGTGATGGAATTTCTTACACAAAAGCATTAACTGTTGCATCTGGTGAATACAAAAAAACTAAAACTGGTGTATCGAAAGGAAGTAAATCTAAAACTAAGAAAGGGGAACTCGATTTTACTACGAAGAAAGGGGACGTCCGTGTAGAAGGCGGAAAACGCATGAAGGGAAGAAAAGCAAAATAAATAATTAATATTATATAATTAATTATCTCTCTTAATTATATAACATGAATTCACAAGATGTTCTTTCAAAATTACAAGGAAATTATGACATGGATGCTGGGGCGATTGACAATATCATTAACTCGGCAACTTCTTCATTTGATAATAATTGGAGATCAAAATTGTCTGAACAAATAGGACTTGATGAAGATAAAAAAGAGCAGATTGATGAATTGACTGCATCAACTGGTCTCGGATTACAAATGGGTAAAGAAGCATATAAAAAAATTCAAGCAAGACGTGCTAAATTAGCAGAAGGAAAAGCAACTAAATTAAAAGAGGGAACAAAAGATATTAAAGAGGACGAGACAACTGACCTTGATGGAAAAACACCAGAAAGTCAAACAGCACCAGAAACAGCACCAGAAGTAGATCCAGCAACAGTTGATGATGGGTCTGGCAGTGCTGTAAAATCAACTAAAACATTAGAAACAGTAGATGAAGAACCATTAGCAGAAGCATCGTCATCTGTTCCAGAAGTATCTTCTGAGGGTGTTGGAAGTGGTGAAAGCATGTTCGGTAGTGGTGTTGATCCAACGGCGGTTGATTTAGATGAAGTAGAGGGTGCTACTCGTGGTGCTTCTTTAAGATTCGGTGTAAGTGGTATTAGACCAAGACAAGGATTTAATATGGAGGGAACGAATGTTGAACCACGACTACCAGATTATAATGCGGGACAGGGTATAGAAACTGGCGATGTCGCCCCTTCAAGAATTGCATATCCAGAAAGTTGGTCTAATAATTCTGAAATCAGTAGTGATTTTTTCAGTGGGAAACCAACTATATCATCCGTGTCAAGACCACCAGTTCCAGAAGCACCACCCGTTGAAGAAGCAACTCCCGCCTCAGCACCAGAAACAACAGCAGTATTAGACACTGGCGAGGAAGGAACAAATATTGCGATTAACGCTGGTAAAACAGCACTTAAATCTGGTCTTGAAGATGCTGGTGCTTCCGCATCAGAAGCATTAACGGGTGCTATTGGAGCAGAAGGAATGACAGCACTCGGTATAGCGGGTGATTTAGCACCGCCTGTTGCTATTCTTGCTGGTGTCGGTCTTGGTATATATGATTTATTTCATCACGAACACGCACCACACGACCCTCCAAAAGCACCAGCAATTTCAACAGCATTATCAAGACATGGGTTAGTTATGCCAAGTTCCGATGGTGTGGTTGATGTCCCTGCAAGTGCTTCCGCTTTCTAAACATAATATTCAATGTTAAGCATTTTAATTTTTTTAAAATAGAATAAATATATAAAAAAAAAATATTGCTTATATATATAATGTTCTCCGCCAATACCGATCAAGAATTCGTAGCATCTAAAACTATTAGTATTAAACCTGATAGTCAGATTGACTATGTTCCATCTTCACAAGCACGATTTTTAATTCCCCAGTATTTAGGATTTATTAATCCAGAACGCACAACTTTAAAAATGAATATTGAACTTACTGGTCGTGGATGGAATCGTCCATGTAAATACGCTGGGGCACATTCACTTATTCGTGATATTCGCATTCAAACTGGCGATGGTATTACAGAATTAGAAAATCTCCAAGATTATAACCAGACTGTCGCTAATTCATGGAACTATACAGGAAATGAAACCATTAATAACAAAAGAGATATGTTTGAGGGTCGTTCTTTTAATGCAGATGTTCTTGCGGGTCTTCTTTATCATAAACCACCCGCAGTTCAACCAACAGATGCAACTGTAATTCGCACCACTGCTACTAATGAAAAAGTTCAAGTTCAACTTCCAATTGTCGGATCTGGTATTTTAGGCGGTTCAAATATCGCTCCACTTATGGCAATGTCTGGTCTTCGTATGACAGTAAATTTTGATACTGCTGAAAAATCAATGTCTGATATGAGACAAGATGGTGTTAAGTATTATTCAGGTTATATAAATTTTGCACCAACAATTGAAGTTGCAAAAGCAATTGGCGATGATTCTAAAACCGCCGTTGGCACTGAATTCACAGAGTCTGTCGCCATTAGTGATGCTGACCATGTCGCTAATAATCCTTACTTTATAGGCGATAAAATATATGTAGCAGATGATGTCAATGGAACAAACGAAGAAGCACTTGGTGTAGTCACTGGCGTATCAATTGATACTGCTAATGGCAACACATTAAAATTAACTTACATCCCTGATAGAGCAGTTGGTGCTGGTCTTACATTAGCACATCCCACAACCAGTATGCTCTATGTTAAAATTGAAGACCGTCAAGCAGACCACCCTCAGGGATGGGCGAATACTGGCATCACAACTAACTATCCCCCGATCGGATGGGTAGTATCGGAACTTGAAATAATTACAGACCAAGTTCAACCACCCGCTGAATATGTATCTCGTCTTGTTAATAAAGTTGGAACATCCGAAGGTCTTAGCATGGATTATAAAACTTACACAACTTATAGAAATAATGTATTTGCTACATCTGGTCTAACAACGCAGAACATTCCAGCACAGCAAACTCGTGCATATTCTATTCTTTCTGTCCCTCTCTCAACTCTTGCGAGTTCTGATATTAGATACGATTCACTTGAAGCACTTCCAGATGAGGCAAGTTCTTATCAATATGTGCTTGGTAATTCAACTGTTCCAGACCGAGCAGTAGATTTAACCAGAACTACAAGCGACACATCGTCAGCAATTTCTCAACTCGCCCTTCTTGAAACAGAAAAAGCAATTTCTAACTGTGGTCTTGTTGTAAGAGATTTACTTGATGTTAAGAAGAAACTCATTATCGCTCGTGCTTTATCACGCTACGGACAAGTGTATAATCTCGCTGACGAGAGTGTAGCACTTCGTGTTGAATATCCACTTGGAGCAAGACAGGCGAAAAATTTCTGTCATCAAATTTGTCATTTAAATCGCCTTAATATCTCAAAAGAGGGAGTAAAAGTTATTCGTTAATTTAATTTAAAAAACATTTTATATAATAATTTAATTTCTTATATTATTATATACTAAAATGTCCGTCATTCAATCCCAAGAATTCGTTGAAATTGATCCTCTAAACACAGTTCCCACTTATGGTTTTTCAAAAGGATTTCCAATAGTTCAGTTTGAAATCTCTTCACAAAATAAGTTTTTAGTAGGCAGTAGCATTAGAGTTAATGCAGATGTTTCTATTAAGGCGACCCCTGCTGGTGGAACAGCAACACAACTTGTAAATAACGGTAGAACCACTGGTAATAGTGGTGCTGGTCGCCCTCTATTTAATGCATCATTTAACAATCGTGTCGCCTCTGCTTCTGTTATTCATCAGATTACTATTTCAAACCAAGAACAGAAAACATTAGAAACAATCCGTAATTATCCCATGTTTCTCGCTGGAACACTCCCCACAACTCATTCATCCGCAGATTTTGATTGTGGTCTATCCCAGCAAACTGGCAATTCATCTCGTGCCTTAACTGGTGCTTGTGGATTAAATGAAACCACTTCTGTATCTATCCCTCTCCGATGTGGATTATTTAACGGTAATGACATGATCCCACTTTCTGTTAATGGCACTCGTGGAATTTCTATTCAACTTGAACTCGCCCCAGATGCTAATGCTATTGGCAGTGTAGCAGGGGCATCACCAACAACCCGCACTGCTGGTTCAGTATCTTATGAACTAAGTAATGTAAGTCTATCTTATACACTTCTTGTTCCAAATGCCGAAGTTCAAGCACAAATGGGGACGCCTTCAACTGGTTCAATGTCTTACAACGGCGTTAATCATATATATTCAGTAATGAATAGTTCAGACCAAGTATTAAGTCTCAATCTTGGTTCTCAGAAAGTTCTATCAGTTCATAGCACAGTTCTTCCGACAACTCATATTAATAACAGTCTTGTTGATAGTCTTAAAACAGATTATTTAAGAAATAAATCATCCTCTACCGCAACAGATTATGATGAAATTGTAGATGTGCAGGAAGTTAGTTTCAGTCGTGGTGGCATGAACTTCCCATTAGAACAACCCATTATAGAGCGAGACATTCAGACATCCGTTCGCCCTCAAACTGAAATTCTAAGTAATTTCATTAACAGTATTAAATCATTTAAAAATATGACCGCTTCAATGTGTTCTCTTAATACTAACTTTAATCTTAACACTCACATTAATCAACCTTTTAGCAGAGGCATCGCACGTAATAAAAATACTCTTCCAGACCAAGATGCACCAGTTTATGGATTTGGTGTCAAATCAGCGGAACTTGATGTTGGTGTAGATTACAGTCGTCAAGCATACGGACTTAGAGTTAAATCTGGATTAAACGGCATCTCCCCCAATAGTGTATTTACTTATGTTCTTTCTCAGAACACTCTAAACTATTCACCCAACGGTGTAGTAATTGTAAATTAAATTAATCATTCTATTTCTTTTTTTAAAAATAATATAATAAATTAATTTCTTATATTATTATATAAATGTCTAATCTTCCAGAAGTCCTCCAAATCTCTCCAATGGCAACCATTGATAATATGACAATTGAAACAAGCATTCTTGATCCAACAACTATCACAACAAATTCCGTCCGCTTTGTAATCCCTCGTAAAGGGATTTTAGATGTCGGTTCAGCAGTGGAACTCGGGTGTGTCGCCCTTGATAAAACTCTAACTACTGACGCTACAAGTCTTGCTAAAAAACCTTTCTATCCTTATAAAACTGGTATTGGAGCATGTATTGAACGTGCTACTCTCCGTTGTGGTTCAGTAGTTTTAGCACAAACCGAACAATTTGGTCGTTATTTAACTATTAATAACCAGTTTAAAACACAAGCAGAACGCACTCATAGAGATGCGACATACATGCTTACATCAGATGGCGTTGAACCAGATAATGATGGCAATGGTCGCTTTCAACCAGCAAATTGCGACTGGGGTGATGATTCAACTGGTGTTGGTAAGAGAGTTCAATCAGTCGTAATGGGAGTTCAAGATGATGAACTTGTTTCTGTCCCTGTCGGTCTTGTAAAACTCTCACAGTTATTTCCTCACTTTGCGAAAGGTCTGCAATTACCACTTTTTGCTATGAACGATGAATGTGTTCTTGAACTTGAATTTACACAGCAAGGAACTGCAAATGCAGATCAGGGAGCAATTGGTATTTTTCCAAGTGATTATGCGGGTGGTGGTGGTGGTAATTTTGGGTGTGCTGTTGATCCAAGAACTGTTCGTTTCTTATCAGACCATCTCACTTATCATGGAATGGGTAAATCTGGAAAAGACCGTATGAGTGAAGTCGCTGATATGATTATGTCAAGCACTGGTCTTACCGTCCCATATGATAATCTTAGTTTAACCACAATGAATATTCCAGCATCAACTGAACCAAATCAAACTGTATCTCGTGAAATTGGTCTTGCTGGAAAAGTAGTAAAAACAATTGTCATGGCAGACCAGTCGTTTAATGCTGATGGAACACCACTTCTATCATCTCAACTTGGTCTTTATCATTCAAAAGCAACATGGTTGCCATCATCTTACAACCTTAGAGTTAATGACCGTCTTCTTTATAACCGTGCGGTAGAGCGTGAATCTTACCAGCAAAATCAACTTGCCCAAGCAATGGGAACTGATATTTGTGTGGCGAATTCAGAATATTCTTTTGACCAGAGTGTTTCTAAGGACACAACAACTCTCGGAGCATATACTAACAGTCGCTGGACTGATGTCGCTGTTAATGGTTTTCCATGTGAAACAAGTATCGCAAATGGAACTTTCGTAAGGGAGGGTATGTGTCATTACAACGCTATTGATCTTAGAACCGACCCTTCTAATGACAGTGGAACACTTGTAGGACAGAAAAATATTACTCTTGAAAGAAATCTCCGCCGTGTGACTCAGACTGGTAGTGCAAACGCATCAGACACTGCTAAAAAGACATGCTTCTGCTGGTCGCAGTATCAGCAAGTAGTTAATATTAAAAACGGTCGTGTTTCAGTAATGGGTTAAAAATATTAAATATTAAATATTAAATATTAAACACAATATATAATTAAAATGGTTTAAAATTATCTTGCTATATATATATATAGGATAAAATGCCAAGAACTGTCGGAAGCAAAAATACTAATAATTATCATTATGTCGTTGAAAAATTTGATGATGATGGAGATTATATTGAAAAAATATTTTTTATTAATCAAAAACAAATCGGGGAGCGATATGGAATTTCCAGAAGTAATATTTATTTAAATATGAATAATAAACATGTAAGTAAAAATCTTCGTAATTGTATTATTAAGAAACTCTGTCCGCCTCAACCAGTATTTGAAAAAAAACTAAAAGATTATTCTGATATGGAAACTGAATTAATGATTTCTGTTTAATATATCAATTTTAAAATATTATATAATATCTCATATTATATTATATTAAATGGTTTTTAACTGTGCTTTATGTAAAAATTCATCAGAATATGTTGTCAGTGGTTATTTTTGTTCCGAATGTCAAGAAATCGCTAATCTAATTGCTGTATATGGAAAAGATATTCATAAATCATTAGATAATGTTTATAAGAAAACTGACAAAGGAATTAAGACAAAAGTAATTGACGAAATTAAAAAAAAGAAATTAGATTTAGAAGAACAGATTAACGATGTAAAATGACTTGAAAAACCAGAACCATATATTTATACGAATAGTCTTTTATATTTAATTATCTATCTAAAATATAAAGATGGATGACGAACAACGCAGAATTTATAATAGAAAATATTATGAAAGAAATCGTGAAAAAATTAGATTAAGATATGTTAAAGGCAAATATCAACCAATTAAAAAGGACAAGAAGGAAAAGCAAAAAAATACTTTTCATGTTGTTTATGGTGATTTTACACTTTCGTTTGACTAATCGGTATTTTACTAACTATTTTTGGAACTGGAATATTTAGAGTTGGGGGTGCTTGTGTTTTACTTTCATCAGCATCATCATCCACTGTAATATCTATTTTTTCTTCTTCTACTTCTGGTAATGGTGTTTCAATCACTTCACGATCACAATCTATTAATCCACAACAACATTTAAACCTTTTACATCTACTCTTCTGGGTCACTGCAAGAAGCATACCACAAGCACCGAAAATAGTCGCCACTGCCGTTGATAATTCTATAATGTTAAACGATGTTAAAGTCATATAATATAATATATATATATTATATATATTATATAATGGATGAACCCTTTGATTTAAATATCTATCCGATAAGACCTAATGAAAAAAAGAACCCGTTAAAGAAAAAAATACACCCTAACTTAATGAATATAGAAAATGGATGTCTTTGTCTTTGTGTAGCACCAGTTCGTTCGGGCAAAAGTTCTTTAATTTCAAATCTTCTATTATCAAAAAACTTTTATAAAGATGCCTTTGATTATGTCGTCATTATTTCTAACACGGCATTCAACGATGATACAAGTCGCTTCTTAGTAGAAAAATATAAAGGGTCTGTCTATGATAGATACGATGATTCTATAATAGCGGATATTATCAAATATCAAGAGAGTTTCACAGACAAAAGAGAACAGAAACGCTTTGCTTTAATTTTAGATGATTTTATTGGCATCAAATCCTCGTCTTTAATTTGGAAACTTTGTAGTAGATATAGACATTATAACTGCGGAATGCTTTTTATGGCATCACAGAATTTCAAATCCTTACCACCAATCGCCAGAAATAATGCGAGTCATTATTTACTTGGTAATATTACTAATATGAAAGAAATGGAAAAACTATCAGATGAACTAAGCGATTCTTTTGGCGGTGATAAATCATTTAGATCATTAATGAATGAGGTGCATGGAACTGAGAAATATCAATGGACTTACGCAGACTTAACCCACAACCCCCCTAAACTCTACAAGAATTTTAATAATCTTCTTTATCAGGGTGGTAAGAAAGGGGCGTATCTTGAAATTGATGAAGATAATAATAATAAAAAAAGACAAGAAGATAGAAAAGATGAAAATAATAAAAGTAGTGATGAATAAAAAAAAATAATTTGAAAATAAAAAAATATGAAAATAGAATTCTACTTTCATATTTTTCGTCTTCTTATCGTCTTGTCTTCAATATAACTATTTAAGTGCTATATATAGCATATTTCTATTATAAATATAACTATAAAAGTGCTTAAAGGGGCATATAATATTAATATTATATTCTTTATATAGCATTTTAATAGTTATATTATAACTACTTAAAGAACAAAAAGAGCATAAACGGAGTTATATAGATATATGGTATATAAAGCATTTTAATATATATATATACAATATATGAACCATTGTATTTTAGTCGCTAAAAATCTGTTCGGTATAGAATATTTAATGAACCTTAAAAAATTATACAAATACTTACACCAAGAAGATCTAATTGTATTTGATAAATCCAGAGCAATTTATCCTCGTCTTAAAATGTCTGATAAACGTGGCGAGGCAGGGTTTAAAGAATTGAAAAAACTATTACCAGCAAAATATGCAGATAATCTTATTATACAAACTGCTTCAATTCCAGAGGGTGTGTTTGATCACGCATTTGATAAAATAGAACCAAATTATCCATGTTTATCACCATCTCCGATATGGTTGAATAATACAAAAGATGTTGATTGTATCAAGTATATTAAAGTTAGTCAAGAGAGAAATGCTTGGATTAATAACCATATATTAAATTATTATAATCAATCAAAAACAGTTAATACTAATTATGATGAAAAGAAGATTACATCAATAAAGAGTATGATTGATTTTTATAAATTAAGTGAAGAAGAGAAAATGAATATAGTAAAATATATATTAAATAAATAGGTGTCCTCGTTTATTTAGGAGTTTTTTTTATCTTCACATATTATATAATAAATGTATTGTATTTATAAATTACACAATCCTCAGTTTGAAAAATTTTACATTGGTTCTACTGCTAATTTAAATAACAGACTTTTAAGTCATAAGAAAGATTGTAAGAGCAACCATAAAAAGGTTGTAAATCGTCCTTTGTATAAATATATTAAGGAGAATGGTGGTTGGGATAATGGTTGGAAAATGGAAATACTTGAATTTACAGAAAATTTTAGATTTGAGAAAGAACAATTATATATAGATAAATATGGTATAGATAATTTATTGAATGCATGTAAATCAACTTGGTTAGATAAAGATGCACAGAAAGAACACATTAGAGAAAATCGTAGAAAATATATGAAAGAATATTACAATAAATTAACTTATGATTGTCATTGTGGTAAAACTGGACTATCATTAAAAAATAAACACAGTCATATTAAAACACAGCGACATTTAAATAAGATTAAGGAAATTGAAAATAATAATAATATTCCGATATGTTGTAATGAATTAACTAATATTTTTTCATCACCAGATATAGAAGTTGAAGTAGAATTAATATATGATTGTGCTGGTAATGATGTCAGCGATCTTATTCATTATACTCATAATTAAATTTCTTTAAACCCACTATTTTTTATTTATTTTAGATAAATAAAAAATTGATTAAAAAAAATACTTAAAAATAAAATCTATACATAGTATATATAGAATGAGTAGAAAAGAATTTACAGACAAAGTTTCAATTTCTGGATGTGCTTTTATTGCATCACTCACTGTTGATGAACTAACTAAGAAATTTTCATTTAATCCAGATGACCTTATGCTTGATAAGGTTTGGACGAAAGAAACTTATTACAAATGTGTTATTAAATTTTGTAAGAAATGTTTTTCAGAACGGAAAGAAGGATTTGATTATATCACTATTCCACAGAAATATAAATACTCACAAGGTAAATCATCTGGTCGTATTTATGTTGATGGTTTTGGAGTTCAATCTTTACAAGCAGATATTAGAAAAATTATTACTGGCGATTATTATAAAGATATTGATATTAAAAATTGTCATTGGAATGTTTTACTGGGTATGATACAGCAATATAATACAACTTATTTAGATGATGAAATTTCATACGAACATATCAATAAATATTGTAAAAATCGTGAAGAGGTTTTAAAAAAAACTAAATCATCAAAATTAGATTTACTTGTTCTTTTGAATATTGATAATTTTAAAACAAAAGACAAATTCTTAAGAAAATTACACGCTGAGAAAATGGAAGCATTTAATACATTCTTAGAAAATGATGACTACATTGAATTATACGGAGAAGATGAAATTTCAACTACAAATGAAAAAAATCCAGTATCATCGCAAGTTAATAAAATGTTCTGTATTAATGAAAATTCTTTTATTCAACATGCAATTAAAGACGAACACGATTTAATTGTCCCGATGTTTGACGGGTTTATGTTTGATGCATCAATTGAAGACCCATATAAATATGAACTAATTGATGTTTGTCCGAAAGACAGTCCGATTCAGTGGGATTATAAATCTAATATCTCAACCGATGAAGATTATTTACAGTTTAAAAAAACATTTAATCCAAATGACGAAAAATATCTTAACTCCGATATGATGTCAAAAATCATAACTGCTATTGATAATAATGAAATTATTGATGGTGGAGTTCTTGATAATGTTATTAACTGGTTATATAAACTTTGCGGTGAAGATATTATCTATTATGATAATTTGTATTATGTTTATAAAAATGGTATTTACAAAAAAGATATTGCCGAAGCAAGTTGTTATGAATTAGAACAAATTCTTAAAAATAAAATTGTTCCACTTATTCATGAAAAATATAATAGCGTTGCTAAATTGTTTAAAACATTTAAGATGCCGTCAGATGATGATTTAAAAGATAAAGCAAAAGAAGAAAAAAATAAATTGAAATTTGAAATGCAAGATTGGAAAGAACTTTTAACTTGTATTAGTTCAATCCGTAGAACACAACAAACGCTCGGTAAATATGTATCGAGATCTAAAAATGAAAATAAAGACTTCTTTAATAAAATCGATAGTAAAGATGAATTAATTGCTTTTAATAATGGTGTATGGGATTTATATAAAGGCGAGTTTCGTTCATTAGAAAAAACTGATTTTATTTCAACAACAACTGAATATGATTATGTAGAACCATCTGAAACACTTATGAAAGAATTTGAAGAACTATATCTTAATAAAGTATTTCCAACTATTGAAATTAGAACACATTTCTTAAAAAGTTTGTGTTCTGCTCTTGACGGTAATAAAAGAAGACATAAATTTTCAATCTGGTCTAACTTTGGTAGAAATGGTAAATCTTTAACGATGGATTTATTAAGTAAGATGCTCGGTTCTTATTATGGTGTTATGAATAGTTCAGTCTTACAAGGATCTAAAAATGAGGGTGGTTCTGCATCTCCACAATATGAAGTATTAAAAACATGTAGAATTGTTAGTATGAATGAACCAGAAGTATCTAAAAAATTAAATAGTAATTTAATTAAAGAATTATCTGGCGGTGATAAAATTAGTATGAGGCGTTTATACTCTGGTGTTATGGAAGAATTTAAACCAAAGGCATCTCTATCTATGCTTTGTAATGACATCCCTAATATGGATAGAAGTGAAGGGGCGGTTATGAACCGCTTGGATATAATTCCATTTGAAAGCACATTTGGAATTAGACCAGATAAAAGTATTATTACAGAAGACAATTATGAATTAAAAGAATTTATTACTGATAATGAAATTGAAAATAAATTAGTAAAATGGCGGTGTTGTTTTTTTAAAACAATTGTTAGTCATTTTCAAGATTATCTTAAAAATCCTAACTTCTCACTTAAATCAGAAATGAATGATGAATATACAGCAGACCAAGATTTAGTAAAAGAATTTATGGATGAAAAACTTGTTAAAGGTGATAATTATAAAGTTAAGATTAAAGATATAATCCACCATCTTAATAAATATCTTAAATCAAGAAGTGATAAAATATATAATTCTCGTTCTCTTGCGAAGTATTACAGAATGAATAAGTTTAAATGTGAGAAACAAGGGAGCGATACTTATTTGTTTAATTATAATTTCAGTTGGTTATGTGAAGAAAGTAATGGTTGTATGATTGAAGAAGATGCATTAGACCATATCTAATTCCATAACAACTTCCAAGCGTAATAAGATGGAGAACCAACAATTTTTTTAGTCTTAGCAAAGCGTTTTGAATAATTGTCTCGTTTTTTTTCATCAAGCGTAATTGTATAATCTTTATAACCAGTTGCTCCAATGGAAGCAATTTTTTTACCATTCTTAAAAACATCAATCTTCTTTTTTGGATTGATGCTTTTTTTAACTTCAACTCCGAGTTTCTTAGCATTTGCTTTTACTCTTGTCATGTTGAATTCTTTCATTATATTATACACGAGGATTTTTAATTCCGATATTATCTATCAATGTCTGTTGCTGGTCTCCCATCTTGTTAATCATTCTTTCTATAACTGCTTCCATTTTAGTCTGTTCTGATTTTTCAAATAGTAAAGTTAATTCAGTTGGATAATTGAGTGATTTAACAATATTACCATCACTGTCTCTAAGAACTGCTGTCATGCTATAAATGGTTTGTTGATGTGATACATTTAGATCAATTTTAATTGGAAATCGTGCGTTGTAATGGAGAGTTCCCGAAGTATCACCAGTAGTAAGTTGCTCTCGTGGAATTACAGCAATTGCTTTATTAGTATCACCATTAGCACCATTGCGACCGCTATTATTAAAGTTTAATAGTTCAACAGTTAAATTTGGAGTAGCAGAATTACCGATATAACCGCCCTTTGAGATCGGACATGGTGTTCCACTTGTAGCAGATTTTAATACTTTGAAAAGTCTTGGAAAAGCAATAGTTGGCATGATTGACGCTATATTTGGAATAACATCGTCAGGATGAATTGTAGTTGTTGATGTGGCAGATGAATCTATATCTTGTGGTCTTATTGCTCCAAGTTTCCACATAGTGCTTAGATTAATTGCTACTTCTGCTGTTAAACTTACGTCTCTTGCTAATGACCCGTCTGTCTGAGTGAGATGAGTTCTTTGTGCATGAACCAGAGTTGTCGCATCGTCGCCCTCTTCATTATTACTTGCAGATACAGATGAAGTTGAACCAGATGTATATTCTTCACGGTCATATAGACCAACAGTTATAGAATTAGCATAATCCCCTGATGATACTTGACGATTCATACTATAATGACCGCCAGAACACATACAAAAAACAGGGCGTAGAGGAAAATGTTCTTCTTTAATCGTGTTATTCCAAGTATAAGATGAACCATCTGGAAGAGTTATTGGTGATGTGGATGTCTCTACTAAAACAGTCTGAGCAGACCAAGTGCCACCGCCATCACTGCTAAAAGAAGCATAAGTGATTATACCAGTTAATCCAGATACTTCTACATCAAGTCTTACAACATCGTTATTATTCCATGTAGCACCAAATACATCTGATGCTTTTTTAGAATAAAGTAGTTTTGGTTGTCTCCAATTAGCACTGTAATAAGATGTTCCTGCCCGTTTTAGCAATATACCGACTTCAATTTGAGGGTCGTGTTCTGAACTTTCAAAATTTGGAGTGCAACTAACAACAACATCATATCCTGCTTGGTCTGCTATTCCGCTCTGAATGTAAGCGTCTGGATTAGTCGGATCGTCTAAAACAGCATTAAATAACTGAGTTCTCGCAAAACCGATGCTTACTGGATTATGTCCTAATGAACCGTCAAATTGAACTGTTAGTGGCGACCCATCTCTATTAAGAATACGGCAACCCTCAAATGTGGAAGTTGATAATAGTGTCGCTAATTCGCCATTTGGTGGTCTAATTGGATTACCAGCACTATCTTCTTCAAGTGATACTAATTGTCCTAATTTAGATACTGAACCCTCGCCATCTAATAATTTTACCATACACCAATAAGGAATAGCACTATCCCAATTAGAAGCATCCGTAGCATCAACAGTCCCATCTGAACCCATTACAAAAATACCATTCTGGACATTGCCATTAGTAGTTCCAGCAAGGCGGAACATTCGTAAAAACATCTCTGGAACACGAGACCCATCATTTTTTAGAAAGCGGTTTAAACCACCAGTTTCTCTAATTTTATAATCCCATCCTAATGCTTGTTGTGCAGTTGAAGCGTCAGTAATATCAATATCAACATCTAATGTTAAAAATTCTGGAAATTGAGTTCCAGTTTGTTGAATGCCTTTTAGAGTTGGAACAGTTGTATAATCCCATCCTTCCGACCCGTAAATTTCTTCAATACCATTTTGACTAAAAGAGACCACACCATGCATACCGCCATTAGCAAAAACCCCTTTATCACCAACATTTATATTATTTCGCTCACGAGTATCAAAAGGCGAGTCTGGTCCATTTAGATCCACTTTACCAGTCCCGTATGGAAGACCTTTGAATTCATATCCTTTTTCATTAGCGACTGGTGTATCTGCTTCTGTAATTCCATCATTTCTATTATTAGTTTCAGTTAGATTTTCATGAACTTCAAATGTGTTAAGATTGCCATCGCCCGTAATTGGAACAGACTGGACTGTCATCGTAATAGTCCATTCTTTTGGATTAGCAGTGCTGTCATATTCTACATTAAATCCTTTTGTAGCATCTCCAACCTGCCGTTTGAATACTCCGATTAAAACACTATCGTCTAGACCAGATTGTAGAACAGTTGTCATTTCTTCTGGTGTGTAAGAACCATGAGTTAGTTTTACTACATGCTGGGCGAATTGTGCTCTTCCACCGAATCGCCATATTAAAGTATCATTACCATCAGAAATATTTATTTTATTTTGTTTATTCATTGATAAAGATACAAGACTTACAGTATCTGTTGGATTTACTGTTAGACCTTCTTTAAATGTATTTTGAATATATGAATTATCAATGCTCTCGGCAGATAATTCGTTAATTTGACTTCTTAGAGTTATGAGGGACATTCTATATTATAATATTATATTATATTTTAATTTCTAATATAATATTATAATATGGATCTTAATGAATTAGAAGTCGGAAGTTTTGCATCTCAATTGCAATTAAAGATAGACAAACAACTTAAAAAAGAAAAAAACCCAGAAATACCAGAAACTGTTATTTTTCAGAAAGGAAAAGATAAACCAGTTAAACCAAAAAAAAAACAAACTAAAAGAATTGTAATGCGTCGTCGTCCAATGCTTTATCGTAAGAGTAATTATTAATTTCTTTTCTTTTTATTATTAGTATCTTTTTTAATAATAATATCTGGATTATTATTTTTAATTATTTTAAATATTAAACTACTATTAGAATCAAGTGGTGCGGGTTGTCCGTTTGGAAGTCTTATATCAATTGTAAAACTATTTATTAAATGAGGTTTATCAACTATATATTGCCAGTCAGTGCTGAACCCAAAAAAGTAATCTGCTTCTGAATAATTACGACTTATATATCCAAGTGATGGAGTCGGACATATATAACTTCCACCATAAAATGTTCTATGTTGTTCTACAATATCACTATGAACCACCAGATACGGATAAGACATCTTTTTAGCAATTTTATTAGCAATAATACTATCTGATACTGCTTCTGTTTTTGCTGGTATTTGTAGATTTACAGCACCCAGATTTTCCATCGGACTTCCCCAGTAATTTTGAGTAAAACCCAAAGCAAGATTGCCAGATACATATGCATTTGTTGTTGCTGGTTTAACCATATTTTGATATTTATCAGATAGTGGTTGATTATATCCAATATATCTATTGTAATTTTCTCTATTAAAAATACTATTCTGTTCGCCAGTAAATGGTATAATTTGCTCTAAATCAAAACCCATCTTGTCAAATAATGTTCCAACATATTCAAATGGTTTATCACAAGTTAAATTCTTTGTTAAAGTTCCAGAGGCATTCGGACATGTTAATCTAATAATAGCAACGCCAGATTGTGATGAATTAATTGGATTATTTGGATCGTTAATTTGACTTACAAAAGGAAATGGTTTTCCAGATGCTGGTTTATATCTCATGCCCCACGGTGTATTCGGAGCGGGGGGAGGATAATCCGCCAAGTTCCAACTATATTGTTGAACCACACCATCATAAGTATTTGTCCCCATAGCATTAATTATTGGAATATCCGTTGGAGACAATTTATATAATAATTGACCACTATCGCCGACTTTACTATATCCAGTTGCTGTTTGAATAAGACCACCCATATATTGTGATATTGCTGAACCTTGACTATAAATTTCTAATACTTCTGTTGCAAAATCAGCATTTGGAACATACCCATCACCAGCAGTATCTCCGACTTTTGGTTGTCTTATATTTGAATAAGAACCATTACCCGCCCTTATCGCTGTATGTAATTGACTAAATTTAAATTTACCACTCACATCATCAAACCCGATAAGGGGATTTTCTGCTCCAATATGGACATATCCTTCATAATGAAATGGAGTGAAATCTACATCAGTATAGCGACTTGGATTAGTCGGCGGATAAGTTCCGCCATTTAGATTGACAGGGGTTGTAAAAGCATGACATCTGTAATCCATCGGATTTGGTTGAGTATCATTTGGATTTGGCACTAAATATTGACTTCCGTCTTGATAGTTTTTTATACTTTGTATATCAGCATTTCCACTTACCACTGCACCCATCTCTTGCATATTTGTTTGTTGAGTGCTTATAATCTTCGCTAATTTTTGATCTTGAAAACTCATACTACAACCAAAGAACTCGCCAGTTTGAACCCATGGAAAATTCTTATTTTCATTTATAATATTCGTTGATGGTGCTGGTTCTACAACATTTAAATTATCAGCACTAATATACGCTATGAAAGGGATTTCACGAATATTTTTAAATGGTGCAGGACGGTCAGAACCTAACCACGGGACCATGTCATTTGTTAATGGCGTTCCATCTTTCATTGTTTCTCTAAGAAATAAACCAATACATCCAATTCCTTTATCTTCTATATCTCCCTCAATTGGTTTAAATATCTCATTATTAAATCGTTCTCCATTTGGATTAAATACAGAAAAAATAGTATCCTCACCTAAATCATCATCATTTATTAAATCAATTTCATCTCTCCAATAAGTGTAAAAAGGATGACGAGACTTATATTTATCACCGACTAATGCTGGAAGTTTTCTTCTAAAACAAATTTCCATATCACCGCTTTTAGTTCCAGTTCCGTAATCTTGCGGTTGTCCTTCAACGCCCGTCTGGTCTGTGGTCTGAGAGTCATATGATGGATTAAATGTAAGACCGTTATATGTGCTATAATCTTCTGGCGGAAATAAAGTTGATGAAGGCGTTGATGTCATATACCCCGTTTGAGACATGATAATCGCTTGAAGCGGGGTCGCCATTGAAATTTGGTTCGTTTTTGGTGAGACACCATCATAATTTGGTGCGGTTCTTTCTGTTTCTGTGCCGATTTCATCTTCTGTAAATTTACTTGTTGCAGTTGATGTTAGTTGATCGTCAAGTCTTCCGAATTGTAAATCTGATACAAAATTTTTATAAGCATCAATATTTTTAACCCCTCTTTCTTGAAATTCATAATCATCCCCTGTAAGACTTGGTCGTGCCAGTGGATAAAGACACTCTTTTAATAATTTTACTGATTTTTTGGTTGCGATAATATTACTTGCTACTGGTTGATTTACTTTTAGTATAAGCATTGCGATATTGTCAATACTATATCTTTCATATGTCCCTTGATTGTAATAAGCATCTGGTGTAGCAGTTCCAGCATCAACATTTAAAGTTTCACCAGCAATAACTTCTAACCATTTTGAAACTATCATATTCGCCATGTATGCGTCAAGTCTATCAAGACTAACTATACCAAAACCCATACATGGACTGTTAGTTCCGTGTTTTGATGGCAGTCCTCTACCACCAAAAACCAATGCATCTTCTACTTCATATATTGTATTATTAACATATTTCGCAAGAACTGTTCCTTCTGGTTCTACATACTGAGCGAATTTACAAAAATTACGACCACTTGTATAACGATTAATATCACCAGTCAGCATATTCTTCCAGAATAAATCATATCCTTTTTGAGCGACGAACCCAAAACCAGTTGTATAAGGACTTTTCATTTCTGATGGTTGAGGCGTTCCATCCGCCCAATTGACCGGAATGTAGTCATCCCTTGCTGGTTGTATATTGGCATAATGAACTAAAATAGTTTCATCTAAATAAGCATTAACAAAATCGCCACTCGCAGTTGGAAATATTTTGTATAATTTATTTGAA
>Ga0181389_1000351_pt1 | contig 18950 bp, 20 predicted proteins | sample 12SPOviralmetaG_FD_130121 | JGI IMG/M metagenome (GOLD analysis project Ga0181389, IMG submission 130121) | Marine viral communities from the oligotrophic San Pedro Time Series (SPOT) site, San Pedro Channel, CA, USA - 12 SPOT_SRF_2010-06-29 | ecosystem: Environmental > Aquatic > Marine > Strait...
GTTCTAACGTTGATTCTCCTTTAGAAAAAATAAACAGATCAAATTATCAAGCTTTATCCAATAAAACTTCAACAGGTCAACCTTCGCAATATTTTGTTCAAAGATTTATTGATCATATTTTAATAACTATTTATTTAACTCCAAGTGCTACTCAAAATGGAGATGTTATAAATTTTTATTATGAAAAAAGAATTCAAGATGCAGGTGCTTATACAAATGCAACAGACGTACCATATAGATTTGTACCTTGCATGGTTGCAGGTTTAAGTTATTATTTAGCTATGAAATATGCACAACCAAGAATACAAGAATTAAAATTAATCTATGAGGATGAATTAGCTAGAGCTTTAGAAGAAGATGGATCTTCAGCTAGTGTTTACATTTCTCCTAAAACTTACTTTCCGAGTATATAATTATGAGTAACACAGCAAGAGGAAAACACGCATTATTTATTTCAGACAGATCTGGTTTGGCATATCCATATACTGAAATGGTTAAAGAATGGAATGGTGCAAGAGTACATACTTCTGAATACGAACCTAAACAACCTCAATTAGAACCAAAACCTTACACTGCAGATCCTCAAGGATTAATGCATCCAAGACCGGCAAGAACAGAATTTCCAACAACAGATTTTTTACCAAAAAATCCATTTACAATGACTAACTCTTCAACTCAAGTATCCGTAAATTTTCCTTTTAGTGGTTATCAAACTGGAGACTTCATAAGATTCTATGACGTGAAAAATGCTGTAGGCGGAGTTGCAATTTCTACTTTACAATTAGAAACTACTTTAAATGGTGACATCACTGCAACAGCTACTTCAATTACTTTAACAGATTCTTCTGCTTTTCCTAGTCAAGGATATATTGCAATTGAAAAAGTAAATGCAACATCTGGATTGTTTGAAACTGAAACTGTTTATTATAATGGAAATACAGGAAACGTTTTATCGAATTGTGTTCGAGGAACAGCTGCTCCTTTTAGAGGACAGACTCCCAAAAACACACCCGCAGGTGAACACTCAAGTGGAGCAAAAGTTTACAGTGCTTATGCAGTAACGATGGTTCCAACTGTAGTAACACAAGCGGGTCAACCTTCAACTGTTACAGAGTTTAACAGTTTTACTTTTAACTTAATCAGTGCTGCAAGTAGCACAGAAACGGGAGGCGGGTTCCAATGTTTAGCTGGACCTGTTAATGATAGAGCATGACATACGCAGAACTAAAACAAAAAATTATAGACTATACTGAAGTATCTAGTAATGTTTTTACAGATACTATTTTAAATGGATTTATTAATGACGCTGAACTTAGAATTTTAAGAGAAGTAGATTCTGATAATAATAGAAGATATGATACAGCAAATTTAGTTCTTAATACTAGATTTATAGACACTCCTTCTGATTTATTAATTGTTAGATCGGCTCAAATTGTAGATTCTGACGGTACAGCTTCAGCAGATAACAGAGATTTTCTTCAATATAGAGATACTAATTTTATGTCAGAGTTTAATCCTAAAGGAGAAACAGGGGTTCCTAAATATTACAGCTATTGGGATGAGGACACTTTAGTTTTTGCCCCAACTCCGGATGCTACTTATACAATTCAAATAAATTATATCTTGAAAACTCAGGGATTATCGTCTACAAACACTACTACATACTTAAGTCAAAAATTTCCCAATGGTTTATTGTATGCTTGCCTAGTTGAGGCTTATGGTTTCTTAAAAGGACCCGTTGACATGCTCCAGTTATATGATAAAAAATACGTAGAGGCAGTCAAAGGTTTCTCAATTGAACAAATGGGAAGACGAAGACGGGATGAATACCAAGCAGGTGTTCCTCGAATAGGAAAACAATAGGAGATAAATTATGGCAATAACACAAGCAATTTGTAATTCATTTAAAAAACAGCTTTTAGAAGCGGACATGAATTTCAAACAAACTGGTGGTGACAAGTTTAAATTAGCTCTTTATATTTCTACAGCAACTCTAAACTCGGCAACAACTGCGTTCACAGCTACAGGTCAAGTTGGAAACAGTGGTCAATACGCTTCTGGTGGTGGATTACTTGTTAACAACGGAACTTCTATTAGTGCAGGTGTAGCGAGAGTAGACTTCGCAGACAGATCGTTTACTGGAGTGACGTTAACAGCTAGAGGAGCAATGATTTACAATACATCATCTGATACAACTAATGCATCAGTTTGTATTTTAGATTTTGGAAGTGATAAAACAGCTACATCAGGAACGTTCACAATTCAGTTTCCAGCGCCAACATCAACAGCAGCGATATTAAGAATATCGGGCTAGTAGGAGGTAAGCTCCTATGGCAGCGAAAACATATACTGTAACTGTAGCCACAGGTGCACTTTATCCTAGTGGTAGTTCGGGAAACGTTTATTATTTAGATGGAATAAGACCAAGTGACTATAATATTACTTGGCCCGCAGGAGCTACATTACGTTTTGAACAAAGTAATGCCTCAAATGATAATCATCCGTTAATTTTTTCTACAAATACAGATACCTCTGGAATAATTTCTTCTGGTGTAACTTATTATTTAGATGGAGTAAGTAACCAAACTAATTACACTAACACTACTACCTTTAATGCAGCAACTACTCGTTATGTAGAAATAACCTACACGGGCGCTTCTAGTTTTTATTGGCTTTGTTATGTTCATGGAATTGGAATGGGTGGAACATTTACACTTGCTAATGAAGGATGGTCATCTCTTACTTGGGGTTTTGCAAAATGGGGAGATTTAGGAAATGAAAGTGTTACTCTTAATAATACTAATTTATTAGCTACAACTACTTTAGGTACTGGAACTCAAGAAGGTGAAATTAATTCTGGTTGGGGAAGAGCTGGTTGGGGAAATTTTGGTTGGGGTATTCAAGGTACTTTAATTCCTGCCAACACAAATTTATCTCTTTCTGCAAACTTAAATTCTGTTTCAGCAACAGCTGAAATAAATACTGGATGGGGATCGGATACTTGGGGAACTGAGTTATGGGGATCTTCAGGATTAACCATTCCTATTACAAACACTAATTTATCCATCACCGCCGCTGAAGGATCGAGTGGTATAGAATTTGATGGAAATTCTAATTTACTTTTAACAGGCCAATCTTTAACAATTGCTCAAGGACAAGAAGATGGTTTTGCTTCTTTTGTGGCAACACCTACAGGTTTACCTTTAACAGCTACCCTACAGTTTGAAACTCAAACAATACAACCTGCATCATTGGTTCTATCAGCAGCTTTAGGATCTGTTTCACCAGCTCCTGTAACAATAGCTGAAGTAGCCGCTAAATCTGCTTCAACGTGGAATGGCAATTATTCTTGGGGATTCGGAGTATATGGCAATCAACAAGTAAATACCCTTGTAATGGGTATGCTAGAAAACTTTTCTGGTATAGATCCAGAACCAGATGTGTCTCTAACTGGAAATGCAATGGCAGCAGCTTTGGCTGCGGGTAATACTTTTAGTATTAGTGGGGATGCAAATATACCTGTAACAAATGTAGCCAATAATTTATCAATGGCTATTACTACAGGTAATGTTAATGCGGAACCTGTTACTCAAGTAGATCTAACAGGACTTACTTTAACAGCTACTTTAAACAGTGTTTCAGAAGTAACGGCTGGAGCAAATGTAATTCCTACAGGTTTTGGATTGACAATTAGCTTAGGAAGCGCTACTAATGTATTGATTTGGAACGAAGTTAACACTGGCACAGCACCAGTTGATCCTCCAGGATGGCAAGAAGTCAATACTAACGCTGCATAATTATAGTTTGACACTATAAAAAAATTTTAATAATATAAGTAAATCGGAGTATAAAAATATGGCTAATTCAACATCAGCAAGTTTAAAACTTACAGTTCAAGCTACTGGAGAAAATTCAGGAACTTGGGGACAAATTACAAATACAAACTTATTAATCGTAGAACAAGCAATCGGTGGTTTTGAAGCAGTTGCTATTACAACTGGAGCAACTCTTGTTTTTACAAACGGGGCTATTTCTAATGGTAAAAATGCTGTTTTAAAATTAACAGGTACAATTGCAGGTGCAGTTAACGTAGTAATTCCTGATTCAATTGAAAAAACTTTTGTAGTTGACAATGCTACTACTGGTGCTCACGCAGTAACTTTTAAAACTTCTTCTGGTACAGGTGTAACTTGGGCAGCGGCAGATAAAGGTACTAAAATGGTTTACTCGGATGGTACTAATGTTGTTGATACAGCATTCACAGAATTATCCTCAGACTTTTCACCACAACTTTCAGCAGACTTAGATACAAATAGTCAAAATATTATTATTGATGACGCTCACAATATTCAAGATGAAAACGGAAATGAACAATTAGTTTTCCAAACAACTGGTTCGGCTGTAAATGAATTTGAATTAACAAACGCAGCTACAGGTAATGCACCTCAAGTTGCAGTTACTGGTGGTGACACTAACATAGATATGAATATTACTCCAAAAGGAGTTGGTAGAGCAACTTTCAATGGTCAAGGTAAAATTCAAAGTGTTGCAGAAAAAGCTACAGTTGATTCTGGTGGTGGACCATCAGGAACATTTAACTATGATGTACTTACACAAGCAGTATTATACACATCTGGAAATAATGCCGGTAACTGGACTCTAAATATTAGAGGTGACGGATCAAATTCTTTAAATTCAATTATGGACACAGGCGAATCAATTACCATTGCTCATATCTCTGCAAATGGTGGATCTGCGTATTACAACAGTGCAGTTACTATTGATGGTGGAAGCATAACACCAGAGTGGCAAGGTGGAGCAGCTCCATCTGCAGGTAACGCAAGTTCAAATGATGTTTATTCATATACAATTATAAAAACTGGAGATGCTGCTTTTTTTGCACTTGCAGCTCAAACACAGTTTGCATAATAAATTAGGAGGAGAAAGATTATGCCATTATTAGGAAGTTTTGGAGCAGCGGGATCAAGAAGTTTTGGTTTAACAGCTGGAGCTAGTGGTCCTACAGAAATAGAATTTTTAGTTGTTGCCGGCGGCGGTGGAGGTGGATCCACAAACGGTGGTGGCGGCGGAGGTGGTGGCCAATTATCCTCTACTCAAGAAGCTGAAAAAGATGTAGTTATAACTGTAACTGTAGGTGGCGGCGGAAGTGGTGCTCCCAATCAAAATTCAAGACAAGGAAGCAGAGGAAGTGAATCTTCTTTTACTTCACCGGCTTTAACGGATATTACATGTACTGGTGGCGGAGGTGCTGGCGGTAACAGTCCTGGTCAATCCGGTGGTTGCGGAGGCGGAGGCGGAAACGGAGGAGGACCCGGTGCCGGAAATACTCCCTCAACAACTCCTTCCCAAGGTTTCCCTGGAGGTTCTGGAGGTCCAGGACAAGCAGGACCATTTGGTTACGCAGGAGCTGGCGGCGGCGGAGCCGGAGCAACTGGACAATTTCAAGGACCAGGTGGAGACGGTTTAAATAACGATATTACAGGAGCTACAGTCGGAAGATCCGGAGGCGGAGGAGCTACTAAAAATGGTGGATCTTTCCCTGGTGCTACAGATTTTGGCGCAGGTAATGGAGGAAGCGGCGGCGGACAAGCTAATACCGGAGGCGGTGGCGGTGGCGGAGCCCAAAACGCTGGCGGTGGTAGCGGCGGAAGTGGAACTGTTATTTTAGCTATGAAGAGTAACAAATATACTGGAACGACAACAGGAAGTCCGACAGTTACAACAGCCGGAGGAAATACTATTCTTCAATATACAGGAAGTGGGAGTTACACAGCGTAATGGCTCATTTTTCAAAATTAGACGAAAACAATGTAGTTACACTAACGGAAGTAGTGCATAATAATGATGCACCAACTGAAGAAGTTGGAATACAATTTTTAAAAGATTTATATCAACAACCAAATGGTGTTTGGAAACAAACATCTTATAACACTAAGGCAGGAATTCATTATGCTGAAGCATATACTGTACAGAGTGAAGATCAATCAAAAGCCTTTAGAAAAAATTTTGGTACTGTAGGTTATACTTATGATGAAAGTAGAGATGCTTTTATTCCACCAAAACCTTTTCCAAGTTTTACTTTAAATGAAACAAGTTGTACGTGGGAGGCACCTTCACCAAATCCAGGTGCTACAGCAAATGGAGAACCTGATGAGTGTGCTCTTTATGTATGGAATGAAGAAACATTATCTTGGATATTAGACGAATAATAAAAAATTATTTTAGAAAGAAAAATTGAAAAAACTGACAAAAAACTTTGACTCAATGTCTTTAAACTTTGAAGAATTGTTTGATTTATTATCTACCAATAGTTATGGATCCTGTATGAAAGGAAATCCTCCATTAGATTATGTATTAAAAGGAACTATTGAAATAAATAATATTCATAAAAATCCTTTATTTTTAAATCTAATAAAAAAAATAGCAAAAAAACATAATATTTTTGATACTAAATTAGATGCTTCTTTATTTATATCTTTTTTGCAAGGTAATGCTGGTAATCCACATAGTGATACTTACGATGTTGCTTTATACAATTTACATGGTGAAGTTCTGTATATAGTGGAAAAAGAAAAATTTTTTTTAAAACAAGGTGATTTACTTTATATTAAAAAAGGACAATCCCATCAATCTATTAGTATTACTCCAAGAATTATTTTTTCTTTAGGTGTACGAAATGATGTTAAGTGAGTTTTTTAAAACATATAAAAGTAATTAAAAAAGCAACAACTAAAGAAAGAGAAAAAGAAATGTGGGATGTTTCTGGTATTATTGAAAGTAAATCTAATCAAGAATTTAAATTTGATTTACGACCTATAATTAAACATGAAAAAAATTTATTAGGTAAAAAAACAAAAACTACAAGTAAGGCTAATAAAATAGTTTTTGATATAAAGGATCAATATATTATTATAGATGTAGAAGAACTTAATGAATATGTAAAAACAAAAAAATTAAAAAAAGTTTATTTACAAAATTTAATGTTTGATTTAGAGTGGAACATAATAATAAAGAAATAATGCCTAAAGAAATTACTCAAAGTTGTTGGCCTTTTGAACTAGATACTGTGCATGCTCATGCTTGGCAAGACGGTGTTTTTACCAAAAAAGAGTGTGATAAAATTATTGAATACGCAAAGAAAAAAAATTTAACAAAAGCAAGAGTAGGTCCCAAACTATCTTTACAAAAAAAAATTAGAGACAATAGTATATTTTGGATACATGCAAATAATGAAACTCAATGGATATATGAGCGAGTAGTACATTCAGTAATAAGTTTAAATAATCAATATTTTAAATTTGACATATACGGATTAATTGAATCTCTACAATTTACAAATTATAAAGCTCCAGGTCAAAATTACACAAAACATGTGGATAGATCACACAATATAAAAATAAGAAAATTATCTGTAAGTGTACAATTATCTGATCCTAGTGAATATGAAGGAGGAGAGTTATTATTGCATCATTATGAAAAACCAGATATTGCATCTAAAAAACAAGGCACACTTTGTATATTTCCAAGTTGAACATTACATGAAGTAAAACCTGTTACAAAAGGAGAAAGAAGCTCCTTAGTTACCTGGGTAACTGGCAAAAATTTTAGATAAAATTAATATTCAATAAACAGTAGATTCTAAGAGCATCAACGTATATATTAACAATATGGCATTAAAAAAAGTAGATTTTGCAGCAGGTTTCAATAAACAAAGTGTACCTTCAGCTCTTCCAGGACAATGGGTAGATGGAGATTTTGTACGTTTTAGATATACCGCACCTGAAAAAATAGGTGGCTGGGAACAATTAACTGTTGCTAATGAAACATTACCTGGTGCAGCTAGAGCTCAATTAGCTTTTACTAGTTTAAAAGGAGAAAGATATACGGCTATTGGAACATCACAAGGTTTATTTTTATATTATGGAGAAGCTTTTTATGACATTACTCCATTAGATACAGCAATTGCAGGAGCAACATTTGACACTAATGCATCTTCAACTTCTGTGACAGTAAATAAAACTTCACATAATTTAGAGCTTGGAAGATATATTACTTTTACCAGTGTCACAGCACCTCCAGGTTCAGGTTATGCAATATCAGATTTTACAACAGGAGCGTTTGAAATAGTACAAGTTAATAATGCAAATAGTTTTAATATTGTAATGAGAACAAATGCTACCGGTAATACAACTGCAGTCGGCGCTGCAACTATTAATCCTTATATTGAAATAGGACCTACGTTTCAGACAAAAGGATATGGATGGGGAACTTATTTATGGGGTGACTCAACATGGGGAACTGAAAGAGCAACAAGTAATGTAACTTTAGATCCAGGAAATTGGAGCTTAGATAATTTTGGAGAAGTTTTAGTTGCAACTATTTTTAATGGCAAAACTTTTACTTGGAATGCGGGAGCTACAAATCCGAGAACTGTAAGAGCTTCAACCTCAACATCTAGTTTTTCTACTTCTGCCAATCCCACAGCAAGTCGATTTACATTAGTTTCTGATCGAGATAGACATCTATTTCATTTTGGAACTGAAACAACTATAGGTGATGCATCAACACAAGATCCTATGTTTGTAAGATTTTCTAATCAAGAAAATTTAAATGAATATTTACCAACATCCACTAACACTGCAGGAACATTTAGATTAGATACAGGTAATGAGATAAGAGCGGTTCTTCAAGGAAAGGACTATGTGTTTGTATTAACTGATCTTGCAGCGTATGTAATTCAATTTGTTGGTCCACCTTTTACATTTTCTGTTAGACAAGTAGGTACTAACTGTGGATGTATAGGACAGCATGCAGCTTCTTATGTTAATGGTGCAATATATTGGATGTCTAATGAAGGTGGATTTTTTATGTATGATGGTACTGTAAAAGCTCTTCCATGTTTAGTTGAAGATTTTGTATTTACAATTCAAAATGGAAACTTAGGATTAAATGTTAATTCAGCAAATACGGTTTATTCTTCACCAAATTCTTTATATACAGAAGTAAATTGGTTTTATCCTAAAGCAGGATCCGATCAAATTGATAGGTGTGTAACCTATAACTATCAAGAAAATGTATGGACTACTTCATCTCTTGCTCGTACCACTTATCAAGATCAAGGTGTTTTTGAAAAACCTTACGCAACAGAATACACCACTACAAGCACTCCAGTATTTTCACCAATTAGCGGTATTACCAATACATATGGAGCATCAATATATTATGCTCATGAAGTAGGAACTGATCAAGTAAATAGTTCAGGTACAACTTCAATTGATGCTTTTATAAGATCTGGAGATTTTGATATTGATGATGGAGAATTATTTATGTCGATGAAAAGATTTATGCCTGATTATAAATTTTTAGTAGGTAATTCTAAAGTAACTTTATTTATATCAGATTATCCATCTGATTCTCAAACAAGCTCATCTCTAGGTCCCTTTACAATAACAAAAACCACTGATAAAGTAGACACTAGAGCGCGAGGAAGACTACTATCTTTAAAAATAGAAAATGATGCTGCAGGTGAAACTTGGCGTTATGGTAGTTTTAGAATGGATGCTCAACCAGACGGGAGAAGATAATATGCCACTTACTACAAAAGGTAAAAAAATAATGAAATCGATGAAAGATAGATACGGTAAGAAAAAAGGTAAGACTGTATTTTATGCATCAAAGAATAAAGGCAAAATAAAAGGTGTAGATAAAACTAAAAAATAATGGCTAAATTAACTAACTACATACCAGAACCAAGACAAGAATATGATGTTGAAAATCAAAGACAAATTATTGAGTCTATGACAACTATGAAACAACAACTTAATTTTTCTTTTCAAGAAGATTTAAAAAATGAACAAGACGCATTTAATTATTTTTTATCATGACAATAAGATATAAAAACGCCAGCAAAATATTAGACGGGACAGGAATGACAACTGTTTTAACCATATCTACCTCAGCGATAGCTATTGTAAAATCTGTGTATGTATCAAATAATAGCACAGGAGCTGTGTTAGTTAATTGTGATTTAAAAGATTCATCGGCAACTACTGACATTGAATTTTTTAGAAAAGATATACCTGCTTCAAGTACCATAAATGCTGCAGAACAAGGCTTGAATTTAGAAGCAGGAGATGCTATAAAAGCGCAAGCAGAAACAGCAAATAAGTTAGAAGTTGTAGTTAGTTATGCTTTAATAAATAGAGAGAATGAAAACGGATAACGTAATAAAAATAGATTGTACTACTATAACAACTTATAGAAATACAAAAACAGGTGAAACGTCTACAGATAAAGTAGATGGTCCTAATATTGTAACTGACGTTACAGTACAGGTATCTCCGAAAGGTTTAGATTTAATGCAGAAAGTGATGAATAAACAAGATGAAAATAAGAAACCAAAAGCCTAAAGGCGGCACAGAATTACAACTTGAATTTTTAACCAAGTATGTAGAGAAAAATTTATTGGATAAGGTACAAATTTGTACTAGCGTTCCTGGTAAAGTTCCTATTGACCCAAATAAAGTAAATATACTTTGGCAAAAAAATTCATACGATCAACCTAATTTATATCCATGGTTTAAAAATAAAGCCAATCATAACATATATGATTGGTATGTTTTTAATTCACATTGGAATCATGAAAAATTTAGAATGATGTTTGGACTACCCGACTACAAATGTATTGTTATTAAGAACGGTATTGAATTAGTAAAAAAATCTAAACCTTATGAACAAGGTCAACCTATTAAGATAATACATCAAAATACTCCTTGGAGAGGATTGTCAGTATTATTAGGTGCAATGCAATTAATTAAAAATCCTTTAATTAGTTTAGATGTATATTCTTCTTGTGAAATATATGGCAAAGAATTTATGGAACAAAATGATCATAATTATAAAGCATTGTATGAACAAGCAGAACAACTACCTAATGTAAACTATATAGGATATAAACCAAATGAATATATTAGAGAACATATAAAAGATTATAGTATGTATGTATATCCAAGTATTTTTGAAGAAACTTCTTGTATATCTTTATTAGAATGTATGGCCGGAGGACTTTATTGTATTACTACAAATTATGGAGCTCTTTTTGAAACGGGTGCAGAATTTCCTATGTATATACCTTATGATAAAGATTATAAAAGATTAGCTGAAAAATTTGCTTACGGCATAGAAGCAGCAGCTAAAACTTTACATGAACCTACTATTCATAACCATTTAATTACACAATCAGCCTACACTCACTTATATTATGGATGGCCTAAACAAGCATCTTCATGGACTAGATTTTTACAAGGAGCTATTAATGCAAAAAAGTTATAAGGCCTCGAGCCAAAACAATGAGCCCATTTGGTTTAATCAAGACACTTCGACTAAAACCATAACTCCTAATGAGGATACTTATCAAACCATTAAAACAAATAAAGTTGAAGGAGAGGTAACAGAAATAAATATAGGAAATACCCCTACTCATAAAATTATGGTGTGTACTCCTTGTCATAGTGATGTAAGTATGCATTACTGTCAAGCCGTTTTAAAATTTCAACAAGAATGTTGGCACAAAAAAATACAGGTTAGTTTTACTTTACTTAAATCTTCTTTAGTTACACAAGGAAGAAATTTATGTGTATCTGAAATGTTAAATCATGAAGATAACTACACACATTTATTATTTATAGATTCGGATATTGATTTTAACGGGTCTACTATATTTAAAATGTTAGACTTAGATAAAGATATTATTTCTTGTCCTTACCCTATGAAGATGTTGAGTTGGGATAAAATGTGGAGAAGGTATCATGAAAAGGTAGATGCTATTAAATCATTCGATGACTTAGCTAAATCTGGTTTTACCTTTCCTGTTAAAATAGAAGATCCTAATAACATTCAAAGTAATAAAGGATTAGTAGAGCTTTCACATGCACCAACTGGATGTATGTTAATTAAAAGAGAAGTATTAGAGAAAATGATTAGGGAGTATCCAGAATTAGAAATCTTTCAACCTACTATTATTAACGGTAAAGAAGAAAAGAAAACCAATATGTTTAACTTATTTGATACTTTACATGATCCTAAAACTAAACGTTATTTTGGAGAAGACTTTGGTTTCTGTCAACGATGGGCTGATATAGGTGGTAAAGTATATGGCTACATAAATGACTACATTACTCATGTAGGAGAGTATCAGTTTTGTGGTAGATTTAGAGATGATTTATGGCAAGGAAGTAGACCTGTCAAATCTGTTGACGAGCCTACAAAAATCAAATAAAGTATCCTATTTACAGGATTTCTACGCCTGCTTAACAGTATAAATATATTTAAATTATGGCGATATCTAGATCTTTAATGAACAGACAATTACAAGCAAACGGTGGCATTATGCAAGTCGCACCTAGGGAGAAATTTGGCCTAGGTAGTAAACTTAAAAAGTTTGTAAGAAAAATTATACCTAATGAAGTAGCAGAAATTGCTACTAAAGCTGCACCTTTTGTTGCACCTTTTAATCCATTACTTGCAGCAGGAATGTCGGGGATAGGTACCTTTGATAAGACAGGAAGTATTGGAGACTCTTTAAAAGCTGGTGGTATGAATTATGCACTAGGTCAAGGTGCTAGATATATTGGTGGTGGAGCTCAAAATTTACAAACAGGTTTTAATCCCTTTTCAGGATATGACGCTTCAGCAGGTTTAACCAGAGGACTTTTAACTAATCCGGTTAGTGATCAAGGTGGTCTTGGTAAGTTCTTTGCGAACCAAGGAACTCAAGGAGCTCAAGGTATTCAAGGGATAGGAACTGAAACTACAGGTGATGCAAATATAGCAGAAAAAATAGCTTCAAAAGGTAGAGCAAATTTATTACCAGGAGTAGGAGAAGGATCAATTGATTTAGCTACAGCGGGAGCTGATGGCATGGGAATAATACAAGACACTATTATAGATAAGTCTGTAGTAGCTAAAGAACCTGGATTTTTAAAAAATATGTTCGACGGAATAAGTAATCAAGACTATGGTAAAGTTGCTAAAACAATTGGAGACGGAGCTAAAAAATTTGGTAAGGCTATGTTTACAAATAAGGATGGTTCTATTGACAAAGCAGCAGTAATGGGAGCAGTAGCATTCGCTGGATCATACGCAGAAGCTAAAGCATTAGCAGCCGACGCTGGGGTAGAAATAACTCCAGAAGAATATGATGAATCTAGAAAAGCTGAAAAACAAGAAGAGTACGCAGGTTACTTAACTAACTTCTTTGGTGGTAAAAAAGATGGTGGCAGAATAGGATTTGAGTCTGGTGCTAACGAAATGATTAAAACACAATTACTAGAAGAGATTATGCCTGAGACAACTACAGAAGATTTTATAATTATAATGACAGAGGATGGTCCAGTAAGAGTTAAAAAAACAGATATGGAAGAAATGCCTGGAATGTTTAGAGATACTACTACAGGAGAAGGTTCTAATATGTTTACTAGAATAGAAGAAGCTGATGGTGGTAGAATAGGATTAGCTAGAGGATCTGAACCAGAAGAAGCAGAAGTGGGTATCATGACTATTGACGTTGAAGCAGGAGATGATGAAGACGAAGAAGATATGGATATGGATATGGCTATGGCTTTTCCTACAACAGTTTTTAGTAGTTCTGAAATATCTAGATTATTTAGGGACAGATCATTAACAACTAATTTAGATCGTAAACGACTATTTAAAGTATTAATGAATCCAGGTATGTTTCCGGAAGGTGAAAAAATGTTAATAAGAAATTTAAGAGGTAAAGCAGACGGCGGAAGAATAGGTTACAAAGGTGGTGCTAACAGAGTATCAGAATTGTTAATTTTAAGAGATGAGTTAATTGGTAAAGGTGAAGATGTATCCGACATTGAAGCAGAGATATTTCAACTAACAGGTAAAACATTTAAATCAGTGGGCGGTATAAGTGATGTACCCACAGGCAAGATAAGAAAAAATAATGCAGGTGTAACGGAGAGAGACTACAGAGATGAAGGTGGTTTTGTACCAGTCGGTATTAAAGAAAGAGCCGATGATGTACCCGCTATGTTATCTAAAAATGAATTTGTAATGACTGCCGATGCTGTACGTGGTATAGGTAATGGCAGCGTTGAAGAAGGATCTAAAAAATTATACAACACAATGAAAAAAGCAGAACAAGTAGGTAAAGCATAATGGCAACAGATTATACACAAACAGTAAGACGATCGCCTGCAATAGAAGCAGCACAAGAAAATTATATAGATTTATTAACGCAACAAGTTGGTAGAGCTCCTGGCTCGGCCGGTGTACCCACATTAGCGGAACTTGGACCACAGATTGCAGGTCAAAACGTTTTAACACAAGCTGCTCAACAACAAGCAGCAACACAAGCAGGACTAGGTCAATTAACTTTTGGAGCAGATGGGGATGTGACAGGTGTAGGTGTTGGAACAGGTGTTGCAGGTTATCAACCTTTCTTAGATCAAGCAGCAGCATATTCAGGCCCACAGGCTTTTCAACAATTTATGTCTCCGTATCAACAACAGGTGATTGATACGACTCTTGCAGAGTTTGATACTCAAACAGCTAGAGGTGTACCACAACTTGCAGCCAATGCTATTCAAGCAGGTGCTTTCGGTGGTGGAAGAGACGCTATAGCTAATGCTCAGTATGCATCCGATGCTGCAGCTAACAGAGCGGCACTACAAGCAAGATTATTAGGTCAAGGTTTTACTCAAGCAAATCAATTAGCTAATCAAGGTTTCGAACAACAAAGAAATTTAGCATCATTACAACCATCGTTGTCTGCAAGTGGTGTACAACAATTAGGTGCAGCAGGCACAGGAAACTTAGCTTACCAACAAGCGCAACTAGATGCTCTACAACAACAAAATCAATTAGCATACAATGAACCATTAAGTAGAATCCAGGCTTTCGGATCAGGGATAGCTAGTCAGGCAAGCGGATCACCTACAACAACCCAATCAGTAGGAATGGGTGGTGGACAAACAGTTGGACCATTGTCACAAGCTTTATCCGCAGGATTAAGTGCTTATGGTTTGGGAAGTATTTTTGGAGGACGATAATGTATTTTAAAAGACCATCATTTAGAAGAGGCGGAAATATTGGTGGAGGTATTATGTCTGGAACCAATATGGGAACTAGAACTGGTTTTCAAAATCCTGTTATTAATTTTTTAAATAATAATATTTTAGGACGTAATACCCAAATTGGAACAGCTCCTCTTTCAAATGTTTCTCAAAGTGTTGGAATAGAAGAATTATTAAAAGGAACAGATACTAGAGGAAGTGTTAATACTACACCTCAAACAGTAGAAGAATTATATAAAAGAAGAGACGAATTATATAAAAGAAGAGGCGAAAATCTTAAACGTTCAGGTGACTACATAGGATCATTAGTAGACAATACCTATAAAGATAAAGAAGGCAATACAAGAGATAGAGTTACGGGAGAAATAATTACAGACACTACAACTTCTTCAGGTATCGCAGAAATAGAAGCGGGAGCTGCAGGAGATCAGATTACAATGTTAAGTGATGAAGCAAAAGGTGCAGCAACAGAAGCTTTATTAAAATCTTTAGAAGAGAAAAAGAAAAAAGTAGAACCAGGAAGTGATGACAGTTCTATTACTTTAGATCCTTATGCAGAAATTAAAAAAGAAAAAGATTTTTTAAGTGAGATGTTAAAGAATGAAGGATTAGAGAGAGGTGAGATAGCTTTGATTGCAGCTAAAGCTATTGGAACAGAAGGTAGTTTCAAAGATAAATTAGATGCAGCAGTTGAATTAGCGTTACCTGTTGTACGAAGAAGAAACAAAGAAGACAAAGCTCTTACACTAACTGCATACAAATCATTTAAAGAAAAAGAAAAAGCTCAAGCTAAAGCTACTGCAGATGCAAGCAAACCTACAGTAGGTATGAGAGAACTTGAATATAAAGCTTCACGAATATTAAAATCTGGAGATAAATCTAGAGGAGATACACAAGATGAAATTGTTACAAGTTTAATTACTGAAGATCTTAAATCTCCTGATCAAACATTAAGAAGAGAATCATTAGTACGTGCTCAAGAAAAAGTATATGAAACTTTTGATGATTTAAAAGATTCTAAAAAAGCTTATGATGATTATGTTAAAACAAAATATCTAGATAAAGAAAAAGAAATTGATTTAACTGATAAAAAATTAATTAATTATCAAAGACAGATAAATGAAAATTTAGCAGACTTTAAATTATTTTATGACGTACCAGAATTTGATGAGCAGTATCCAACATATGTAGATGCTTTTAAAATATTAGGATTTAAAGAAGGTGGTAGAGTTAAAAGAGCTTTAGGTTCTCCGGATACAGGCGAACAAATAGTTACTAGTGAGACTGAAACTATTGGAGCGGAAACAGCTCAAAAACCAGTTTTAAAATTAACTTATGATGATTTAAGAAACAGGTTACCGAAAGAAATTACTGATGACGTAGTAGAATTATTATCAAACAGTGAAGAGGCTTTACAAGATTTTGCATACATACAAACTCAAAACGATGTGGATTCTTTCAACATTAAATATGGTGTTAATCTTATAATTCCTCCAGCACCACAAACAGCGTAGGAGTTCTATGGCAGGATTTGACGGAACATTTTCTTCTTACAATGAAGATATTGAAACGGCTAGAGGTGGTGACATTGGTTTTGGAGATTACATTGTTGATCTTCCTGTTGGTGCAGTAAAAGGTTTAAGTCAAGCTGTTCAAGGTCTACTTCAATTAGGTGCAATGCCTATTGATTATCTTGCAGATACAAATTTATTAGCAGGTATAGAAAGTGTTTTTGAAAAAATAACTCCGGAAACAACTACTGCAGTTGGAGACATTACAGCTATTATTACACAGTTTGGTGTACCTTATGTGGGTGCATTAAAAATAGCTCAAGGAATATCTAAGTTAAAAGGTTTAAGCACTGCTACAAAACTAACTGCTCCAGGAATGACTAGAGCATCACAAGGTATGGAACTTGCAAAACGTGCAGGTTACTACGGAGGTATTGGTGGTATTACAGATTTTGCAGTTTCTACTCCAGAAAAACTAGGCACCTTATCGGACACTATAGGTTTAACAGAACAAACAGAACTAGAAGGATTAGAAGGTAGAGAAAGAGCAGCAGAAGTTTTAAAAAGTAAAATTAAATTTGGAGCTGAAGGGGCCGTAGTTGGAGGCGGTATTACCTTATTACCTCAAGCAGCATCTGTTGGATTTAGATATGGAATCATACCTGCCGCTAAAACAGTAGGCTACGTAGGGGGTAAAGCTTTAAATGTAATTGATTACCCATTAACAGGTGCAATTAATGCAATAGTAGGTAAAGGAGAAACAAGTGCTATTCAAGCTGCTGTAAAAAGAGGTGGCGCGTTAGCAACTAAAGCTGGAGAAAAATTAGGTCTTAATCAAGACTGGAGACATATTCCTGTAGGAGGAAGTATGATTAATCAAGTTCAAAGGGGTTTGACAAGAATTGCTGACCAGTTTAGAACAAACAGAACATTAACTCCAGAGCTAAGAAACATGCAAGTAAGTATGAATAACAGAGTAGCCGGAGAAGAAAAAGTTTTAAAAACTATCGGTACAAAAATTCAAGATATTCAAAATGATATAATTAATAATTTTAAAATTAAATTTAATGATGGTGAATCTTTGTTAGGATTACAAATAGAATCAAACAAAGTAACTAATGTTTTAAAAGCACAGTCTGTAAAAGAAGTAGATGATATATTAGATACTATGTACAAAGGTACAACTAAAGAAGAGATCGCTGTTAGTAAAGAACTAAAAAAGAATATTAAAGATTTAAAGAAAATAGTAGACGGATCCGCTAACAGATATTCTAAATTTGTAGCAGGAACAGATTTAAAAAACGGTGCTGCATTAGACTTTAGTTTGTATACTAAAAGAAGATTAGCTGCTTTTAATAATAAAAAATTTCAGTTTAATCCTTTATTAGAAAACGATGCTTTTGATTGGTTTAAAGAATCTATAAAAGGAGTTAAAAATAAAAAAACAGGTAGCATATCACCAAGACCAGGATTCGAGGGTGATTTAAGAATTGTTGAAGATGCAGCAGCAAGAATAGTAGGTGCAAAAAGAACATTAACAAAAGCAGGACAAGAAGCATTTAAAAAAACTCCAGATACAACAATAGGACAATTTATAAAAAATCAAAGTCCAGAGGGACTGTTGAAAAATACTAAATATGTAGAAACCCCTGCATTTAAAACTGAAGTAGCTAAACAAATAAATATTTTAGCAAAAAATAAAATGTTAAATTTAAAACAATTAGCTATCAAAGGTAATGTGCAACCCAATAGTCTATTTTATGGCATAGGAAAATCTTTAGGTTTAGATAAAGAATTATTAAAAGAAAAAGGATTACCTGACGTAATGAAAAGACTTCTTTCTGTTGAAGAAGGAAGAACTGCTGCAGAGTTAGTTAAAAAAGGTGTTAAAGATCCTGTTACAGGTAAAGCTGTTACTAAAGACGTTGAAACATTTAATCCTATTATTGCATCACTAGATACGGTTTTAAATCAATCAAGACAGATGTACGGAAAAAAAGTATTTGATGCTATGTTAAAAGAAGGTTTAGAAGTACCTGGCAGAGCAGGTGTTATATTGGATGAAGCAGCTATTGCAAACAAAGGATTAGATACCAGCAAAGGTTCTTTAGTCAATTTAAAAAATATTGCACAAAGTAGCAAAGTAGAATTAGATGATCTTTCATTAACTAGTGAACTATTTAATGGTAAATATTTTGCAGCACCTGAAGTAGCAAATGCATTAGTTGGAGCTAAAGAATTAACAGCTAGTTTATATGGACTACCTGGATACAAATCTTTAATGAGTTTAAAAGCTGGAGCTCAAATATCTAAA
>Ga0181389_1000352_pt1 | contig 18923 bp, 11 predicted proteins | sample 12SPOviralmetaG_FD_130121 | JGI IMG/M metagenome (GOLD analysis project Ga0181389, IMG submission 130121) | Marine viral communities from the oligotrophic San Pedro Time Series (SPOT) site, San Pedro Channel, CA, USA - 12 SPOT_SRF_2010-06-29 | ecosystem: Environmental > Aquatic > Marine > Strait...
ATAATTTAATCCTATTTCACCGTTTCCGCCAGGAGAAATTCTGACTGAAGAACTTCCGAGATATAAATTACTCGCTGTCACTCCATTAAACGTTGGAGATGCTGTGCTGCGAACATCTTGGTTCAAATGAAACCCGTCAGTAGTGTCTGCATCTCCTGCGTTAAGTTTAGCTGGTGTTGCAGATGCTCCGCTTTTATAATAAAGGTGACCATCTGCATAGTTGAGGGCAATTTCACCTAATGAAAGATCACTTGAAGACGGTGCATTCCCTGACACACCTGACTTTTTAAGGGTAATAGTGTTTGACATGATTATAGAATCGGTAGAAATAGACTATAGAGCCTATATAATAAAATATCGTAAGGATATTACTCCCTACGATATCTATTTATACAAGTTATGTATTATAATTTTTAGAATGTTCCACCGTCTATAGTGCAGCTTGTAAGAGTCGTGCCTTGAAGCCCACCAGCAACTTTTAATCCGGAACTTAGTTCCATTCTAGTAGCGGTGTGAACATAAAGAAAATCATGTACCGCTTCACCCGAGCTGTTTGTACCAAACCTAAGACCAGCACCATTAATAGTGGCTGAGTCTGTAGCATCGTGTGCAAGCTCTATAGCTAAATCGTCAATTTCTACAACAGTAGAGTTTACCGTGGTAGTTGTTCCATCAACCTGAAGATTACCAGAAATAACAACCGTACCAGTATCATCACCGTGACCTCGTGGATCAAGTGTAAGTGTAGCAGGACCTTTAATAGTAGCTTCCCCACTGGAGCTAGTTTCTCCACTGCTTAGTTCTAAACTTCCAAATACAACATCATCATCAGTGTCAAGGCCAAGGGTCGCTCTAGTTGCACGCGATGAGTTTATTGTAACAGCTCCAGCATTTTCTGTGATGGTTACGTTAGTTCCAGGAGTAAAAGCCAAAGTTTCTGAACTAGTTAGTGTATTACCTCCAGCAGTAACGGGCCTAAAAGTATTGGTATCATTTACAGATGCAATTGTAACAGCTCCTCCACTTTCTGTGATGGTTATGTTAGATCCAGCAGTAATAGCCAAAGTTTCGCCGTTAGCTAACGTATTACCTCCGGCAGTAACGGGTCTGCGAGCAGCTGCAATTGTTACGTCACCGGCCGATTCGGTAAGCGTTATGTTAGTTCCAGATATAAGATCTAATGCCTCACCAGAATCTAGAGCATGGCCGTCAACAGTAACATCTCTGACTGGAGTCTGAGTGTTTGACCAAGGAACGTTAACGACTGCTTGGCCAGCTGAGTTAAGCTGTATTCCGTACGTCTTACCCGCTGTAGCAGTTACTGCATTAGCTGCCACACTTTGATCAGTATTACTAAATAATTCAATTGCACCTTTCGCTGTTGCTGTTGCTTCAGGTAGTCTGTCTTTATCAAATTCACCAGCAGTTATTTTAGATGCATTAAGATTGCCAATGTATGCTGCTGCGATTGGTGAAGCTGTATACTCACCAGAACTAATATTACCTGCAGAAGTAATATTACCTGATGCATCGATAATGAATGAACCATTAGATGTTGTAATTGAACCATCAGTTGATGAAACCGTAAATTTACCGCTGTTAACGTTAATACCGCCATTTGCGTTTAATGCACCGGTAAGTGTTGTAATTCCAGTGACTGCAAGTGTACCAGCAATAGCAGTATTACCTGATCCATCGGCAACAGTAAATTTATTAGTATCAACTGCAATACCACCGTTTGCGTTTAAAAGGCTAGTCAGCGTTTTTACCCCGGCAACGCTTTGAGCACTTGTTCGATTTACATAATTGGACAAGGTGGTTGCAGGTAGGTTACCAGCGATTGGTTTTATCTGGGCTGCGTTACTACCGCTGACTCCATATCCATAGTATAGAACATCATCAGCTTCGTTATAGGCCAATTCACCGTTTTTAAGAGTGACGCCTGAAACACCCGCGTCTCCTGTGGATGCTCTTCTTTTAATTCTAATTGAGTTCGACATAAATCTGTTCTATTGCTAAGTTTTCTTTTATATATTTATATGTTTAAAAATTTCCACCGTCCAAAATATCAGTATTTACAAACTTTGTTGAGGTGCCGTCATATTTAATTATAGCATCATCAGATACATTTGTTAAAGTGACATCGTTAAGCTGATTCAATCCGGTGTCAGCAAATGTTTTTGTTCCACCAACTGTTTGATTCCCCGATGTTCGAAGAACGCTGTTATCAACGGCAACGGTGCTTGGACTAGATCCAGTATACACAAAATCTTCAATACCATCACCATCAGTTAAAGCAGCTCCACCACCAGTCGTGATTTGCTTAGGTATAATCTTTGTATCGGGATTAACCTGAGCGTTTATGGTGTTTTGTGTAGTTACTTTTGCTTTAATGGACATTAGTGTATTATGTTTCTGGTGCAGAAGAATCAAACGTGACTCCAGGTGTAACGTCAATTTGTCCTTCTACAATCCTTGTTACTTCAGCAGGAGTATCGGGAGATACGATAATAATATCATAAACGTACCTTCCAGGTTTAAGAGCTGCAGTTTGAGCCGCAGTTAATGAAATTAATACTGTTTTAGCAGTACTATCAACAGCTGCAGTGAATGTTGCTTTTGCAGTACCATCATAAGATTTAGCAACCTTACCCGCAGCAGTATAGTTAGTAAGTACTAAACCTGGAGTGTCAGACAAATCAATCGTCGTATTAAAATTCGATCCTTGATCTATGAATAGGTTTGAAAATGTTGACATATTATTATCAAGCAGTTGTTGTTATAATTAATGAAGGTGAAGCTAGTTTTCTAGAAGCTGAGCTGGCAACACCGTCAACACCAGTCTGATCATAATCTCTCTCCCGGTAGTATCTTCCACTAAATAATCCTATCACATTATTTTCACCATGCTCATTGCGAAATCTAGTAAAAATTGTGTTCGTATCTCCTACCGGCCAATGTATTTTACCAGCAGCTGCAGATGCAGCTACGTCAGAAGGGGCCGAATCTAAACATTCGATAACAAATCTATTCCTATATTGTCCATTAATTGTGGTAGCATTAAGCTGATAATAATTAAACGAATTATTTATTGGTAGAAGTCCAGAAGGATAGTTGTAAACATCGCTTTCCGCGGATGTGTTTTGGCGAGAGTTATTCGAATCGATAACCTGTTCACTATTAAAGTTATCGCCTTCTACTTTAAATCCGCTAGATCTTTTATCAACATATGCTAATGTTGACCAAATCCCATTTTCGTCCGCGTCTCCAGTAGTGGTGATGTCAGTATAATCCCACCCTGCTTGATAATCAAAGTCATATATGATATATTTAATTCCCGTCGGCCGTGTAATTCGTACTGCACCAATAACTTCTCCAGTATTAGTAGGCTGAGCTGATGTAGCAATATTTGGCATAACTACATTGCCTGATAATGAAGAAACGGTTTGACCTACACATCTTCCTCCATATGTTTCAACTACCATTCCACTCTTGTACACAGTATCGTTAACAAGAGTAGCAACGTGATCTTTAACAGCTTTAGATGTAGGAATTGTATCATCAGAATCTTGAAGACCTGATGCAGTAACATCAATTTCGATTTGACTAACATTAGCAGTATTACCGCTCACATTACCTAGAAGCTTATTGTCACTTACTTGTTGTATCTTACCAAGAGCAACCGTATTAGCACCATCTTGAAAGCCGTTAACTTTTTGTTGTAAAGCGTCTAATCCAGCTTCCTCTGTACTAATTTTTGCTATAATACCATTCGTCTTCTTCCTCCAACTAGAAAGTGTATCGCTAAGTTCTACACCATTGGTGGTAAAGTTGTCAAAATTTATAGAGTCCATGTTGCTATTTATCTAATATTAATGTGTTAAGTATTTCTTTCAGCTCGTCAATTTCAGCCTTTAAGTATTGAATTTCTTCTTCTTGAGATTGGTGTTTTTGACTATTTTTCTTTGCTATTATTCTTGCATTATAAGCCGACTCATCTTTATTAATAAGTACTCCCAGGCCTTTTCTTATAAACTTACTTTCCATTATAGAGATGCAATAATTCTAAGGTTTTTAATTTCAGGAACGTATGCCAAGTTCGATGATCTAAATAGAATCTTAATAGCAACTTGATCAAATTCTTCAGAGACTGAACCTGTGTAATGCACTTCACCAAATTGATAGTTAGAACTTACTGGAACTTCACCATCTGTTTCAATCTTAGTCCACGGAATAGCGTCGAAAGAATTAGCAGATGTTTTATTACCAAACCTAGCATAAACTTCAATCGCTGTTGATTCATCTGGGCGAACACCATCAAAGTAAATATCAACTTGATCAGAAGGATTTTCAAGTTTAACGCTCTTTGTGACATATCTTGCAGCGCATTGGCCGTCATCTTCTGTTGTTTCAAACTCGTTTGAATCGTTAACAATATTATCAAATGTAACAAGGGAAAGACGATCTAGATCAACAATTGGTGAAAGTCTAGAATCAGTTGTAGTAAGCTCCGCTTGAAGTTTTAGCTGATCTGCACCAGACTTATCATGACCACTATCTTTGTCATGAGTAACACGATCGCCTGCGTAAACCAATTCTCCAGGAAATGCTGTGTATGCTTTAGTTTCAGCAGTATTTAATGTGTAATCAACACTTACTTCTGGAAGAAGCATATCTTGAATAATAGGAAGATACGCAGAAGCTTTCCAAACATCTTTTTCGGCAGTTGCCGCAGCGGTTGAAGTAGGAAGAAGAGTTTGCTCTGGATCTCCTAGTGATCCTAAAGTTATTGCGGTTCCTCCTGCACTTGTACTTAGTTGTATTAATCGACTATGTGAAACTTCATTCCCAAGGGAATCAACGGTTTTCGCATGGTATTCGGTTCCCGACTGTAAATTTGTAATCGCAGATTGGCTGCCGTTCTTTTTATATGTGAACTTTTGTCCATTAACTGCTTCAATAACATTGTCTGGAAGAATAATTCTATTATTAGTAGTGTCAACACCTGCTGCGCTATTCACAATACTAATTTCACTAGGAGCGGCAATAGTAACAGTAATCGTCCCGCTTCCGTAACCAGCGCCGTTTGTTACAACTTCAATATAGTCAATGACTCCTCCTTTTTTAACAAAGGCTTTAGCAGTTGCTTGTGTTGTAGCACCACCTCCCGAAAGAGTTACTGCTGGAGGACCACCAAGATAACCAGAACCTCCGTTAGTAACATTAATGTATGTGACTTGCCCTCTTTGTGGTGAAAGTCCGGTGAATACTCCTATCTGATCGGTTTGGTTTCCCCCGCTGTTTACTGACGGGATTTTAAAATCAGCCCTGTTTAGTGTAAACTTAAGATCTTTATTTTGATCAGGTGTCCATGTTGATGCGTTCTGACTCTTAAGAAGAACACCCATATTGACATTCTTATTAATAGTTTCAGCATTTTGTCCAGACGGAACTACATTAGTTTCACCAACTTCAGCATGCCATACTCGGTATCTTGCGCTGTTCGATATTAGAACAATAGCATATTCAACACCAGGTTGTAGGTAAACTGGAGTATCAAACATAAACTTGGTTTCTGCGCTGGCGTCGGTCGGCGAGGTATTGACGGCACCAGGAAGTTTAGTTACCCGTGAGAATGGAATTGTCTTTTGTGTAGGAATACCATTCTCAACAGAAACAATGCTAAGCTCAACAGGAAGATTTGGGTCTATCGCTTGGAAGAAAATATCAACTGAAGAAAGGAAAATACCAGTAGGCTCATTTCCAATCATGAATGTCTGTGCGACAGGATCCCTACGAACAACACGCTCACTTATAAGAACATTTCTTCTTTCTTGAAGCCGTGTTCTTTCGAAGACGAGTTGACGTGTTGAAAGAATTGTTTGTTGACGGGTTTCCAATAATCCTTTAGCATGATAAGTACTTTCAGCAGCGGTAAGTTCTAAAACTCTGTTATTGGTTGAACTGTCGGTAAGTCTAACTTGTCGTGAACCTGTGCGGAACCTAAGACTATCGTTATTAGGAATAACAAACCAACCATCAACTTCACCAGCATTGTTTGAAACAATAGTGCCATTCGTTCCAGTAATACTAGTCTCACCTGCCGGAGCCGGAGTACCGTAGAGTCCCTCGTATCTTATAACAGTTTCACTCTGCTGCTGTGTGATAGCAGTGGTTGGGGCTCCAGTACCACCTCCGAATTGAACAAATGCGCCACTATCAGTAGCGTATGAAGTAATGTTAACATCATCAAAATAAAGGAAGAAAGTAGTATTCGGCTTAAGCATACTTGCTTTAAAGTGAACCTTACGAGAACGAATGAATGGAACGAACGTGACATTTAAGACTCTATCGTCGATCACTTCTCTTTGGAAGTTTTCTACAAGAGATGTTTGAATACCTTCACGAAGTTCTCTACGGAATGTTCTGCGTAGAGCACGTCGCTGAGAGAGACGCTCATCTTCACTAAACGTGTCAGTTATTCCCCTACCACGAGGGTTCGGTGACCATTCACTTTCCCATTCATTCCATTCTGTACCTAATATGTTTGGATTGTTTGCAATCTGTTGCATAATAGCACTATTATCACCGTCAATATTTGTGACAATTTCAGGAGCATTAGTAACATCTTTCCACTCATCACTAGATGGTGAAAGTTCAAGGTTACCACTCCAAGTTGCAACATCATAAGGATTAACACTAATGTGATCTGAGGCATATGGTTGATCAACTAATACCTTTTCAATAAAGTCAAGTGTAAGAGAATTTTTACGTTTTCCAGAGTGTACTGTGAACGAATTTCCAGGCTCACCAGGATTCCATGAACTAACATTGTTAGTAGCAGCTGTCTGCATTCCCGTGTTCGTATCAACATAGCTCCAACGAGCATTATCAGAAAGATACATTGGTCGTGCTGTAAAGTTATCACGATCAATTGCAGCGCGATAACCAGGACTATTAGTATCTCCAACGCCGTGTCCTCTAAATGCATCAGTAATAATACCGCCTTTAAATCTTGGAAAACCGTCACCATCGTTAATTTGTGTTTCAGTAGCTTCAGATTCTAATTGTGATAATGCTGTATAATATTCAAGATTGTGAATACGCTGTTCAAGATCACCGATATCACGCATTGTATATCTACGATTATTGGCTACTTCAATAACCAAATCATTAAGGGAATATAAATATCCTGGCTTATTAATTCTGTAAAGTATTAAAGAGTCCGAAGGTATTTGTGGAAATACCGGACTTTCAGATGCATTACCTTTTACATATTTAAGTTCTCCTAGTTGAGATAAAGCTATAATATCCTTCCTTGCTTTATAGTAAGTAAATGCAACATTAGCAACTGAATTCGGTTTAGTATTTGTTTCTTCACCAGCAAGTTGAATTGATTGCCTAAAGTCTAAACAATTTGATAATTTAAGATCTTCATATCGTGGAATATCTTCCAAATCAACTAATGCTCCTCCAGCGGTTTTATATGAGTTTGCCGCAAATACTCCTGCTGTTGTATGATTATAATAACTAAATATGATCTCAAGCTTATTAGATCTTAAATTTAATGATCCTTTATAAACAATTTGTGAAAGACCATAATGTGTATCAGTTTGTCCACTAAATAATTCAAAATCAGAAAGAGGTAAAGTAATTTGAGTACTTGGGCTGGCAGCCGGGTCCCCGTGTTTTATACTCGTAATACTATATGCATCTACTTTATTTAAAGTGATAATATCACCATGGCCTAATGTCCGGTTTACCCCGCCATTTGTAAATGTTTCTGTAGCTTGTGTTTTAACACCGAGTGGCATTTGTTCTTCAACAGGAGCAAACACAACAATAAGATCACTACTTGAAGGAGCAGTTCCATCCGCGCGCCTAAGTTTAATTGTAGCAACCTGAAGACCCGAAACCGTTGCAATCGTAACATCCTTTGCAAATGTTTCACCTGCTGCGCTATCAGTTCCAGCATTAGCCTGAACAACTACGTAATCATCTGGATCTGTGCTTATAAAACCGTTACCACTAGCAGCAGTAATTTTAATAACCCCGGCCGAGACCATTTCCAAGTTTGGTGACTGAGCAGACGGGGTCGTTGTTGAAAAGCGCTTCTGAACAATACGTTTTGCATCTGAAATATTAATAGATTTTACATCATAGTCTCCAAGAGGGTATACCATACGAGAAGCGTTTTCAGCAGTATCTTTAAGTTCAAACCCGCTGCTATTTTGTAAAACTGTATGTTCATCGGGTGTAGCAGTAGCAGGATTTAGAATAAGAGCTTTTGCTTGGCTAAGTTTTTTACCACTCAACAATTGTATATCATAGATATAAAGTCTTTTAGAAGCTTCTGTTTTATCTGGTGTTTCATCTCCTGCCGGATTTGGAGCACTGTTAAAATTAGTATTTTCAATTGCATGAATTCTACAAGTGCCAACTTGATTGTTAGCAGAAGTAGAAGTGGAAGAGGAAAAAAGTTTGTATTGTTTATTCGGAGCAAATTCAAAAGCACTAATATCAGCAATTGCTATTTCTTTAGTGCCATTAGTATCGCTTCGAGTAAGTGATCCTTCAATAAATTGTCCACGATTAACTGACAACTTATAATTAGCTTCAGTTCCTTCATCGGAAGATTCTCTTCCTTTATCACAAACAACATCCTGCTTATCTTCAAGCTCTACACGATAACCTTGGACATATGCAACTCCGGGTTCAACACCTATAATAAATCTTTTCTTACCTTCGGCCGTAGCGGTACTATTGGTAAGATCTAAAAGCGGTGTACCTCCCGAATTTGTAATTTCGGCGGCTGTATATCTACCACGGTTACCAGCAGAATTTAAGTATTCGCGAACTTCGTTCTTAAATGGATTGATGACATATGAACCACTTTCTTCTTGTGTTCTTTCTGCAAGTGCTTTACCAAGCTCACTATATTCAGTACGAGCAGGGTTTAGAACTCTATCTTCCTTAATATCAAGAAGTTGAATACGTTGCTGGCCAGATAAAACATTTGTATTGGTAGAAGGAATAAACTTAAGACTAAGCGAAATCTTATAACGATCTGCACCAGGTGCATTTGCGTTAGGTTCACCATTTGAGTTATCATTAAGCGAAGTATCTGTTGTACTTTCTACTATTGTCTCTGTTATATCAAAAACAGCATTTCCAGTTAACTTAGAAATAACACCACTATTTACACTCTTAGCAAAAAATGCTTCTGTCGCATCAGTATGAACAAAGTGTCCTTTAATAAAAAATACGCCGGCATCTTGGAAAACACCACCGTGAAAACCAGGAGACTCAACAGCTGTAACAACAGTTGCAATTGTATTTCCTGCGGTATATGTATTTCCTCCTATTGTAATATTTGCTTCGCCGGTTGCTAGAGTTATAGAATCGTTATTTGTGATGATTGTCCCTGCACCACCAATTAATTTTATATACAAGCGGTAACCTACTGTATTATCAGTTACTTTAACAACACTAAGAATCTTTGCTCTCCAAGTCCCAGAAGAATTGGTTGCCGTTATTTCTTTCCCCTTTAACGCGGTAAGTTGAGCATCAGTGAGAGAGGTTGAACTGTTTGCCCACGTGATTCCGATACTCTGAATAGACGAATCATAATTAGTGTATCCGTCTAATACACGATCACCGTCTTTAAAAACGTGACGACCAAATTTATCAATCTGATCTTGAATATTAGATTGAAGCTGATTTAGTTCTCTTACTTGAACGCTTCTCCCCGGCCTAAAAAGAATTCTTAGATAATTCTTGTCCTGGCTAAAGTCATCAGAATAAGGAGCCGCAGAGTATGTGGTTATTGCCATAAATCTTATTTATTAGAGTTGTATAATGAGTTTTACCTCTTCAGTCTGAGATGAGTTGCGGGAGAAAGGCTTTCGGTTTTCGTGGAAAATAACTTCTCCGTTAAATTCACCAAAATTAGCAGCACTAGTATCTGTGATTCTAGATCGGTACTCCGGTTGATTAACTGTAAGTACTCCCGCAGAGACTTGACTACCATTAGCACTTGTTCCAATCGAATTGGTAGTGGCTGCCTTTGGTTTAATTGTGTTTATTTCTCCATCTGAATTTTGGTGAAAGTATAGTTTACTAGTAACAGAATCGTAATAATCAAAATAAAATTTAGCATTAGTAGTTTTTTGGTACAAAACCTGTCCTTCAGTCAATGATGGAAAAGAACTTGCAGGATTGCGTAAAGTAATAGATTGAAGAGCATCAAGAGTCCCTGCGGAGGTATCACCAGAATCAGCATTTCTAATAAAGTTTTTCAACAAAGATACTTGTCTAAACTTAAGTGCTGGTGCATCGCTGTCAGTTTCTGTTCCTGCAAAGTCAACGTTAATACCAACAAACCATGCAGGTAATACGTCTATTGCGTTATATCCATATCCAGTAGAAGGAGCTATAGTAGCACTTAATCGTGCTCCGCTTCCGGAGTTACTTTCTGAGGAGCTTTCACCAGAACCAGAACCAGAACCAGAAGAACTACTACCGGTATCGGTAATATGAAAAGTAATAGATTTAATTCTATCACCAACATTTACGTTATTAGCAACAAGACCAGAGGCATCACCACTTGTCCAAAATTCGTAAGATCCAGCTTCATTTGGATTACTATTAGAATCACGAATATCAACACGTTGAATAACACCATTTAGAATAATGGGTTTAAATGTTATAGTGGGAGTTTTTACTTCACCGGTATGATCAACTATAGTTGCTGTAATAGCTGTATTAGAACTATATCCGCTTCCTCCAGAGATAACACCAACGTGAGATAGAAGTCCTGCGGTTTTCTTCTGCATTGATGCGTCAATCGCCGGACTAACATCCACGTTTCTTTTAATTGGAACAAATTGATTTGTTATAAGAGCATCACTTGAATCTAACTTTGCGACCTCGCACCAAACGTATCCTTGAGCTGGAGCTGAATATCCGTAATCACCACCCGAGCTTACCGCAGGTGGTGTGGTCGAACCAATAACTCCAGTAAATCCATTATCTACAGCCGTGTTTGAAAGAACTATCCAAACACTATTTCCGTGTGTTACATAGCATGGATATAAATCATTTGTTGAATAAAACGCATCGTTATCAGCTGAATCATATACTTTATATTTTCTACCTGATGTCCAAGGGTTTTTAGCAATCATCTGTTTTACAGATCCGCCACTAACATCTTTAAGAGTAAAAAGATTATTAATAATATCTTCATCTTCTTGCCTGTTTCCGGCAGGAGCAGGAATAACAAAATTTGTCGAATTTTCAGTAACTGTACCAGAGGTTTGTGCGGGCCATGAGTCTGATTTACCAAGACCTACCGCATATCGGTTATTGCCTCGGTAAGGCCAATTTGATTCGTTTGAGTTGCTAGAACTATTTGCCGTAGAGTCAAACTCACCATCAGCCGATGCTTTAATGTCATTGACTAAAAGACGTGCTTGGTTTCTACGAAAGTCATCTGTAATAATTGCTGCCATAATTAATTGTTTTCTTAAATGTTATTTATAATATTTATACGAGTGTATTTTTATTCATATACACTTTTTATGCAGTTGTTATTTCAACTGCTGGTTGTGGTGCGTCAACAGTCTCTAATCGACCTGTTACGTATTCTTGTTGATATTCATTAATTAAAAGTGATAGAGGTACCTCAAATAACGTCAGGCCTGACGAAATTCCCTTCCGGAGGTGAGCCAGCTCCGGAGCTGTATCCGTACCTTCCTGTTCAGAGAGGCATGCCGGATCATCCCAGAATCCTCTAGTAAAGTACTGATTAGCATTAATGCTGTTTGACCAATTAGTATTAATAATGTTAAGTATAGCTTGAATTATTACAGTTCGATCAAAGGAAGAATTGTTAGGGTTATTAGGTTCTGAAGATCCATAATAATTTTCAAACACACCATTAATAAATTCTGCAATAGTAGTACTGAGCCATCCTGGTTGATATCTGGGCGTGTGATAACCTTCAGTAGATTGGAAACCTCTCAATTTAGGAGGTCTTAAGTTTTCAAGCCAACTTTCTGTATTATCAACATCACTGGTATATGTTTCTACATCTTCCCAGCGGTTTCTTATCACAGATTCAATAAGAACAGAAACAAAAAATTTCATCCCGGCCGGATGTACCAAACGTTCATATGAATCTATCCACCGCTCAGTGGAAATAGTAGATTTTAATTGATAACTAAAATCTTGCCAAAAGTGAGAGTCTTGAATTTTGTCAATACCCGATAAATTTCCAGACTGTTTAACATAAGCACTTCTTGCTGAATCATATGTTCCTGCCGACAGTTTAAATAAATTATTAGAAGGATAGTAGACCTCAACTATACTATCGAACATTAATTGGAAAAAGACCTCAACACTTTCGGGTGTTCCTTTAACACGGTAATAATGAACTATTCTTTTGTAAAGCGTATTTCTATCAATTACAGATGAGTTAGGAACTACCTTTGCAATCTCCCCCTGAATAGCATTAAGGTATTTTTCACTAGTAAAATCAATATCATTTTCACCGATGGCATGTGCTAGTTCGTATGATGCAAACCCTTCACGATTCAAGTAATCATAGTACTCTTCAATAAAAGAAATCAAATTAGATGCTCCATCCCGAAGAAATTGTGGGATGAGCTCTCTTACTTTAGATTTCTCGTGGTTTTGAGGTCTATAACTGGCAATCGATGTATGCATTAGTATTCTTCGCGTGGTGTTGTAACATATTCACTTGCACCTGATGTACCGCGGACGGCAACCGTGTCAACCGTTGATTCTATTGTCGTATTAAGCAAATCAATCTCAACAATTTGGTTTCTCTTGGGAGCTATATCATTCGATGCTGGTCTAGCAAAGATTGAAATATTTGTTTGAGATGCTAAATCAAAATCGTTAATTTCAATAATACCTGTTGAGCAATCAACTGTTCCGCAATCTCTTTTATCTAAAATTTCAACATTGTCTACATTAACATAATAGCGGTATATGTTTCTAATATTTTCTGTTGAAGATTCTTCATCTTTAAAGAAATATGTAACACCATTAAATACATATCCTGTGGATGTTATTAACGATTTAGTTGGATCTAATGGTTTTTCTAGCTCAAATCCAAAATTTATTGTATAGAGAGCATTATTAGAAGTGGTTGCAATAAAGTCTTTCTTACAAAATATCCTGGCAAATACGCTTAGGATTGAAGGATCTAAATTAGTAACATAATTTAAGAATTGTGAATATCTAAATATTCCTTCGAAGCTTTCAAGGAATTCGCTGCTAAATTCTGTAAGGCCAGATCTAATAAGTGAAGATATACCGTCTGCAGAAAGATTAGTTAGTGTAGAATTGTAATTTGCAAAAATATTAAAATATATAGAGATAAATTCTGGATCAACAAACTTAGGTCGGACCGTTAAGATCCCCTTTGAGTCTAGGATAGGCAATAGCCGGTTTTTTTCATCATCGGTAAGAGTATTTCCCACACCTGGTTTTGCTGAGATAAAGACTCTACCATATTCAGGTGGTTCGTTATCCTCTCCTCCCCAAACTGATACTGTTTCTGCAGTTGAGTTACTACGAACAATAGCCTTGTAATCATCAACCGTAACAGCTCGGTTTTGCGACACAAATTGAAGAGGAGCATTTGCTCTGATACTTTCAATATTTTCCCGTGAACCTCCTCCCGAAGAAGCAGCAATTGATGTTATTGAAGGTTTACTAAAACTATCAAATAAAGAATCTGATGTTGTAAATACTGATAAACCATTTGCAGCGCCAGCGTCTGTAATTAAATATTTAATTGATATAAGAGAGCCCGGTAAAGGCTTTTTACCTACTATTCCATCACCAAAGGAGATTTGATATTTTCCACTTGGATTTTCACTGAGAAAATATACGGCTGTCGTACTGTCTAAACCAGGAAGCTCAGAAAACTGAGTATAAACTTCTTTCTGTGTGCTACTAACAGAATCACCGACTGTTACAACAAGTTTTGATTTATCAATATTTATTTCTGGTATTTCAAACGTAAGGTTAGGAATACTGTCATCAAATATATATTCTTTTGTTTTAATAGCACCCTGAAAAACTGTAAATTCTGTACCTTCCCCAACCGAAGTATTTTCAAAAGTAACAAAGTTATATGTTTGATTATTTAATGTATCAGAAGATGTAAATGCTGTACCTTCCGGTAGAGATGTGATAGCTGCGTTAAGCCCGGTCATCTTAAGAACTACCCCCGCCGCTGAAGAACTTTTAGGTGTATAACCAAGAGTCTTTGCACGGGCTACAACGTTCTTTCTAAGCTGTGCAGAAGAGATGAATGATTCGTTCGCTGCAAGGTGTGCTAATACAGCATTGTAGTGTGTGTTATGTGCAAGAATGTCAAGAAGTATATTAAGACCGGAACCATCATAATCAAAATCCTTAAATGGTCCATCAGTCCTTTTGTAGTATAATTTGATTTCTTCCTTGATCTTATCGAAATCAAGTTCTGCGATATTTAATTGTTTAATTGCCATGGTATTTTAGCGGATTCGATCGAGGTAGAAAGATACCTCGGTATTGGTGTTTGTATTTCTAATTTGGAAAATTAATGTTACAAGAAGGCGGTTATACTCTTCGTCAAGTTCTACTTCTACTTTTGGATTTCTAACACGAGGCTCTTTTCTTCTTATGATTCTTAATATCTCATCCCTAATTGCAGCTGCTGTAAATGAATCTGGATTTTCAAATAAATATCGTGTCACATTAGCACCAAGTTCAGGATGAAATGGACGATCAGTAAAGTTACTTAAGACGAGAATCTTTACGGCCTGCCGAATTGCCTGAACATCTGTGATAGGACGAATATCCTTTGTGTTAGGATGAGGAATAAAATCAAGGGGGATGTCAGCAAAAAGACCAGACTCACTAACCGAAGCGATTGACGGTACCTTCTCGTTAACATTAAAATCTGATCTTAAACCCATATTATTCTATTTATATAAAAATTACACCGTTTACCTCAGGAAGCTTACCTTCTCTCAATATTAACTCTTCGTATAACCGAACACCCTCAACAATATTAACTTCAGGTAGGAAAAGTTTTACATCATCGATTCCAGGGCAGGTTGCTGGATTCACACTAAACAGGCCTAGGCGTTGAACCTCTTCCAAATTGCCTGTTGAGGAATATGATCTCTCAACCTTACTAAAGTTAGCATTAAGCTGAGAAGACTCTTTCATCAACGAAATAAAGTACAACGCATACTCTTCTGGTTTACCACTATAAACCTTATGAGTGTTTGAACCGGCCGGAATATAGCTGTTGAGCTTTGTCTTACGTACTTCATCTGAAATTGCAACAGTAAGAAATTTCTCATTTACAAATCCATTAACGTCTGGTTTTAAATATATATTTTTCATTTAATTACCCTGTGTTATTTTTTCTTCTTTCTAATTCTTTTTTAAGTAGCATTTGAGTATACTGTTTATCGTAGTTACCATTAAATATTGTTGTTAACCACGCCGGAGCGTACTCGGATTTAAGGCCTCCGGGCCCTTTTCCCCAATGTGCTATTGGCGTGGCTTTACTAGGTATTGCAATATCTACGTGGAGATCCCCATTCATATAATCATCATCGGCTCCTACAGAAGTAATACCATTCTTTAGCAGTATTATTATAAAGTCTCTTATAGCAAGAGTGTCCTTATGATTTGGATCTGACTGCACTCTAAGCTGCCGGCCATTTTCATTATATGTGTATATATCAGCGGCATATCCATCGTCATGTCTTTTAGTATTGCCATAGCGATTGACGCCATGTATACCTCCCTTAGCTGCTGGTACTTGTCCACCTGAAAAAATCTCGATAGTGTAATTTGCTTGTTTAGCAGATCTTTTTAATATATTCAAGAGATCAGTTTGAACCGGCCCAGAGCGAGATGCACCCTCAGTAGCTGATATGTTTATAACTCTACCAGGAATATCTTTCTTTGATTTTGGGTCGTATCCTTTAATCGGTGCAACATTATCGGTGACCGGATCACCTTCATTATCATTAGGTACAAGAGCATCTAGAAGTTTCTTTTGAATAATTTCATCGAATGGTGGATCTTGACCCATCATTATTTCTTGTTGTAGTCTTACACCTTCTTTACTGAAGAAATATTTTTTGATAGCAGTAATAAATTCATTATCCATACCACCTACTGTATTGGCGGCTTTTTCAGTCATAGTAGTGCCGAAAAACTCATCAGCAAAACCTGTTTGATTCATTGAGACAATGTCATCAAGATAAAACGAAGAACCCGGAGCCACCAGACTTCCAGGGTAGGCTTCGTTGTAAGTCTTCCATTTATCCGTAATATCGTAGTCAGCAGACGGGAAGTATTCTCCACGTTTCCCGTCTACAAGCATAGAATTCTTTAATTTCTCTTTATAGTAATTAAATCGTGCTTTCCACTGGCGGTAAATATATAGACCCATTGTTACTTGCTGGATATCCCTCCCGAGTTTATCTAAACTTTCCTGCGACATACCACCGCGGGAATTGAGCCCACTATCACCTGGGAGACTATACTTGTCCATGGGATGAACTTTATTATTGAACGCTGTTATGTAAGTTTGCCAATCTTTACTAGCCTTAATTTCTTGGAGGCGTTTTTCCCACTCTGGACCGGTCTTAGATACAGGCTGTTCCGACAACTTGTTTGCTGCCCCGGGGCTTCCTCCTCCCTCCAAGTTTATAAAATCATCAACGCGTTGTTGAACTTCTGGATCAGTATTAGTTATACCTGGAACGCTTGGAGGCGTGAGTGGACTAGTTATACCTGGAACGTCTGGAGGTAAGACTAAATCTGCTCCAGTTCTCCCAAGATTCGGGAACCCCAGAAAGCCCTTATATAGGGGTCCGGTTCCTGCCTTTTTTGCGTCCCGATCCGGATCGAGATCGTAGGGATTTACGGGAACACCAGTATACCGACCACCGCCGGCGCCATTTTCATAAAGCTCTGGCCTTTTCTTTCTATCGTATACCGTTCCAATGCCAGAGCCGTGAAACTTAACTTCACCGCCAAGTCCGTCTCTGAAACTGGCCTCGGGCTGGGAAGAGAATTCTGATCCTCCACCAGCGAACTCAGCTTGACCTCCACCACCAACTCCATCCGTCCGGATCCAGTTTCCATACGCATCTACTTTAGGAACTAATTTTCCATTCTCATCTAGCACTCCCTCCCACTCGATTTCATCAGAGAAGAAAGTCCGACGAGGGCCTTCCTGAGGACCAACCTCAATTTTCCTCCCCCATGAAAATTGAGCATCTTCACTTAAATCCTGCCAATTTTTTTCTAATGCATTGTTTGCATTCTCAATGTCTCTAGGAGTAATACCTGCTGACGCCGCCGCCTTAGTCTGAGCTGTACCCTTTGACTGTGTAGAAGCATACGAACTCTGCTTAGGAGCCTCAATAGCCTTATCAGGTATACTTGGAGTCTCGGGCTTCTTCACCAATTTACCGTCGTCGCCTGTCTTACCTTTCAGGCCAGTCAGAGAACATATGTCAAAATCTGCGATGTTATCAATTATACCATCTACGAATTCATCTACTTCATCAATGGCCTCTCTCCACTCTTCCTTTAAACTACCCTTTATAGCTTCTATCCCTTCCTTTGCAAGATTGTTTAGATCCAAATCAGCGATAGCTTCTATAAAATTTTGTACTTCAATCGCCTTTGGAAACTTGTCCAATAGACCGTCCTTAAACCCCTCGAGCTTTTCTCCCAAATCCAAAAGGCCTGTTGAGTCTATGGCTGACTCTATACCAGCCTTTGCAGCCTTGAGCTTTTTGTTGATGGCTTCCATGTCTAAGCCCGGTATTAAGTCACCTGGAAAACCATCGCACTCTATTATAGAAGCAACAGCAGTAAGTGCTAATGCATCTTCGAAGCTTGGTGTATTATCGATGCCATCGCCAGTCGTATCACCCGGTATTTCTTGAAACAACGTATTAGATGTGAACGTAGGTAATGCGAATGGATAAACGCGTGGTTCGCTTGTAGCTATTACTGTGTCTTCATTATAAACTACTGTGCGGTTGCCGTTGCTTCCAGTTTTAATATAAACTTGATCAAACAAAACGTGGTGTGAAGCGCTAACAGTACTATGAATCCATGCATCTTCTGTACCATATAACGTATCGAATTGTGCCTTTGTTGCAAATGGTGCCCATAAGTTGTATATGAAATCATTTCCGTCAGACGGCACATTAAATGCTGAGTTATCAGTTTGCAATAATCTTTGTTTTGATCCCCATCCGAATAAACGTGGAATATGTGCAGTATCTGTAGTAATAAAGCCCCCACCATTGCTACCATTATAAACTATTTCTTTATATTGGCGAGTTGACAAGTCAAAATAAGATTGTGTATCACCATTTGCCTTGGCGGTTTGATGATCTGTTATTGTAAAAGCGTATCGTGGTGTTCCGTCAATTGATATGTCATAACCGCCTGCAGTGGTATCAGTATTAATACTATCAACACCTGCCTTATAAGCAGCTGCGTTTGCAGTAAAATCAAACTGGTATTTAACGTGGTCTGGTATTTCGGGATATGCAATATTATTACCGAATTGTCGATCAACAGATGGATCAGGTACAACATCGGCCAAAATCCAAATAGCTTCGTTATTACTACCGTAAATTTGCTGTAAAACCCAAACAAAATTGCCAGTACGTACTGCAGTAGGAAAGTTACTAAACTTATCCCAATCTTCTAAGTGTGTTAATACGCTTGAATGAGACCATGTATCAGTATACGTATTACTACCACGCCCTAATACTTCGGCAGAACCTGTAGCACTTAGAATATTCGTTTGATAAGGGTGATTAATTGTCGTTGCCATGTTATTATGCTCC
>Ga0181389_1000354_pt1 | contig 18863 bp, 20 predicted proteins | sample 12SPOviralmetaG_FD_130121 | JGI IMG/M metagenome (GOLD analysis project Ga0181389, IMG submission 130121) | Marine viral communities from the oligotrophic San Pedro Time Series (SPOT) site, San Pedro Channel, CA, USA - 12 SPOT_SRF_2010-06-29 | ecosystem: Environmental > Aquatic > Marine > Strait...
AAGAGTTGGCTTTTCTTACAAAATAAGTACCAAATAATTTTTTTATGTCAATTATTTTTCGTATATTAGTACTGTAATTAAAACTAAATAATATATGAGTAAATTTAATGTAAACGAAGTAAGATGTAATGGAGTAGGTGGTCATGGTTACCAGGCTGTTCTTAAGCATAAAGATGCAATCTTAGAAATCTGCCAAGATGTTAGAGATCTTATAGGTATTGAAAAACTATGGGAACTAGCAACTGCAGAACCTAATGTTGATTATCATCAAGGAACAAGATTTAATTCTGTAGAAGATAATGCTTATAGGCTTATCACTGGAATTGCAAAACATACTGCAGAGTACATACCAAACAGTGAGTTAATTGAGATGCATGTAGGAGCCATTCTACCGATGTTAACTATGGAAGAAAAGGTAATACTTGTTGCTGATGCTTGTAGGGACTGTGCGTCCGCAGACCATTGGTACACCTTCGAAAAAGACTGGGGTTAAAATACTACTGGTACAAAACCAACCATCGGCACTGGTCCGACTGGTGTTGGAATACCACCAAGATACAAGAGTTTAAATTCAAGTAGATGCAGGGCATAAGCTCCTGCAACTGCTGTGGATGTTGCAAATGCTGGCGGTTGAGTCATAGGTACTTTATTAAAGACTTTACCGGTATTCCATGCCTTTCTTAAATTGTTAGCAAGTCTATTTGCACTTCCGTAATAGATCGGAATATAAAGACCACCTAGAGGTGCATTAAGCATTGCAGGTAGAGCTGCTGGCATTGGACCGAATGGTTTAACAATACAAGCATACCAATAAGCTATTGTTACTTTTGCCATCATTTCATACGGATCTCCACTAAAAGATTTACCACCAGGCGTAGTGCCACTTGGTTCAAATGGGTGATCGACTGCTGTCGCATCTTCTTCACATGCCGCCGCTGCCTCTTTAGCACATTTAGCTTTATGATATTCAAATTTAAATAGAGTACCTTCTGGCTTAGGATCAATTTCAAAAAATGCTGCTTGCGCGTCTGGCTTTTGAGCAGCCGCAGCTAGTTTATTTGCAGGCACTTTTCTCCAGTGATTTTTCCACTCACCGTTTTCATATTTTGATTTTACCCAACTCTTAGTCTTAGTAAATTTTGGTGCATTAGTTAATACTCCTAAATATGCAGTAAAATTACCGGTTCTTTTTCCAGGGTACCAACTAAAAGTAGCCACTACATTAGAGGTTAAAACTTTAGGTCTTTGGCTTGGATTCTCCGGTGGCGCATGTTCAAAATCATAAGGCACTTGAATCTTATATTCATTTAACGGACATTCTAATTCATACGGTAAAGTAATCGGTCCAGTTGCATTTCTTCTAACTCGTCTCTTTAATAACACTGTATTAAAGTATGGTAGATCATCTTCTTCGTCATCTGGATGTACTGCTAAAATAGCCTCAGTAACCAGTGTACTTACATTATCTGCAAGGTCTTTCCAATTATATCCAGCAGCATTAATATCTGCTCTAGCCGTACTATTAATATTAGGATATGAATCACCGCCCCATGTATAATTTTCTGTACCAAGACATGCTGCCCAAAGATAGAATTCCCACTTAGTAGTTCTATTTGTAATTCTTTCAAACTGTTGTAAAAGCCTAGACGCAAATATCTTTTCTAGATCTGATTGAGACTCTCCGCCTAAAAGACATGGGAATTGAAAGAACTTAAATTTATATAAATTATATTCTGTTTTCCTAGAATCAACAAACTTATTAAATGCTAAATCATTCTTCTTCCTCATTTCTGCTAACGCCTCTTCATCTGGCGGCGCATCAACATCTGGACAAAATTCAGCATAAGCTGGATGAGACTCTTTACCCATCTGAGTTAGATTACCATCTTCATCATATTGGTCCATTAGAGGTATGTCTCCCTCTCTTAATAATCGTTCGAATGCAATACCATAACCCTCTTTTAAAATTAATTCAGCCAACCCATTATTTTCATGAAACGCACCAAATGGTGTTTGAGCTTTTGGAGCACCTTTTACTGCATCAATATAATGTTGAGCAACTGCTTTACCAAAATCATAACGCCCACTTAGTGGTGCAAGATTAATAGCATTTACCATTGCCGCTGGATTCGTAGTTAATTGAGCGTTAATAGGATTGCCAGGTGCAATAGATTTTACTAAATCACCGGTAGGGGGAAATATAGGCACTTGATCAGTTCCAACCTTTGGTAGTGGATATGAAACTATCGCTCCACCTGGCTTGGTAAACTGCTGACTCATTATTGTATTAGCCAGATCAGGAATAAATTTGGGCCACAGTGCAGGCATAGTTACTTATTCTTTTGTTGATACTTAATATGTGTGCTAGATAATTTTGCAACAGTTGACGGTGTTGGCGGCATTGGTGGACCTGATGGCCCAACTCCTGTTGGATGAATATGTGCATTGTAATCATCTAATAAGGCTTGTAACCAATCTTGTAAAGATTGTCCTCTTACCGCTGGCTCAGTTTCATCTGCTCCACCCTCTCCTGTATTAGATACAAATATATCACCACAATCCATAAAGATCTTGTTATCAGTTGAGATCTTAATAATACCTTCTTCGTCTAATTGAATGATAGGTCTCTCTTTTTTGCCCTCGCCTCTTGTAATAACCAGACCATCTTCTGGTGAGTGATAAATTCTTACATTTCTTTCTGCATCATATACTAATGAAATAACATCATGTGGTGCATCGGATGCTTCTAAAATGTCTCCCTTTAAGTCTTCGTTTTGATCTACTTGAAACCAGTATTCTGGGTGGTAAATATTTCCGTTATCAAATCTAACTGCAACAATATCTCCAACTCTTGGAACAGCATGTGCTCCAACTTGATCTCTATTCATAGGAGTTGCCCATGGAATAGCGTCATCTGTTAATTTATCAAATTTACCAAAAACCTTTACGCGCACTCTACCCTGTAGTAGTGGATCTTCATTGATAACTACTTCTCCGAGCCAATGTGTTTCTCGTAAATTGTCTTTAAATAATTCACCGTTATTCATGTATGTTATTGTTTAAGTTACCGTCCGGCGTTGAATCCACACCTGTGTTTGGCCCACCGTATACATTATCACCTATTGGACCTTCTTGCGTTTGAGCAATTGGGTCATGTACTTTAGCGTTTAAGTTACCATCTGGTGAACTATCGATTCCTAGCTCATGTATTCTTTCTCCTACATTACCTCCGCCAGCAAATGCGCTTGCAACGCTTCCGCCACTATTAAGCTGACCTTGAATTAAATTACCAACCGCGTTAATTAAACCACCGTTAATTGCATCTTGTATACTACCTAATCCACCGGCACCGTGTACATTATCTAATAATAATTTACCTGTTATGTTATCTACTGCCTGGTCTAATAAGTTACCTGCAAACCCACCTATTTGATTCCCATGTACATTACCAATTCCATTTGGTTGTAGGCTAAAACTATCAATTGCATTTGTTACTCCAGACACTAAACCTTGTGCAGTATCTTCAATATCATCTTTAATACTACCTAATGCATCTTTAGCTAAATCTTTAAGTCCAATCTTTTTTCTATCAGTTATAGATTCTGCTCTAGGATCGGAAGCCGCATGCACATTAGTTAATGAATCCATTGAGCTTACGTTTTGTTGAGCTTTAGGATTTACCGTATTTAATGGCATTTGATTCGGATCTGAAGCATCATTTACAGGCTCAGTTTTATTAATTCTATTTGCATCTCTATTTTGATTAAACATATTTGGACCTAACCTTGATGCTAAAGGTGTACAAGTTCCCCATTTTATTTTAAGGGTTGGTGCCTTCTTTTCTGGGTTTTTACTCATATCTGCAAAATAATCTGCAACTGAGTCCATGTTAAATTCACAATGTGTAAATCTTAATGCTACGAATGGCCTAGAATCTGCAGAACCTGGCATTACTTCACCCGAATTAAAAATAGGATGTATTTCTTTTACGTTTCTAGCATCTGATCCTGTTGAGTTAATTCTAGAATCTGGATTATCTGTAATCCCTAAGTTTCTAGCATCTGTATCTTTTTGAAAAGTTCTAACTTCTGAAAAGTAAATATCCATTGAAAACTCTCTTAAGTTTTTAGGAACAACTTCTACATATCTCTGTAAATCAAAACAAGAATTTCTATATAATTCCATAAGGCCAATTGCAGTTAATTCTACATTTTCCTCTAGGCATTCAATTTCTAATTCTGGTTTTTCAGAACCTCTCCATGGTTCTAACATTTCACCATAAGTCATTGCTTTTTCAATACCCTTTAACCCTTGCCAAAACCAAGGCATTTCTCTATTGACTTTTAATAAAACTCTATTAAATGTTCTTAAATTCTCTGCATATATGTCCCCTAAATCTGTTCTAACAACATTAGTTAAATAGTTAAGTGCTTCACCATTAAGCAGGGGAGAATGCGCGACGGATGAAGTATCATTCGCGTGAAATAGAATCATGAAAGACAAGTACGTAGGATCCTCATGAACCGTACGAGTTCTTGCTCCTTTTCTAAATGCGTTTCTACCGTTATCTCTTTCAGCCATAGTTTATTTATCTAGCTTTTATTTTATTCTGATTCTGCTAAATTAGCAGATCTACTTGGCCACTCTCTTCTAATTAGAGTTAGCTCTGTAGTAATTGCCGATTCAGCATCGTATCTATAATTAATATTTTCTACTATATAATATCCAGACATAAATTTATCCATCATTTGAGTAAAATCATTTGGATCTCCTTCAGGCTTACCAGCTTTAAGAGGTCTTTCTGTTAATCCAGCCTCTTCTCTCTTTTGATCTGCCTTTTGTTCAGCTTCTATTCTTACACCATCATAATGATACAGTACCACAGGTATTTTACAAAACTTATAGATTGATGGGTTAAAGCCAACTACGCTAACTATTAACTTCATCTTCTCTGTTTCCATATTATTTTGAGCATCATGTAGTTTAGTAAATATCGCATTTGAATGTGTATTACCTAATCCATCATCTCCAGCGTTTTGCCTACCCATATATTTAAACTTAACCTGATCTTTATAGCGCTCATCTTTTCTATTACCTCTTAATGGCTCATCAAGTTCAGATAATTCTTCCGTTACTAAAGGCTCAATTGTAAACTCTTGAAATCTATCTCCAGGATCAGAATTATTATCATAAATCTGAGCCGTTCTTGAATACCCTGCTTCGAGGCTGACTTTATTTGAGTTGTTTATCAATTCATGTTCTATAATGTGACACGATAGCCCTGATAAGTCCTTATGGTTAGTTAATAACAAAGGCACTTCTACATTATCAGAATCTGTATTATCTTCTGTTCCAGCTCTTTTACCTTCAGATTCTGCAAATCCAGTTAAAACCGTCATAACTTCATCTAATTTTGGACTAGGAGAATTAAAGATCTTATTAATATCTACAAAATTAACGTAATAATATTGATCTATATAGAACTTTACAAATGCATCATCTGAGACATACGAGTCGTCAACTATCGATGTAATAAAATCAAAATATGTAGTGTACGCTTGTATTCTAGCTTGAGCATCGTCCGTTGAGTCAATATTAGTTGCAAGACCTAGTTCTAACTCTCTTGCTACAGTTTCTAAATGATTTAGCGCTGTATCAGAATCTAATAATTGACAATCTTCAGCATAAAGCCTTGGTATTTTACATACACCTATTAATGATATTTCACCACCACCGGGTGAATTAGGATTTTCTGGTTCACTACTAGTCTCTATAATATCAAAATCCATGTGGACAGATTTAAAAGTCTCTTGGTGTTTTGAGTTTAAAAGAATTGTAAAGAAGTCACCATCTCTAGGCATTGAATCTACTTTAAATGCACCATGTGTATCTCTAAACACCACAGTACAACTAGGTACTTTACCATCTAATTCTAGATTTAATGATTCTATTTCGTTTGAAGTTACCTGTACACCATTACATAGAATAAAAGGCTCAAACCCACCAATTTCTTTTGATTGCTTATCAGTATTTTCACCGTCGTCTTCAGCGAGGGCGTCCATCTTAATTTCTGTTGGGAGTATTGCCGGTTCTACAACCGCTAAAATGTGATTCTCTAATTCCATTCTTCAGTATTAATTACAAGGAGCTCCATCATTAGCAATGCCATCAGCATTATTACTACCCTGAGGAGATGTGCTCGAATTACTATTTGTTCCAGTCGAAGTTGCATTATTTCCACTACCACTTCCGCTTCCATTTCCATTTCCACTTCCGCTTCCATTTCCAGCACCTGTTCCAGATGAGTTTGTTACACCACCTCTACCGACACCGTTATTTAGATTATTTTCTAATTGATTTGCAGTTAAATCACCCTTTCCATTTCCGCTTCCATTTCCATTTCCGTTTCCGCTTCCATTTCCAGCACCAGAGCCTCCAGTACCTTGAGCTGCTAAAACAGCATTTCTTGCATCTTGTCCTAAGTCATTAAATATCGCATCGACTACTGCATCATTACCACCTGAGCCATTTCCAGCACCAGAACTAAATCCACCATTTGGATTACTTGAAGCATTAACTTCTCCGTTTTGTGCTTGGGCTCCAAAAATAATATTACCATTTTTATCAAACTTATAGTTTTTCTGACCTAATGGAATAACATTAGGAGGTAATAAAACATCTTTATTATATTTCTTCTTTAAAGCATCTAACCTTCTTTGATCTTTCTTAGTAAACCTCTTACTCTGTAAAAATTGATTCTTAATCTTGTTTTCTTCAGTAGTAGTCGGTCTCTCTAATTTAGTAAAAGCAACTCCAGATGGCGGAATAATTAATTCATCACCTGGCTGTAAGCCAAAGGGATCTGAAACACCATTCCATTTTAGAATTAAATCAGTTTTAGTTTGATCGCCATAATATTCTAAAGCAATTAGATCAGGTCTCGTAACCTCATCTTCTCTAACAATATGTAAACGTAAACCACTAGTAATTTGCTCTTTATTTCTAAAGACCATAGTTGGTTGTGCAAAAACATATTTGCCGTCGCCCTTTGTTTTATTTTTTAAAGATTTAAAATTCATATTATCCTGCTGACATGTCAGAGTTACGTAACGCTCTATCTGGCGTTAACCTGCTTCTGTCTTTATTTCCGTATGCCGACATATCTAATACATCGTCTAATGATTTACCTTCAACTTCTGGTTGTAAGTATATTCTACCTCTACCTGCGTTAAACATAGATTCGATTTCCGCTTTATCTCTTGGTCTACCAGGTTTTAAAGATACTTCCATTTTTAATTTACTAGGAAAACCTTCATAACCTAAAGGACCTTCAAAGTTAAATCTAGCAGTTTCTAAACATAGGTTACCACAAACCATAATCGGATTCATAGGATTACCTACTGTTAAGTGCCACTGTCCTGTTGGATCCCCTGTTAAGAATGCTTTAATAATATCACCACCAGAAGGAGAACCTAAATGTTTCATTAAGGCTCCACCAATCATGTTATCTAAAATCTTAGAATCACCTAAGGCATTAAGTCCTTTACCATTCATTAATCCAGATGCAGCTTTACCTAAATCATCAAATCCAGCACCTAGTGTAGATTTTAATTGAGTAACTACCGATCCTAAATAACCAGAATAATCACCAGACTTTAATTTATCAAAATCACCAAAAGGTTTACCAGTAGAACCATTACCACCAGTGTGTCTAACAGCACCACCCCAGAAATCACCATTGTTATATGTTATTGCTAAAAGATTTGAAATCACATCCATAAAGACTACCTTCGGTGATGTATTATCAAAACCCCTTAGGTCATAGTAAAAGTTAAGTTTAAATTCATTATCAAATTTAAGACCTTTATCATCTCTAGCTAATACACTTTTAATAGCATTGTAAGGTCCATATACCATATTTGGATATGTACTTCCTAAAGCATCATGCTGACCTGTACTATTAATACGATCAGATTCTGCAGCAGTATATCCATTAGCACCAGCCTCTGTAGCTTTTGCAATAGGACTACCGTCAATTAAAGCACCAATTGTACCTCTTCTCTTTTCTGTACTACCACCAGATGCAGTTTGTACAGACGATTGAATTTCTTCCCATCCAAATCCAGTACCGAATGAAAGTATGTCTCCTAAGTTATTTCCTAATGCCGGCGACAACCAAGTAATTGCTCTAGCTAAATCTGGTTCTGAAATATCTAATTCAGTTCCATCCTCATCATAAGTTCTAGCATTTACAATATCATCTCCAACTGGGAATGAAAACCTTCTTAAAGTAACTAAGTATTCATTTGATATTTGGCCGTAATGTTCTGTTTGTATAAAATCTCTATATGCATAAGAAAAACCTACGCCACCATTCTCTTCACAGTGAGTAACAATTCTATGTGCTGTTGGATTAAGAATTTCAGCAGCCGAAGTTCCACTACCTACAACAGCAGTTCCCCATTGAGAATAATCAGGATCTCCATAAGTAGTACCTCCAGCATAATTTCTATAATTTAATAAAGTCCATGAATTAGTTTTAGATCTAACAGTATTTACACCTTCAATAGTTTTTTCTGGATCTTTTATTTCATAAGCCCTAGAAACCATATTAGTATTACCATATAAACCAGCAAAATTTTCATCACCAGTAGGTCCAATGCTTCCCATACCTCCCGTTGAAATTTCAGGCTCAGTGTTAGTTGTGCCCATTGGTGTTGGTTCAACTGCAGGCTCAGACTCTTCACCTAGTGGCGCATTATCTGCAGCATCTTGAGCTTCAGCATTAGAAGTCGGCGGAGTATATGGAGTGCCGTCAGCATTTAGCTGAGTATTGCTAACTACTTTATCACCAGTATCATCATCTTCATAAAGATATTTAGGTGGAGCTGTCTGTGTAACTCCTAATGAACTTAAAGGCATATAAAAATCTATTTGTTTTTTATATATATCTGACTACATATCAGGATAATATATTTAAACCCACTCTCCGCGGTCTAATTCATTGTGATCTGGTCGATATAGTACTTTATCTATCCAATCATCGTCTTCAGGGTATCTATCTCCTAAAAACTTTTGTAAAGCTTTTACATATTCACCTTTACTATGAAAATTATATTGACCATTATATACAGATCTGTTTGTGAGCTCATATAGCTCTTTTAGAGTGGTTTCAGTTTGAAAGTCTTGTATCTTATCAAATAGCCTGTCTTGTTCAACCTTGGTCTTTACACAGAATACTGAATCAACTGTGACAAGATACTGTTTCCATTTATCACCATTAAAGACTCTATCTTCTAGAACTTTAACAGTTTTATATTCTTGTCTCTTTAAGTTAATCCTAGTTTCTTTACCTTCAAAATCTCTTATGAATCTACCACCAAATAAGTATGACTTTAAAAAGACTATATTATCATAGAACTTTTTTATACGAAGTTGGTACCTAGGGTTCACATCGTCAAATTTAACGTCGTAAATTAGGGCTCTTACCGGAATTAGTACATTTGGGTTTTGTGTAGTTGATAATAAAGCATGTACATATTCACCTTTAGTAAATACTTTATGCTTAATCATGGTCTATAAATCTAACATTATCAAACTTACTGAGGACTCCCCTTTTAGGGTAATCACATCTGTTGATAATAACTAGATCTATATCGAATGGTTCACCAGTCAAATCACTAATAAAATCTTTAAAATTTAAGATAGCAGGACTATCTAAGTTTTTAAACATATAAAGTAACTTAGCGTTTTCATTCTCTTTCTCTACATTATCATTAATCAATTTCTTAATCAACTTTCTAATATAAAGAGAGACGATAACATCTGATGGCTCCTCACTATAAGGGTCACTCTTAACTAATCTATTCACAATATCGAAATAGGATATAGTCAAATCATAATCTCCAGACTTTGCTAATTTTTCAAACTCAGTCCTAGTTTTACACCAAACACCTTCTATTTGTAGTGTCATTTCTTTAACATAGATTTCAGCCTTTTTAATTCTTTTTCAGTAGCTGCAATCTTATTTTTAAGTTCAGTATCGTTTGGGACATACTGCGTTCCCCACTCAGTTTTAATTCGTAAACAACTAGACTCAAGCTCAGTTCCTGTTAAAAGACCTAACTCTAATACTATGTCTTTTAGAAACTTAACCTGATTTTGCTTACCAGCTATACCATCAAACTCATATACAGTTCTAGTGGTATATTCCTCACCTCCGCCGTTAACGTTATCGTCTAGTAAAAACTTTAACACACCGTTATCTGCTGGTTCTATTTGAATACTAATCATTCTGTGTCTTTATTTTTGTCTCGAAGCTCTAGAAGCTTTTGCCTCCTTATATAACGCTTTCGAAGCTTTTTTATCTGCCCTATAAGTTTCTTTATCTTTAATTGCTGTTAAAGACCAAGCCTCTTCTAGAGTATTAATTTCTTTTGCATTGAATCCTTGGCTAGCCCAAGTTTCTTTTAGTCCTTCTAGGACAGATTCTAAATACTGAGCATTTCTTTGTTCATCGCGCTCAACATTCTGTTGGTGAATCTTTCTACCGTTCTCAAGGTTTTGAGCTCTAAGTTTAGTTCTAACTTCACCCATATATGGAAGCTTGCTGACATACTTAAGTATACCCTGCTGCTTCATCATGTGACGTCTTTGTCTTCTATTAATATTCGATGCTTGGGGCTGTGCTTGAGCCTTTGGCTGCTTTGGATTTAATTCCGGTGTTAAGTTTGCTTGTTCTGCCATTATAGTAATTTTTAATAAATTCTTCTGCTTGTGGTTTTAATTGTTCTTGTAAGTTATCTATCTGGCTCTGTACCAGTAGCAATATTTGCTCATTTAGATCTGCCTTCGTAATATCCATCTGATCTTTAAATAGATCATAAACTTCTTTTGATGGAACATTAAGTTCCAGGGGCATTGTAATAGTATTCTTAGCGCTAATCTTTTTTAGCATCTCTAACATTACATTAAGTTCTCCGTCTACTTTAGCAGTCGGTTGTGGACCATCTGGTCCTTTAGGAGCAACAGGCGTATCACTAGGCCCTTTAAAAGGTATTGCCATTGATTCTGCCATTTCTAGTGATTTAGCCTCCATAAAGAATTCTTCACCAATAATATTAGTATAACACTTTGTACCATCAGTAAACAGGGTGAAATCACCTTCTGTTTTATCAATAGTTACAATGTCACCTGCTCTTTCGGTTCTAGTCCAAACTAAAATCCTTTCTTTAGTATCAATTGTACTCATCTTATTTTTATTTGTTAGTCTCTTGACCAATGCCAGTATGTGATATAGTGCCTGGTCTATTATTATACTCACTTTCTATAAATTGTTTAATAAATTCAATACTTTCACTAGGACCTATGATTGCATCTCTCTTTTTAAATGGTAAAACCCATCGATCGTGGAAGCCTTGTTTACCATGCTCTGTTAAAAAATCTTTTAATTCTTGTTCTTCTGGTAGAAACATTTTATTAAATCCCATGTTGTTTATTTTTCTGTGTCAAAGAAGAATGTTTGAAACAATCTTCCATCATTAATATCTTTTCCAAAGTAATCTAAAGATGCGTGAAAGTGATCTCCTCTATAAATTACTAATCTGTTAAAGACGTTCGCGATCGTATCAGTTCTTTCCCACTTAGTATAATCTTGTCCGTCGTTATTTATTATATCTAAAGCATCGCGATCTGTTTCACCGTTAGCCAATTTAGGAGCTGCTATTAATCCCGTTTTTTTATGTTTAAATAAACCAGTTCCTCCAGATAGAGGAGCATCAGGAGTTAAATAACAAACACCTGCCCATTTGTTCCAGCTATCAGCATGGATCCAAGTTCTATCTCTAGCAGTAGTATATTGAAAGGCGCCAGTATATTGTTCTTGTCCTGGCTCTGGCCATATTATCTTTCCATGGAGAGTTTCCATGTGTTTATTTATGTGTTCTTTAACGCTTGGTGTTAAAAATGATTTTGTTCTTATGCCTGGATAATTTCCATCAACATCAAAGTTTGCATTTAATGCAAATTCTCTAACCTCATGAGGGTTGTTGTAAAAATCATCAATTATTATTACGCTATATGCCATTAGTTTATTGTTTTAAGTCTTTCTTCAAATGATGGTGGAAAGAATCCCTGTTTATTTATCAGGCTTCTAAAGCACGCATCCAGAATATATGTTACTGCCCAATCATCTTTAGATCTTATAGATCTTCCAGCACCTTGTTGTATTGCAATTCCTGTTTTCCAATCATACCATCCAGGGAATGTATTCATCTTCGCTTTCACTAGAGGATCGCCTAATGACGGATAGGGTACTTTAAAGAAGATCTGAAATCTAGACTTGTCATCTTTTAAATCTAATCCCTCTAGCAAAGAAGGTCCAACTAGGACCTTGCCTTCAGATCTGTTAAACAGGTCAATCGCACCACTTCTTTCTTTTGCCATGTCATAGCTTATTAGGTTAAAGCTGTGTTTTGATTTAGCATTTATTTCGTTCATGAACTGATAGGAACCGGCGTGAATAATTCCACTTTGTCCCTTGTGTTTATCTAGGATTTTGTCTAAGGTCTTTATTACATGAGGGAGATTTTTGTCGCGTTCTCTAAAAGACAATTTGTGCCTGTTAATGAAAACGATGGGGGATTTTTTGTAATCAAAATTATTACTCATCCTAATAACTCTCGCATTACCCATTGAAGTATGTTTCGCAAATGATTTAATATCACCTAATGTTGCTGACATAAAGACTTTAAAGCCACTTTTCTTTTGTAAGAATTTATCAATCATCATTGCCTCTTCCAAACATAAGAACTTTACTTCAGTTTCTTTACGATCAATAACGATAGCGTCATTTCCTAGTTCTTTAATAATGTCATGATAGTCATCAAACTTGCACCATATATCTTTAAGTCTATCCATTCGCCCAAAAAAAGTCTGCCATTCTTTAGGGATGTCTCCAGTCCGATACTGTAGTTTGCTGACCTTAAGTGCTGCAGTTCTGGCCTTGCGGTAAACCTTGGCAATACCTCTGAATTCGCTGATGTGCCTCATGAGCTCTTGGTGATCGTCTTCCCGCATTAAGCGGTCGACTATATCTTCTATTCTGTTATCAGATACCCAGGCAGCTTGCAGTCCATGCTTCTGTATAAACTTGTTTACCTCTTTAAATAACTTTGGTGTACTAACATCTATTCTAGGACTAAAGTGTGATTGTACTATACTGTCTACCTTATGTGCTTCATCAAAGAATACAAAGTCTCTTATAGGAAATGGTATCTCTCTGTCTTGTTCTTGCATCTTATCCTCTACATAATTCCTTTGTATTAGATAGTATGAATAATTGAAGAGAGCTACAGGTAGCTCCTTCGCGCGCTTTCTGCCCTGTAGATACCCACAAGTTCCCCAGCAAGATAATTTTTCGGCAGCTTCATACCCAATCCCTTTCATCTTACAATCAGCAAGTGAGAATGGCAGATCGTTTACATTACAATTATAGTTGTCTACTCCTCTTATACTGGGCCAATTAAGTTTTAGCCTTTTAAAGTCTTCTTCATATTGATCTTGTAGCATTAGATCAGAGGTTACTAAATAACCTCTTTTACCTAATTCTTTGAGGATGTGCGCGGACCACATAGCAATTAGTGATTTACCACTTCCAGTTGGGGCATCTAAAATAATAGTTCCTTCTGGATCTTCAATGTAATGATTGCAGATAGCTTCAACAACTTCTCTCTGTCCTGCTCTGAATTCAAAGCCTTCACCAAATATACCTTTACTTAATGATTGATCTATAAGTTCTTTTACTGTTCCGCGTTCCAACATATAACTTCTTTAACTTCGATACCTGCCTTTTCTAAGAGTCCTATTCCAGACATATCTCTATAATCCTCTGAAAAGAATACTCTTTTAATACCTGATTGAATAATTAATTTTGCGCAATCAAAACATGGACATGTAGTGATATACATATCTGCTCCTTCTGAGCTTAGAGTTGATTTACTTACTTTTGCTAATGCATTTGATTCTGCATGTAAGACTTCTCTTCTTGTTACCTCTTTAGAACAACATGAGTCATCACATTCATAACCCTTTTCTTCTAGGATTTGTTTGTGATTTTCATTTTCTATTTCTCTAACTTGATCTTCTTCACAGTTGTTATCAAAGCCATGTGGCGTACCGTTATACCCAGTTGATATAACTTGTGTATCTTTTACAATAATACAACCTACGCGCCTACGTTTAGCATAGGAGAGTTTGGCTATTTGATAAGCCATTTGCATATAAATTAAGTCTACTGGTATTCTAGGCATATAAAAAAGAGTCTATGTTACTATTGTTATACATAGACTCTTTAAAAAGTTTAATTCGATGATACTCAAATCTTAAAATTCAAAGGGGATATAATCGTCTTCTTTGTCCATACCGTACCAGACACCTTTATCTTGCCAGTAGATCCATCCATACTTATCGTCAATAACTACTTCAAACTTTCCTTTAGGTAGCTTCACGCTCTTCTTAGGAGCTCTGGCGATATACTTAAGTACAGGTACACCATCTTCCCAAGTTTTCTTAGTAGCTCTAGCTTCAACTTCAGTACCATCACCAAATCCATGGTGAAATTCAGCACCTTCAATCTCTTGAGCTAATAGCATTGTAGGAGTTGCGTCTGATTCTAATAGAACTGATTCGTTTCTTTCTCTCTTATAGACTTGTTGTAGTTCTTTAAATTCTGCTTTAAGTTTAGAAGGAATAGTTTTCTTAATACCCCAGTAATCTCCAAAGATCATTGGTCCTATTGCTCCCATACCAGCTGTCTTAACTTGCTTTTCATATTTTCTAGCATAAGTAGATCTATCAAACCAGTCTAATGCAGCTTGAGCCATATCCTTAGATATTTTAACTCCTTCAATTTCAGATGTACTGCCCTTAACTACCATTTTAAATAGTTTCTTAGCAGGAGCTTGACGCGCCTCGTTTAATTCGTTAATTGATTTTATGAATTTCATAGTTATGTTATTCTTTTCCAGCACCGTAAGTTTCTTTTAACTCATCGATTTTTTTACAATAAGCTTCTTTAAGTTCATTACACATTGCCTCGTACATTTCTTGAGTCATTTCAGTTTCTTTAACTTCATCATAACCCTCTTCCATTGCTCCTGCAGCAAGAGTTGCAACTAATGCAGCATTTTCTTTCATGTACATTTCTAAAGTATGATCTTGATATTCATCTTTTTCATAAGCACATGCAGCCTCTTTAACTTTACCATAACCTTCAGATAACATTTCTTCAACAGTTGCTACTGCTTCTGCTTCTCCTTCTGCTTCTGACTCAACTTCTTCAGACTCTTCTTCAGCAGCTTCTTCTTCAGCTTCTTCATCATCGTCTTCATCGTCATCTTCGTCTTCATCATCGCTATCATCTTCGTCATCAGAATCTTCATCAGAATCATCATCGTCGTCACCATCGTCGTCGTCTTCTTTTTCTTCTTCCTCTTCTTCAGCAGGAATTTCAGTTGATTCTTCACATTCTATACAGTTACCTTCCTCATCTGTTCCACAAGGACACTCTTCTGCTTCTTCTTCAGAAACTTCAGTCTTATCTCCTAATCCTTGATTAGCAGAATATTCTTCGAATGATAATATTTTTTTAGCCATAATATATTGTTTTAATTAATTTTTTATTCAAATTCTGCAAGTACTTTTTCGTCTTCGTCTTCTTCTCTAAACACGTTATGTACTATAACTCCGTTTGCAGCGTAGTTATCTGCTTCTTCAGCTCCTAAGTTGTATGTTGGTGTTGTATTATCCTTAATTAGTTCTACATTAGTTAAAGTAGCCCAGCTATTAGAAGGGAAGTATCTAATACTATCACCTGTTACAATATCTTCTACTCTAATAAATGCAACGCTTAAATCTTCTCTCTTAACTAATACCGGGTGTTCACCTGTTACTTTTAAGCTTTTTGATTCTTGACCTGCATTAAATGATAATGTATAATATTCAGGCCATGTTTCTGAAACAACACTAGTAATAGTTGTGCTAATATTAGAAGATGAGAATTCTGATTCTACTGTAGACCATGTTTTCCATGCATATTCTTCATCACTTAATCCTGAAATACTAAGAGATTTAACTACATCACCCACTACAATATCTTGTACTTTCTTAGAAGTACCATTATCCATTAATATTAGTTCATCTTGCATTATACAACCTCCGCCGGCGCCTCCGCTGCCAGTATTAATGGTTGCTCCAGTCGTTGCAGCAGTCGCATTAGTTGTCGCAGCAGTCGCATTAGTTGTCGCTGCTTGCTCGTCTTGTGTAATTGTTATCTTCGCTCTTACGCCAGTTTGAGTTGGGTGGTTAACCCATAGATATGCTGTTCTTGTATTATCTCCTAATGCCATTTTTCTCTATTGTTTAATTTTTTGTATTATCTTGTTTCGTCTTCGTCATCTATTATTATCGAAGGTGGATATGCGTTTAATTGAATGCTCACTGTTGCTTTATTACTCATATTACCATTACCGCCGTATCCTCCTGAGAGTGGTGTAACACCCGAAATCCAAGCAGGCATATCTGCTACTGTAGATCCTGATGAATTACCAAAATACATTTGATTTGTTTGACCCATTATACCCATGGTTGGATTCGCATTAAATACCGGTGCTACTCCAGTTCCAGAACCAGATCCTGAACCAGCTCCCTCTTTAACTACTTTCTCTGCAAAGAAACCACCATTACCACTAGCATCATCTAAAGTTGCATTCTCCCATGCAATTGTAGCACTAACAGTTGCATCAGTTGCTAAAGTCGTTGCACTTGTTCCAAATGTTTGTTCAGTTTGTGCTATTGTTGCGTTAGTTTTGGCCTGAGTTGCTAAAGTTGTTGCCGACGTTGCTAAAGTTGTTGCCGACGTTGCCGGAGTTGGACTAGGTGCTCCAGTTGTTGGAATAGGAGCTTGGTATCTACCATAGAATGTTACATTACCATTAACCGTATAGTTTTGTCCTACTGTGTAATCTGTCCCAGCATTTGGGTTAGAATTTTCAGCGTAACCTATAAATGTATAATCATCAAAGTTTGGAGATTCTAATGACCATGTCGGACCTGCTATTGTAATTTGAGTTCCTTCAGGAACTTGAACTACATTTGGATTCGTACCAGTAGCATTACTAGAATATCCACCTGGTTGAATTGTATAAGTTACTGTATAAATTTGGGTCGCGTTTGTTGCTAAAGTCGTTGCAGCAGTCGCATTAGTTGTCGCAGCAGTCGCTTGAGTTACTTCAACAGAACCACTAGTATATTGTGTTATTGTAAATTCATCAAATGTGTTTGCATCAGTACCATCTGTAAATGTCCAGTGCTTTACTCTAAAAGTAGCCGAACGTTGTACAGCGTTACTAGCAGTATTATCTGATATTTGAAATAACCATGCGTCAGCATTGTTAGAGTCTTGTACATAAGTAACCCATCCTGCAGATGAATTAGATACCTCTTCCCATGTATAATTTGGTCCAGCTCCTGTGTTGGCTCCGGTCCAAGCAACTGTTCTTGTATAAGTTTGTGGCATGTTTCTGTTTAACTGTTTTTATTATATATCTTACTAATATTGTATTATAGGGTTTCAATTGCGTTAGCAGCCATCCACTCTTCTAGTATCTCTACTGCCATATTAAATATCCTACTTCTACTTGTGTCCATTCCAAATGAATTAAAGTAATTTTTCATTAAATAATATGCTGGTTCTACTTCTTCATTATTAGCTACCATATCTTGGATATGTTTACTAACCTCCATTGCTGATTGTGCAGCTTCTAGTCTAAATGCAGTATGGCCTGTTAAATCATGCCAGTATCTATCTGTTAATTTATACCCTACCTCTCCTAGTTCTTTTTTTCTTTCATCAGTATCAAATTTACGTTTCCCCATTTGGTTTAACCAAAGAGACATGTAATTATGTGGCTTTGCATATAATTTATCGATAAACTGACCATCAACTAATTCTTTCATTTTAACTTTAATCCATTTAGGATATTTAATCTTACCGAACTCTTTTTCAAAATTATCATGCTCTCTTTTACCATAGTATTCATTAAGAGTTTTAATATATTTAGATTTAATACCCTCTGCCATAATAGCAGTATCAATATCAAAACTTTTATCTAACTTCTTAATTAGTTTTGAGATATTATTAAGAGAAATTCCAGCCTCTTTCATTGCATCTTTTAAAGTAATTTCACCAGAGATAACTCTCTTAGCATATCCTAAAGGTGAGAATTTACTCTCATTCATTTCTTCTTGCATCATTTCTTCTTGAGCATACCTATTATACTCTTTTGACCACTTCTTCCATTCAGCATCAGTAGCATAGTCTTCTAATACATCAACTACGTCTTTATTACCCTTTTGTTCAATAACTTGATCTGCAATCCATCTACCTGCTTTTGCGTTTAGGTAGTAAAGTGCTCCAGCATCAGAGAATCTATAATTCTCAGTTAACCATGCCATCGCAGAATGCCAGTTATCTTCAATCTCTCTACGTTTAAAACCAGCAACTTCTAATGTACCCCAAAAACCATAGGATTCATTTACATCGTCAATTGAATATTGGTTCTTCTTACCGAACTTAAATGCTTCAGTAACTACAGATTCACTAAATAATCTTTCACCAGTTTTAGATTCAACATGTACAGTTGCTTTAGGATATTCTTTCTTTAATTGATTAAATGCAGCAGGAACTATTTGAGGAGTTCCAACTAATTCTTGTTTAACTACTTTACCATTTTCAATTACAACAAGAGTTACTGGGTAACTTCCTTTCTTTGCAGCGTTATGAATCTTAGATAGTTTAGCTTCGT